>Ga0209542_10000777_pt1 | contig 76907 bp, 75 predicted proteins | sample RifCSPhighO2_01_FD_184028 | JGI IMG/M metagenome (GOLD analysis project Ga0209542, IMG submission 184028) | Soil microbial communities from Rifle, Colorado - Rifle CSP2_plank highO2_0.1 (SPAdes) (version 2) | ecosystem: Environmental > Terrestrial > Deep subsurface > Rock core/Sediment ...
CCAGTAGGACCAGTTGGTCCACTTGCTCCAGTACTACCAGTCGGTCCAGTTGCTCCCGTAGGACCGGTTGGTCCACTTGCACCTGTACTTCCCGTAGGCCCGGTAGCACCAGTAGGACCTGTTGGTCCAGAAGCTCCCGTGGCACCTGTTGGTCCTGTTTTTCCAGTAGGACCAGTTGGACCACTTGCTCCAGTACTACCAGTCGGTCCAGTTGCTCCCGTAGGACCGGTTGGTCCACTTGCTCCTGTACTTCCCGTAGGACCTGTTGCACCTGTGGGTCCGGTTGGTCCAGAAGCTCCTGTACTTCCAGTTGGCCCGGTAGCACCAGTAGGACCTGTTGGTCCAGAAGCACCGGTAGAACCTGTTGGTCCGGTAGCACCAGTAGGACCAGTTGGTCCTGAAGCACCGGTAGAACCTGTTGGCCCGGTAGCACCAGTAGGACCAGTTGGTCCTGAAGCACCGGTAGAACCTGTTGGCCCGGTAGCACCAGTTGGACCGGTTGGTCCTGAAGCACCGGTAGAACCTGTTGGTCCGGTAGCACCAGTCGGGCCAGTAGGTCCAGAGGCACCTGTACTTCCAGTAGGTCCGGTAGCTCCCGTTGGACCTGTTGGTCCAGAAGCTCCAGTTGATCCCGTAGGCCCGGTAGCACCTGTTGGGCCTGTTGGACCACTTGCACCTGTACTTCCAGTTGGCCCGGTAGCTCCCGTTGGGCCTGTTGGACCACTTGCACCTGTACTTCCAGTCGGTCCAGTTGCTCCCGTAGGACCGGTTGGTCCACTTGCACCTGTACTTCCCGTAGGCCCGGTAGCACCAGTAGGACCGGTTGGTCCAGAAGCACCGGTAGAACCTGTTGGTCCGGTAGCACCAGTCGGGCCAGTAGGTCCACTTGCACCTGTACTTCCCGTAGGCCCGGTAGCACCAGTAGGACCGGTTGGTCCACTTGCTCCAGTACTACCAGTCGGTCCAGTTGCTCCCGTTGGGCCTGTTGGACCAGAAGCTCCTGTGGAACCTGTTGGCCCGGTAGCACCAGTCGGGCCAGTAGGTCCAGAGGCACCTGTACTTCCAGTTGGCCCGGTAGCACCAGTAGGACCGGTTGGTCCTGAAGCACCGGTAGAACCTGTTGGCCCGGTAGCACCAGTCGGGCCTGTTGGACCACTTGCACCTGTACTTCCAGTTGGGCCAGTTGCACCTGTTGGACCTGTTGGTCCACTTGCTCCAGTTGATCCCGTAGGACCGGTAGCACCCGTTGGGCCTGTTGGACCAGAAGCTCCTGTGGAACCTGTTGGCCCGGTAGCACCAGTCGGGCCTGTTGGTCCACTTGCACCTGTACTTCCAGTCGGTCCAGTTGCTCCCGTAGGACCTGTTGGTCCAGAGGCACCAGTACTACCCGTAGGACCAGAGGCTCCCGTTGGTCCAGAGGCACCAGTACTGCCCGTTGGACCTGTTGTTCCTGTAGGACCCGTTGGACCACTATCTCCAGTAGCACCAAAAGCACCTGTTGCACCCGTGGGACCCGTTGGTCCTGACGCACCAGTGGAACCAGTTGGTCCTGACGCACCAGTGGAACCAGTTGGTCCTGACGCACCAGTGGAACCAGTTGGTCCTGACGCACCAGTTGATCCGGTTGGACCACTTGCTCCCGTACTTCCAGTAGGTCCGGTAGCACCTGTTGGTCCAGTTGGACCAGAGGCACCAGTTGATCCCGTAGGACCGGTAACACCCGTTGGTCCTGTTGGACCAGAAGTTCCAGTACTACCCGTTGGACCAGAAGCTCCGGTAGGTCCAGTTGGACCTGAGGAACCAGTCAAACCTGTAGTTCCTGTACTTCCGGTTGGACCAGTAGGACCCGAACTGCCTGTATTACCAGAAGCTCCTGTACTTCCAGTTGGTCCGGTAGGTCCAGAGGTTCCAGTAGATCCTGTAGGTCCGGTTGGTCCGGAGAAACCTGTCGTACCTGTTGCACCAGTTGAACCAGTAGGACCTGATAAACCCGTTGTACCAGTTGGACCACTAGCTCCCGTATCACCAGTGCTGCCAGTAGCTCCGGTTGGACCACTAGGTCCGGTAATTCCAGCATCTCCTGAAGGTCCAGTAGCTCCCGTTGCGCCAGTAGCACCAGTTGGTCCAGTCATACCCGAAGAACCACTAGGTCCAGTAGGCCCATAATCACCTCTAAATCCAGTAGCTCCGGTCGGACCTGAAGAACCAATAGCTCCTGTAGTTCCTGATGTAGAAGTTCCACTAACAGCTTTCCAAGTGAGGGTCCCAGAGCCATTATTTGTTAATACTGTATCAGCGCTACCTTGAGATGAAGGGAAAGAATAACTAACGTTATATATTTTAACTAAATTACCATTTGAATCTACTTGAAAAGGAGATGAACTACCAATAGATAATAGAGAAGAGGGTGTTGTGGTACCAATTCCGATATTACCATTATTTTGTACATATAATCTACTTGACGTACCAGTTTTTAGGTTTATATTGCCACTTTCCGTAGCTTGAAGAGTTAAATCACCAGTTCCAGAAGTACTAATAACCATTCCGTTAGCACTTGATAGATTAAAAGTTGCTGAGGTTGAAATAGATCTTAAAGATGGGGTATTGCTTGAAAAAATGATTTCACCTTGTGCATTGATATACGGCACAGATGAATTACTAGTTCCACGAGGAAGTCCTTGTAAAGTTTCAGCATTTATCGCATAAGCAACGTTGGCAATTTGTTGTCGTGGTTTCATTTCAGAATCTGTTCCTGCAGTTACTCCGAGATATACATATTGATTTTCGGTAAAAACAGAATTGGGTATTTCTGTTCCACAATCTTTGCCAATCAATACGGAAAAAATACCATCTTGATCTGGAACGACGGTACATGATCCCGAATCATACAGAGATGAACCACCTGACTCAGTGTTATAAAGTCGATATTGGGCTTTTGTAGCTGTGGTTATAGGATTAGATATTGAATCAGTTAATCTACCTTGAAAGGATAGTATCCTTGAGCCATAAATAGCTTCACCTGATGAATATGCCTGTGTATTGTTGGGCTTTTTAAAGAATTGACGAAATAATCCAAATGATAGAAGTAGAGCAAGTATAATCAACATCAACATTCCTGAATAGCGATTTAGCAATACACGATCACGTATTTGGAAATAATCAGTTAAGCGCGTTAATCTAGATTTATTTTTTTCTTCCCGATGAAATCGTGCTTTAATAGCATCTATTTCCAAATTGGTTTGTTCATATTGATCAAAGGTCAATTGATTATTTTGATTAAGATGTTTGATAAATAGCTCTATATTATCCATTTTTTCGAGTATTGCCTTTGGGGATAGTCCTTGATGAACCAAAACAGTGATGTAGTCCGCTATTTTTTGAGCTAAATAATTTGTCATGTTCAAATTAATCTAATATAGAATTTAAGGCTTTAACAAGCCTTAAATAGGTATTAATATAAATTGAATATCTCATATCATTCTGTTTTGATTAAGTAATCAACAAATTCTCTAATATCCTTCTGTAGCGAGTTCTTTTGTTTTTCTGATAGCTCAGAATGCTCAGTGCTTATAAAGTCAAATCCAGACCGAATAAATGCTGATTTTAATGGTATTTTTTTTTGACTAGTTGAGTCATTATGTACATTGGATAAATTAAGGCTTGGATTATGTGAAATGATCTTGTTTTCAGTACAGAAGAAGAAGAAAATTCTTACAGATGATAAGCGTCGATTTATTGTACTTGAAGGTAAACTAGAATCAAGTAGATATTTCTTGAAACTATTAATTTTAGCACCATCTATGGCCTCCAGAGTTGTTTTAGTAATCTCAAGATTCAATATGGAGATGATCCATCCAAAAAAAAAGCGAATATCAGAAAGATAATTTTTGATCGTTACTGAGGTTTTGTCATTGATTTGAAGATATTTTTTAAATTCGTTAATTAAGAGGTTAAAATTATACTCATTATACTCATTATACCCTTTATTATGTATTACCTGCATATAAAGAATATAAAACAATAATAAAAAGAATGTCAAGAGGCATTAAGTATATATTTTGATATATTTAGCCCAATAATACAACCGCCCTAAAAAAAACAGAATTATCTTAGTCCTCGCTAAATATATTCATTAATTTATATTAATTTATATTAACGCAGAGTAAACTAGCTTTAATAAATATATATAAATATATCACATGACCTATAATAAATCATAGTACTTAAATAAAAATTATCACTACTTATTTAACATTAAGATTGATAATTGACCAATCTAGCAGTCTAATATTATGATGATTTATCATGACGTCATTATTTAAGAGGTAAAAATGTAAGTATATTAATTATTTGGGCCTTGATAAGGCCCAAATAATATTTTGTATAATTATCGGTTATTGCTATTGTAAATATCGCCAATGAGTAGTTACCGCGTAATTATGTTCAGTAGCAATAGGTGATATGGGTTGCCAAAATTATTGATGTATGCTGAGGTATGCTTAGAAGCCTTGAATTATAGTCCTGTGTACTATTTTTTTTACAGTAATTTAATATATTGAACTTTATTTCAATTGTTGGATTATAATTTCTCTATGAGGAGAAATATATCTATTTTAATTACATTATGCGGGTTATTAATATTAAGCCTAGGTTTATTTTGGATATATGAATCGAAAACATTTTTAGGCAGAGCCGAATCAATATCGGGATCTTTTTCCCCGAGTGATTCCATCTGTTTTTACTCGCCACTTCAAGCAAAAATCAATGATGAAAAAATATTACTTTCATGTTTTTTTATTAAGGATAATGGAAAGCCAGCACAGGGTATTTCCTCTAACATAAATGGTCCAGATGGTTTAAACATCGAGAAAATTCAGCCAATAAGTGACGGTCAAGGTCAAATTAAAGCCTACATCTCTTCAAAAATCGCCGGTGATTTTATCATTACTGTTATCGGAAACGGAATTGAATTATCTCAGCGTCTTACCTTGAGATTTACTAATTAATTTAGGATATTTGCATCAACATTCTATCCTTAAAACTCAATAATTCTTGAGGTTCTAAAACAATCGGGAATTTATCTCTTAAAATTAAAGAACGTTGTCGATGAATGAAAAAAGGATGAAAATATTTCTTAATTAGTAAATATATTATTGGAACAAGCATAATGATAAATAATAATAACAAGGGAATTAACCATCTTTGTATCAATGTCAGCCACCAGGGCAGCATTTGCACTGTAATAGTGTGACTTTTGGGTGTTGTTGCATTCTGAAATACCCCAGATGAGAATATCTGGTAAAATGCTGGGTTGTTTCCCGACAAGGCCATTTGATAATTACCTTGTTTCGTCGCCTTAGTCTTAAGAGATGGTAGACTATAGGCATAAATAGATTTAATTGGTGCTTTACTAGCAACAAAGAATAGCATTTTTTCAATTAGATTAAAATGGCTTTTCGATCCATTAAAAAATGAAAAATTCACGTCAATGTTAGGTATTGTTTTGCCTACGATATAGGCGCTTTCTCCAATAAGAACATTTCCTTTTATTACAAAAATTGTAGGCGGTATTAATACTGGCCCTATGGTTGTATCTTTATTTACAGGAAATGGTGGTAAGCAGATTGGATAAGACACAATTCCTTCAGTATCCTCGGAATAAAGACACAATTTCTCGGGCTTGAAGGGCGCGAATAAATTACGGAATATAAAATAGCCGTCTTGATTTGCATTCGTTTTAGCTTGTATTGTAGATCCGCTTAGATTTACTTGTGAATAAGGACTCGTATATCCAAATAAGGAGAATCGATATGTACCTACATATGCTTCAACGCCAACGCCGCCATAAGCCTCGACTTGATCGAGTAAAGCCATTTTCGTATTAATTCGATCAACGATTTCATCTGTTGAGTCAATAATTCTAATATCAATATTATAGACATCGGCAACATTAGCGACATGATTCGTGATAGGCAATGGATTGATTAGACCTTTTTGATCATTTCCCACGTCCATCTGAATCATTTGGTCAACGTCAAGTTTTCCGTAGAAAGGACAAATTATTTCATGTTTACCAGAGGTTGATTTTGATGAAGGTATTATTTCCGGTTTTCCCCAAGTGACAGTACCCCCAGAGCAGATCACATTACTGCTGTCTAGGTTGTTTAAATCAAATCCAGAGTCAATGATATTTGTCCCAGAATCCGGTAGACTGTCATTAGAGGCTAAAGTCGTTGATGAAGCTGGGATCAAAGCAATTATTGAACCATTATAAACAGAAGAATAAGTGGTGAACGTTAATTGATGAGTTGATGATTCAGCTGTATTTCTATCATTTTCGGAAAGTCGAGGATTGTTAATGATATCGCTTCCTTGTTGTAAATTGGCCGCAGAGCATGATGTCGGTATAAATCCTATCAAGAAAAAAATTATAAATATAAGAATGCTATTTTTTTTCATGTTTCGTATATACATATATTCATAAACAAGTATATATATAAATATTAAGTAATGAAAGAATGATTTAGCATGATTTTGTTATACATGATCATAGTTGACATAAAAAGAAACGTCTGTTATCTTTAGTTTCGTATGCCAGTAAAAGAAAGACGAACGAAAATTTTACTCCTTATTTTTCTTTCTACAGATGTTAACTTTAGCTTTGTTACAATAAGTGAAGCGCTGCAAAAAATCTATGATATTTCTATAAATCAAAAAACTAAAGGAACAATTTCTTCACTAATCAAAGAGGGACTGATCGAAAAACAATCGCAATCAGAACAAAAGAACAATCCATCTACAAATCTTCAGTATCGTTTAACTGAAAAAGGATTTTATGAATTATGTCTTGAATTTCCGTATTTTCGCTACTTGAAAGATCAATGGGATGGGCTATGGAGAATTATCTCATATGAAATTCCTGAAAAGAAAAGAGATTTGCGTGATCGATTAAGACGTGAGATGCGTGGTTGGGGATTGGGACCCTGGCATAGATCATTTTGGCTCACTCCGCACCCAATAATTCCCGATTTAAAGAACTTGGTTTTTGGGAAAGAGGAGGAAAAATATATTCAGTCTTTTGAGGCAACTCACGTGTTTGGCGATATGGATATTTTAGTGGAGAAAGTATGGGGTAAATCAGCACTGGATAAAAGATACAGAGATCTTTTTAAAAAGTGGCATGATGTTTTATCTACAGAAGTAAGTAAAGACGAAAAAATGAGGCAAATAATTTATGCTTATATTCATTTACTAAGGGATGATCCAGGCTTACCATCAAGCTTGATTGGTCGCAAATGGATTGGTTTTGAAGCCTTTGATATATTCAAAGAAGTGAGAGGCATTCTTCTTGGTTAGACTTCGTTAGATTTAGGTTGATTTATCGATTCGAATCACCATAATTGTTGCTTATTGTCCGTTGATCTAAAGAACCATAAGTCGGTAGAATTATGCAAATTTCAATGGATAAATTACAAAAATCATTAAAAAAAAGAATACGAAATATTTTTGTTCAACATGCGGCGGAAATTGTATTAGTTGCTATTTCTGTGGTTATTCTTTGTGTGTCTTTGATTGTTTTTGTCTTATCAGATAGGTCAGATCCTAATCAAACAGACTATCTAGATAACGATCAGATCAATATTGCCACGCAAGAAGCAACCCCGAAAAAACGAATTATTGTTGAAATAGCTGGGGCTGTAGAAAAGCCTAATGTCTATGAAATGACGGAAAAATCACGTTTGAAAGATTTATTATTTGAAGCAAATGGGTTAGCTAAAAATGCTGATAGGACTTTTTTTTCGAGAAATTTCAATTTGGCAGAGATGTTGAAAGATGAAGAAAAGATCTATATCCCCTCCATAAAAGAAATAGAAGAACAAGTATTCACGGATAATGAGATTGTGTTGCCAAATCAAGTTGAAAACCCTTTGATAAATATCAATAGTGCCGATAAAACTACCTTAGATTCATTACCGGGAGTCGGTCCGGTAATTGCAGATAAGATAATAAGTGGTAGACCATATGCCACTTTAGAAGACCTTGTCATAAAAAAAGCTCTAAATAAAAGTCTTTTTGAGAAGATTAGAGATAAATTATCAACCGATTGAACATGAAGTAACATGAATCCAACAATCTTTTCTTCAGTCATTAATTCGTACTTGCCTGAACCGCATGCAGCACTTCTAAATGGTATTATTTTTGGACTTAATCTGAGTTCGACTCCAAAATTCTATCAACAGCTTAAAATTGTTGGTCTGCTTCACATGGTGGTTTTATCAGGGATGAATATAGCGATCCTTGGAGCTGTTGTTGGATCTATCATTCCATTTGTTAGCAAAAGGATCTCTTGTTTGATAACGATACTAATTATCATTTTTTTTATCTATTTTGTCGGCGCTCAAGCCCCAATAATTCGAGCCGGTTTTATGGGTATTCTAACGTTAGTAGCAGTTATATATGGTAGGCAGGTCACAGCAATTTATTTACTTCTTTTATCAGCCATATTTATCGGTATCTTCTGGCCAAGCTGGCTTAAGTCGCTGTCTTTTTATCTATCCTATGGTGCAACTTTAGGAATGATTATCTTTGGTAATAAAGAACCTTACAAAGGTTCAAATTATATTAATTCTGTTGTTTATAATTTGAAAAAAGAATTGAAGACGACTTTAGCAGCACAGATATTCACCGTACCAATGATTTTTATATATTTTCACCAGCTATCACTAATATCACCAATTGCTAATGTTTTAATTTCTTTTTTAATTCCGCCATTAATGGTTTTTGGATTTCTAACAGCTTTTTTAGGGAAAATCAATTTTTATCTAGGGTTGCCTTTTTCATATATTTGTTATGGCATCTTAACCTATATCATTTGGATTATAGAAAAACTTTCAGAGATGCCTTTTATATTTATACAATTCTGAGAAATGAATGAACCGGCAATATCATTAAAAACGCTTTTGATGACAGGATTTGTTTTTTTATTTCTATCATTGGTATTAGTCGGCTTATCAATTATTAACAATAAGACTAAGATTGTATTTTGTGACGTTGGTCAGGGTGATGGAGCTTATATTCGCACGGTTAACAATATTGATATATTAATTGACGCCGGACCTTCAAAAAACATTTTAACATGCCTGGGGAAATATATGCCCCTTTACGATCGTACTATTGAGTACGCGCTGTTATCACATTTCCAAACAGATCACTATGGAGGTTATAGTTATATTCTCGAACGTTATAAAATCAACAATTTTATTATTACAAAGAGCCAAAATAAAACAAAAAAAGCTCAAGAACTGTCAAAACTAATAAAGCAAAAAGTTCGAAGCACGATAGAAATACAATCTGGAGATAAAATTGTTCTATCCAACAAGAGCGGCTTGCTATTTCTTTGGCCTGATAAAGAAGTGATGTCCTACTTGACCGATACGAATGAGACATCACAGGTTGTCCTATTTTACCAAGATAATTTTCAAGCTCTTTTCACTGGAGACATTACACCGGATAGGTTAAGCATGATATTACATACCAAACTCCATTTAGCCCAGGGTGATAGGCTAGACGTTCTTAAGATCCCTCATCATGGCTCTCGACATAATCTAAATAAGCAAATTCTAGAATTAGCAGACCCTATACTATCAGTGATAAGCGTCGGTAAGAGTAATAGCTACAATTTGCCTTCAAGTGATGTGCTAGATCTTCTGAAGACCCTAAAACTGTCATTTCTTTTAACGAGCGAGCTTGGTGATGTTATTATCGAATATAAATCGGGATCGTGGCAAATCAAGAAATGAGTCAGGGTAGGGTCTGCTTTTTATACTGTTTTAATAATATAAAAACAATAAAAAGTACAAACGTGAGAACAATGACTAATTTAATGGGAAATGCGATAAACGATGCTTGACCAAATAACGTTTGTGTTCCTGGTCCAAAATTTATCGTTGTGGCTAATTTATAATGCCCTAGGAAAAAACCGCTAAGTAACAAACTAGAATCTGCTTGATCAGTCATTTGACCTGAAGTTGATGCTTCCATGATTCTTTGTGAATTTATTAATATATTTTTTGGGATTATATTAAAAGTCGCTTTTTCTCCAAAGTTGCCAATAAGATTGATAGTACCTTCTGGAGTTATTACATTATGGCCAACATTGACAATAAATAAACGAACAGGGATTTTATCTGATGAATCGAATACATTACCAAAGAAAGGTAGTTTGAATCTAGGCACAACATCAAAAAAAGCTATTTTTCCATTAATATCTGTTTTGCCTGATTTAGTAACAGTTAATAGTATATTTGATCCGATCGTAGCTTTTGTACTTGTTGACAATTCTGAGTCAGATTGAGAAGGTTTTGTTTCATTTAATAAAGTGTAATAATAATCACCCTCAGGCGTTTGATCGGGCACTTTAATTCTAACTAATAACTGCTGCTGTTGAGCGCTTTTCATCAGAAATGGCTGATTTAACTTCAACTCAGCATTATCTAAATTGAATAGGATGGGATCAGTCGGACCATTTTCAATTCTTAAGCCACCATTATTCCCAATCGGTATAAGCCCAGCCACCCGGGTCGTTACGATGACGGGATCACCCAGATTTTGAAGTTTATATCCGATAAGTATGGTTTTACCGGGTTTAATAATTGTTTTTATAAGTGGCGGAGCAACAGATAAATTTATCTCTTGGGCGTGAATAAATGAAACATGAAACATAAAACATGAAACATAGATCATGAAAGATAAAACAAGAAATTTAGAGTATTTTCTGAAAAAATGTTTCAAGTTACAAGTTTCAAGTTTCATAATTCAAGTTTCATGTCTAAAACGATGGAATTGCCACAAAATTGATAATCGTTTGGTATATTCCAATTTGTTGTGAACGTGATATATTTGTTTTGAATGTTATTTCCGACTCCCTTTTCTTAATTACATTATCAGATTGCATGATAATGACGGGCTTTTCATTTTGTAGCCCATCAGCGAAGGGTCTATAATGATCAGGACTTATGAAGTCAGAAGGTATGTCATCACCTTTGATTGAATACCCGAATCCATATGCTTTTTGGCTATTCCACCTAGCTGCTTTTATTTCCGTACACTTCTCAGATTCACCATTACATTGAGTATCGGGAATAATATTGGTTCCATCTAATGTCCGTAGCGGACCATTTTCGGCCGCGCTTACTTGATATTCGCCAGCGCCACCAAAAGAGACAGTCAACTTTACTGTGGCTTTCGACGGCGTATTTGGTTTAATATTGCCAAGAGAAATTTGACCATTAGATACTGCAAACGTAAATGGAATAATTGAATGAATATATTGAAAACCTGCCTTTATCAAGTAACCTTGAGCTTCAAATTGAGATGCTGCGGTTTGGCCTAACGTCGTTGAAAGATTAAAAGTCTGTGAAGTTGAATCTTTTGCGCCAATGTTGATATTACCTCCCTGGATTCGATACTGCTGCGAATCCATATTGAGAGCATGAGTTCCTGAAGCATGAAACATGAAGCATAAAGCATAGATCAGGAAACATGAAGTATATACCATGAAGTGCCTTATTTGGTTATGGTATAAATATGTTTTATGTTTCATGTTCCAAGTTTCATGATAATTACATGGTTTTCTCATAATCCTCGATTGATTTTTCCATCTTATTAACGGTTTTTTCAATCTCTCTGAGTTCATGATCGCCCATAAAACTATCGACCATTTTCTTAAGATGGTGGATATGCGTTTTTATAACTAAGGATAAAAAGAAATTGCTGTCTTTGATTTGATTATTTTTTTTAATAATTTGTTCATATTCCTCACCTAAGACCAGTGCAAATGGAGTTAAAAAAGGGAGCGACAGGAGGGGTAAAAAATCCTGTAAGGTCAAGTTTTGTGGAGCGGTCAGTATGTATAGAAAAACAATTGTTAATGTGGTGGTTATGGAGATTATTGGCTCAAGAAGAAGGGATAGTGTAAAAATGAGAAAAAAATATAAAAAGAAAAATGGGGACGCCAAACCTCCGGTAGATTCAACTAAATTCGAAATGATCAAAGTGGCGATCACGCCATCAAATAGCTGAAAATTTTTCCTGACCGTAGTTTTTTTAAGAAGAAAATAGATGATAAAAATTCCTCCTGTTATTTGAATATCATATTGGCTAAGTGAACTTTTCGAAATAATATGTGACAGAATCAATACTATTACCAAGATGATTATGTGGCTCATTTTTTTGCTCATAAAATTATTATACCCCAAGAAATATTTCTGTTTAAAAAAGTTAGTAAATTTATGTTAGAATATCCTTCATCATGGAAAAAACCAAGACGCTACGTTCTTTTGGATTTGTCGGTGATATCAGAGATGAACTTAAAAAAGTTACTTGGCCGACAAGAACTGAGACAATAAAGCTAACCGTTACCGTATTTGCCATTTCCTTGATTGTCGGTCTATATGTCGGTATAATAGACGTCGTTTTAGCCAAGGTATTACAGCTCTTAACAAAAATTTGATGAATTAAATATGTCTGAAGATAATAAAATAGTATTGGATGATTTAGCCAAGTGGTTTGTCGTTCATACCCAATCTGGTTTTGAAGCCAAAGCAAAAGAAGCGCTAGAGCAGCGTATTAAGACGCTAGGATATGAAAAAAAGATATTTGACATCGTCATTCCGATGAGGGAAATTGTCACGATAAAAAAAGGGAAGAAGAAAAATGTTAAAGAAAAAGTATTTCCTGGTTATTTATTAATAAAAATGATATTAGATGATGATTCCTGGCTTGTCGTTCGGACTACTCAGGGGATCACCGGATTTGTCGGCGTTGGCACTAAGCCGACTCCAATATCAGATAAAGAGGTAGAAGCGATCAAGAGATTCGTCGAACAAGAACAGCCAAAATTCAAAGCTAAGATTTCGATAGGTGAAGCGGTGAAAGTTACAGACGGACCATTTTCAGATTTTATTGGCACCGTCGAATCCATTGATGAAGCTAAAGGAAAAGTTAAAGTATTAGTCTCAATTTTCGGTCGGGAGACGCCTGTTGAGCTTGATTTCCTTCAAGTTACTAAATTATAATTGAGGAAATCAAGCGAAATCCGCCGTGGATTGCTCCATGAGCCGTCTACGAATAGTAGGGAACAGGCGAATGGCAAAATCTGGCGGATAGAGACCAATTTCCTTCAGGTCACAAAACTATGAAAAAAGTAAAAACAATCATTAAACTTAACTTAAAAGCAGGAGAAGCGACGCCCGCTCCACCTGTTGGTCCGGCACTGGGGCAACATGGAGTTCCAATAATGGAATTTATTAATCAATACAATGCGCGAACCAAAGATTTAAAAGGTCAAGTCATTCCTGCAGTGATAACTGTCTATGAAGATCGAAGCTTCATTTTTATTACGAAGCTACCTCCGGTAGCAGAGATGATTAAGAAAAAAATTAATATTGAAAAAGGTTCAGGTAAAGTCGGTAAAGAATTTGCTGGAAAACTGACAAAAAACCAACTAAACGAAATTGCAAGCGAAAAAATTAAAGATTTAAATGCCTACGATCTTAAAGGAGCGGCCAAAATCGTCGCCGGTACGGCCAGATCGATGGGAGTGGAGGTAGAAAATGGGTAAAATCAGAATCAAAACACTTGGGGGAGAGGAAATGGAGAAAAAACAAGCGCAAGATGCTAAGGTGCGTCGTGAGTCAAAAAAATTTGTTAAGAAAGAACAAGATAAAACTGAAAAAAAAGACAAATCTGAAAAGACAAAAGTACCGCAAGGTAAAGGTGGAGAGCACACTTCATCAAAGGTTTCTAAGAGTCCAGGAAGTATGAAGCAGGTTGAAGAAGATGGCTTGCCTGCCGCTAGGCAGGAAAAAGCAAAGAAAATCATTGAAGAACCCGCCTCCACTAAAGATTCGATCGATAAGGAAAAACCAAAAAAAATCAAAGTCAGATCTCACGGTGCTAACTATCAAAAAGCAAAGAAATTGCTTGAGGTTAAAAAAGAATATTCCCTTAAAAAAGCCGTTGAACTCTTAAAGAAAATGAATTTTACTTCATTTGATCAGACAGTCGAGCTTCATATCAATACCAATATCGAAAATCTTAAAGGTGAAGTGACCTTACCTCATGGTACAGGTAAAAAGGTCAGGGTTGAAGTCGTCAGTGATGCAGTTTTAGACAATATCGAAAACGGCAAGATAGATTTTGACGTTTTGATTGCAGCCCCAACCGATATGCCAAAACTCGTAAAATATGCAAAAATATTAGGACCCAAAGGCCTAATGCCAAATCCAAAAGCCGGGACCGTATCGGCTAAACCTGAAGAAGCAGTCAAAAAATTCTCGTCTGGCGGTATTCGCTTCAAGACAGAACCTAAAGCACCGATTATTCATCAAACAGTTGGCAAAATGTCATTCAAAGAAGATGCTTTAGTTGAAAACATTGATGTTTTTATCAAAGCTGTAGCTACAAAAAACATCACTTCAATTTATCTCAAAGCTACAATGACTCCTTCGATCAAAATAAAGATTGAATAAATACTTTTCTGTTTAGGGAATGGGGAATTTAATAACAAGATTAATCACCTCAGTATGAAGTTTTTTAATACTTTTATTCTCCTTCATTTCATTGACAAAACTTTTGATATATTCTCCTCGTTTTTCTTTGTCCTGAGGTAGAGAATAAGGCTTGATTAAGTTTAGAACCTCAATCATCACACGTCCGATAAATTTCATATCTTTTTCTTTCATGCCTCTTGTCGTTGCTGCCGGAGTCCCAAGTCTAATTCCTGATGGATAAAAAGGACTGACGGGTTCATCGGGGACTGTATTTTTATTAAGAGTTAGTCCTGCCAAATCAAGGGCTTTTTCAGCAAATACACCCATTCCTGGTTCATGAGATTTACTAAGATCAACTAAGATAAGATGAGTTTCAGTACCGTTTCCCACAAGTGTCAATCCTCCTGATTTAAGTTCTGCTGCTAATATTTTTGCATTTTTTACAATCTGATGAGCATATTTTTTAAATTCCGGTTGACTGGCCTCATATAGAGCTGTGGCAATTGCCGCGGTTTGATTATCATGCGGGCCACCCTGTAACCCCGGGAAAACCGCTTTGTTGATTTTGTCAAAAAGTTCTGGGTTTTTCTTTAATCCTTTATCAGTCACCATAATCATCGCGCCGCGGGGTCCGCGAAGAGTTTTGTGTGTCGTTGTAGTCACGACATGGACGTGAGGCACAGGCGATGGGTGAGCTCCACCGGCGACGAGTCCGGCAATATGAGCCATATCAGCGACGAGATAAGCGTCAACTTCATCAGCGATTTTCGCCCATTTTTCATAATGAAGCTGTAGTGGGTATGCTGTCGTCCCTACCCAGATCATCTTTGGTCGACATTCCTTAGCCAATTTTCTTATTTCATTATAATCAAATAAATCGGCGACAAGGCTGTCATTGCGAGGAGTCCCGACCGCAGTGTCGGGACGACGCGGCAATCTGGTCAGTTGTTTTAGATGTGATGAGATTACTTCGCTATCGTTCGCAATGACATTGGTAGTTTTTTTCAGACCATATTGAACTGACTTAAAAAATATTCCGGTGGCTGAGACTTTATGTCCATGAGTTAAGTGTCCACCGGCGACCAATGCCTGACCCATCAGAGTTTCGCCGGGTTTTAGAAGAGCCATAACTACAGCAAGATTTGCTGGTGAACCTGAATATGGCTGGACGTTAACAAATGGTACACCGAATAGTTTTTTAGCCCGCTCTTGAGCCAAAATCTCCACATCATCAACGACATCATTTCCACCATAATATCTTTTTTTCGGATAGCCCTCAGAGTATTTATTTGTTAATACGGAAGATAAACAATTGCGGACAGCAGTTGATGCATAATTTTCAGAAGGAATGAGTTCAATACCTTGTTTTTGTCTTTTTTCTTCCTGAGCGATAAGTTCAAGGATTTTTTTGTCCTTCATGTGCACCATTATAGAAAAAATATATATTATGTCAAGTAAATTTAACTATTTCGGTTTGACAATCAATAATATTGGAGTTATACTTCCAATAAAATATGAAATCTTTAGAACTAGATTTACTTAAATATAACCGGCATTGGCAAAAGGATTTTTTTTATCCTTACCCTAAAAAAAGAACGGCATTCGCTGAAATTTTACCTTATTTTAAAAAAAAGCAAATTATTGAAATTACTGGTCTGCGACGGGTAGGTAAAAGCACATTAATATTTCAGCTTATAAATCAATTAAAAAAAAATAATATCGATCCATACCATCTGCTCTATTTTACATTTGATGAAGCTCAACCGACTATCGATATTCTTTTGCGGGATTATTCATTATCAACAGGACTTGACTACAAAAAAGAAAAAATAACTCTTTTCTTAGACGAAATTCAAAAACTAGCGGATTTTCAGAATCAAATCAAGGTTTACTATGATCTTTATCCTAATATTAAGTTTATTATTTCCGGATCAACCAGCTTATTTATCCGCAAAAAAACCCAAGAAAGTCTGGCGGGACGGATTTTTTCATTTATCATTTCCCCATTGTCTTTTATTGAATATCTTCTATTTATTGATAAACAAGAGCTTCTTTTGAAACCAAATTTATACCGTCATGAGCTTGATCACGAATTAAAAGTTTTTCTTTATTCACAATTTATCGAAAGTATCGAGTTGAAAAATATGAAGGATAAGAAAGAATACTTCATCTCAATCGTAAAAAAAATTATTTATGAAGATTTACCCTCAATATTCACTTTTGATAATCCCCACCTTCTTTTTAAAATCGTTCAACAAATTGCCCAAAAACCAGGCGGTCTGATTAATAATATTGGTTTGAGCCGAGAGCTCGGGATAAGTAACAAAACCGTAAGTTTATATCTTTCTTTTCTAGAAGATTCCTTTTTAATCAAAAAATATTACAATTTTTCAAAAAATCTTATCAGTTCGGAAAAAAGGTTAAAAAAATACTATTTAGCGTCACCGTCTTTTTCCAGTGCTTTGGTAGATTTTTCCGACGTAGGATGTCTTTTCGAAAATTATCTGGCGTCTAATCTTGTAAGTTCCTATTTTTATCGCGATGTTTATGGACATGAGGTTGATTTTGTGATAATTGATAAAAAAAACAAATTTTTTCCCGTTGAAGTGAAATATAAAACTGAGATCAAAAAGGAAGATATTAATAATCTGCTCTTGTTTATGAAGAAATTCTCTCTAAATCAGGGATATGTTATCTATCGAGGAGTTAAACGACAGAATATTAACCAAAATGGCAAAAAGATTACGATCATTCCTTTTTTTGAGACAAACTTTATTTATTAAATAAGACTATTCTATATATCGACAATCTTTAGGGCAGCTGCGGTAGCCATACATTTAGGGAATAGTCCTCATCAGCGATGTTTAACTCATGTAGTCTGGGATATGTTAACCTTATAATTAGTCTGAAATTATATCTTCATCATCAAACCACTCTAGAAATACTTCAGGAATACGTGGACTTTTATCATTGCTATCATCTTCAGCTGGATTAATCATATCACGTAGTAAAAGTCCTCTAGCTAATAAACTTTGTAAATAGACTTTTGCCAGTGTTGCGCCAATTTCATTTTTTCCCCTACTATCAAGCCATCCTCCCACCTTTAATCCATTCAAAATATCGGGAAGAACTAATTGGGCTGCTTCTATATCTCCTATTTCATAGCCCATTGCTAAAACTAGTAACAAAGCCTCTTGAATTGCGTTTTGATCAAAACCTGGTGCAAATGCATGATGTTGAAGAGCGGGAATTGGCAGGTACCCCATAAACTGAACATATATTCTCTAATAACATAAAGAATATATGGGAAACTTTAAAATCATTCCAAAAGAGATAAAAGAGGAAATCTTGCGACGAGTTAAAACCAATGGAGAATCAGTTCCTAAACTAGCTTTAGAGCACGAAGTCAGTAACAGAACGATCTATGGGTGGTTGAAAAAGGAAGTAGTCAAATCAATAAGTTTTCTAGAGTATGCCAAACTAAAAAGAGAAAACAAACTACTTTTGGAGATAGTAGGAAGATTAACCATGGAGAAAATTTACAACTTCGGGAGTTACGTAGACAGATACAACCGTCTAATTTTACAAAATTGCTGCTTGGCCATTGATTCTATTAAGTAACTCCCGAGATTGAAATGCTTGGCAATTCAATAAGGATAATGTATTCTTATTTCTGAAAAGAGCAAATATGTATACTTTACTGAAACCATTATCTATTCGGAAAGAACTTTTGCAACAGAATATATAAATTGTTTATAAGACTACCGGAGTAATTGTTTGCTTCAGATTTTCATTATATTTTTTAGATACTAAATATGACTGTTTGACTGAGAGTTTATCTGTAATTTTTAATAGTTTCTGATAATCTTTTGGTACCGCGTTAAGTTTTATCTCAAATGCAATTTTTTGATCCATTATGGCATCGATTTCACTACTTTGACGTTGATTGTAAAATGCAATATCACCGTAATTGGACAATTGGTTGATAACAGTATTCTCAAAAAGCTGGCCATCATTGACTCGGCCTAAAGTATTCAATATACCACTGTCTGAAAAATAGACTTTTTTCCTTCCGGCAACAGCCCGGTCAATACTTTTAGAATATTTTGGCAGAAGTTTTATCATAAATACACCTTGAAGATATTCAAGATAGCGGTAAATTTTTGGCCGGTCGACTCCGAGTTCACTGGCAATTTTGGAAATATCAATCATTGACCCGACTCGGGGGACAAGAAGTAAAAGTAGATCGCGTAGCTCTCTTATATTGCTGTAGTTTGCTAAAATTCTGATATCCTTTTCAAAAAAGGAGGCGACGATGTTTTTTAGAATCAATTCTTTTGTCTGTTTATCAGAGTTGACTGCTACTTCTGGAAATCCACCGAACGTGAGATATTGATTATAAAATGTCTGATATTTTTTATGAATAAATATAGATGATTTATCTATATTTGATTGTAAATTAGAGGATAATATTTCTTTGAGATCAATCTGATCGTTAAAATAAAGATATTCGGGGAATCTTAGAGGATTAAGTTGAAACAGGAATTTACGGCCGCTTAATGATTCGGGAAACAGATTTTTAAGATAAAAATTAGATGAACCGGTAACGATAAACTTAACCCGATAATGGTCAATCAGATATTTGATGACTTTTGTAATTTCCGGAAAATTTTGGATTTCATCTAAAAAACAATAAATTTTTTTTCCTGGATTTTGGACCATTTGGGTTAATTGTAGATAGATATTGCGATAATCCTCATCTTCAAATAATTTTTGCTCCAGCGGATTGTCAAAATCAAACCATAATTTTGGTTTATCTTTAATCTCATCATATATTTGACGTAAAAGTGTCGTTTTGCCAACCTGGCGCATGCCGGTAACGACAAGAGCGTTTTTATGCTCTAATTGCTTGATAATTTGATAGTAAAGCAGTCTTTTTTTCATATTTGTAGTAATATTATTACAAATTAACACATTTTTGTCAAAGATATTTTACTATATGTCATTTATCCGCCGTTTGACAATCTTTTTTACAGGTTTTGACGTTTTCCCCAATTAGACTATCACAAAGACCATTCCCGCAAAGAGAAGAATAGCCTTGAACATCGTATAAAGAATAGGCTGAATCAGGATTAGACGCACTGATATTGAGCTTTATTTTCCCCGTCTTATCCAAGATGAGTATTGATGCAGCTGTTTTATACACCGGTAGATTCAGCATGAGCTGATCAGTAAGCTTGCTGGTATATGTTCCTTTTGGCGGGTTAGTTGAGAAATCCTCAGTATATATTTCATCCATGTACCTTATTTTACCTTCAAAGAGCTTACGATTATTTTTATCAACAATTCTGACAATGTAATAATTGTCTTGTAGATTTAAAGCATAATCCATTGGATAGCCTTCTTGTATTTCCTGTTTTACTAATTTAAGTTTGTTGTCTGCGTCTTGATTAATCGTTAAGCTAAGAAGTTGATGATAGATAGTATTATCAGTATTAAAAGTGAAATTCAAAGTGGGAGTCTCGCTGCTTTTGTAATTCTTCAGAGCAATCTGCCAACCTTCAACAGAGGGCGGATTTAGCTCTAAACTGCCACCAGTCATGAGGCTTTCTTCCCAAGGTCGATACCAATTGTTATACCAGGCGCCTTTATAGCAGCCTACTTGGCTGGCATATGGTTTGGACGACCATTTATTACATGGATAAGTTTCACTAACATTTATTCCTAATTCATAAGGTTTTGCATCGGGCGGTGCTGAAACATTTTCATCCTCCACATATTCATCCGCCAACCAGGCGATACTGTGGCTTAATTCATGAGCGGTGATAAGTTCACGTTGATCCCCACTATATATCACAATCCAAAAACCATAAGATGCAGCACGACCATCACCATCATCGATAACAATTACATATTGAGTCGCACAGGTTGTAGCAATATAAGCAACCATATTGTTGTCATATTCTGGATTTAAATTAGGAATTTCTCGTTGTATCGATGCTAAAGACTCACTCCAAGCAGAAACGAATGACACTTTGTTTAAATCCAAATTAGGAAGGCCTTTCATTTTATAAAAATCATCTGTAACTCTTTTTGCATCTTTTTGAAATTTATATTTATCGGTATAATGACTATTTGCGATAGCCACTCGGTAGTTTCCATTGCCTCTTATTCGTTTACATTCATAGTTGAAGAATTTGCTTGGATTTAAACCTTTGCAACAAATTGCACTCGTACATGAATTTAAATTGGTAGACCATCCCCCTTCACTGCGGCAGAGATAATCGCTTGTGGATTTCATTGTAATTCCTTGTTCTTGATAACATTTATTTTTTTCATCTGCACAATCAATCTCTTTTTCATTCATACATTTAGCTTCTTGGCCTATGGTGATGGTCTTTTGCTTTAAAGGACAACACCAGTGAATTATATTATCGCCTCCTGAACATTCAAGATCCCAGCCTACTGGTGCTGGTCTATAACAATTTCTACCATTACCGCAAGGTGGTCGAGTTCTATCGGTTGTGCAGCAGACATTGCTAATACAGGTTTCATATTCATTACTTTGACCATTGATTTTTTTGTAGCAAGCTGAAGGTAAAAAGATTTTTAAATTAAGATCACATGTCTCACCAACAACGATATTTTCCATAGCCAAATTATTATTGAATTGCAGCATAAAATCCCCATCCGGAAATTTTAGCGCAATCGAAAGTTGCATTTTCTGACCGGGATAAGCACGATCGTTTAATAGCACTTTAAATGCTCCTTTTGTAAAGGTGTTTAAATCATAACTTGATTTGTTATTGCCACTATAAACTTGAAGAGAAATTTTCGGATTGAGAGTCTTGATTTCATCGGATAATTGACCAAAAACTTCATAATCTCCAGAAAATATTCGTCCACATCTAGTAGGTTTTGTGTTGCAGCAAATAGGTATTTCCTTTGGGCAACTTGGGTCGGTTTTACCCTGTTGACCTTCGCCACAATCTTTAGCATCAGCAGTACAATAGCCGTCGCTTTCACGACAGGTAAGATTGGTTTTTTTACAGCAAACAAGATTTGTAGCTTCACAGCCGCTGCTTTGTCTTTGAGGATGTGTCGCCGGGCATGATTCACTGCGGTCGATACAAATGCCATTTTCTCGCGTGCATTGATTTGGTGTCGGTGTGGGCCTATTAGGCATACAACAGGCACTAAGTTGTGAACCGCCAGGACAGCCACTACCGGATCGTCTATTTGGAAATAAGGTGGGACAGCTATCTAGTTTGTCGATACATTTTCCACCCTGTAATTCGCAAGCGGGTTTTGGTCCATATTGACAACAAAACCCTTCAGATACACAAGATTCACCAGTGTTATTACACCCAATACACAAAGTATTATCGTCATAAGCAGTTATTCGACAGGATGTGGGAGTTTGTAAATTTTGTGGTATATCAATAGTGAGATATAAATCGCAGGCCTCTCCAATTGTAATTTTTTTTAAATTATTATAATAGGAGCCTAAAGAAACATATTTTCCTTGAACATATAACCAATAAGATAATCGAATTTGTTGACCAGGATAACCTTTTGTTAATATAGAGCCAAAACTACCTCTAGTTAGATTGTTTAAATCAATATAAATATCAACATCGGGACTGTATATTGTGATCTTAGGATTCATTGCAAGGATCGAGTCAGCCAGTTTGCCGAAGACTTGGTATGTTCCACCGAACCGATTTTCACACCGCGTTTTTTTTGGTCGGCAACAAACTCGTGTTGGAGGAGAACAGCCTGCCATGTGTACCGGTTCATATCCTGTGCCACAATCAATTTCGCTACTCACGCAATATCCACGAGCTGCCTGGCAATCTGTAATGGGAGAGGTTGGTACAGGAGATGGAATTTGTTTTACACAGCAGGAAAAATTTATACCACAACCTCTTGATATTTTATATGGATAATTACTGGGGCAACTTTCTGATCTATCAATACATATACCTTTATAGTCTTGTTCACATGGGAATGGCGTTGGTACTGTATTTGGCATGCAACATGCGCTTAATTGTGCGCCTCCGGGGCACCCATTGCTAGACCATTTATTAGGATGTGAGGATGGACAATTATCTGTTTTATCAATACATTTACCACCTTCCTGTTCGCATCGGCTTAAAATTCTAGTAGGCGATGGTGTGATTTTAGTTATTCTCACGCAACAATCTTTTATATTAATCTGTGAACATTCTCCATTACCAATTCTAACTTCATTATTTGGTAAACAGCCATTCTTACACTGACCACTATAACCTCCAATTGCCCGCGGACGTGAACACATGGGCACAAAATCAGCCCCGACTTTAATATGTACACAGCAGACATCCACACCCTTACAGTCCTTAGCCCCTATGGATTTCATATTATTCTCGTATCCGCAGATATTACGGGCTACACAAATGCCACCATCGGCGTCGCATTGTGGATCTTTAATAGTTGGTATTGGTGTTATGACGGTCGAGCTTGTTGGTCCTGGAGAACCAGGTTGTCTTGTTGGACGTGCCGTTGGAGAAGGTTGAAATACACATTTCTTTTTACTGGCACAGTCTTTAGCCTCATATGCGGAAAGCGAGCAGATCCAGTTTGATCCATATTTACTACATTGTGATTCATTTTCACAACACCTATTAGCTTGACTCATACTGGAGTCCGGTGAGCCTCCACCGACACAGCAGATGATATCTCTGGTTTCTCTACAGTAGTTATCTCCTTCTGGGATTTTGACTGTACCCGCCGCTTTACTACAGTCGTTTCTGTTTGTACACCAGCAGCCAAAAGCACCTTTGGATGATGGTGGTTCTCCTCGACAGTCTTTATAAAAGTCAGCAGGTGATCTTTCAAGATCGCAATTATCATTGTATTTAGGACCTCTGGCGATACAGAGAGTTCTTTTGTTTTTCCATTTGGGATCTTGAACAGTCCAAGCAGAATCTCCTCCACAGCTATCACAATATTCTTCATCACTCATCACTACCTTGTCAGTAGTATTGTAGACTGCTCGCAAAGCTGTAGCTTTATTTTGAGTAACATATACAATATCACTTCTCTGACCGGCAGAGTTGAATAGTTTATCTTCCAAGACATGAGCAGGTACTTTTCTCCATTTGAGTTTTTCTGTTGAGTTGCACCAGTCTCCCGATCCATAAGCCTCCTCACCATATATTTCACCCTGTTCTTTCTTTAATAAATAACTAAGACTGTATTGACCAACAGGGACATTTGAAAGGGTGGTGTTAACTACGCCGCCTCTTGCTGTGAAAGGATAGTTTAAGATCCCATAAGTATTTAGTCCTTTTAAAGTCAATGTTCCTGAGATATCATTTTCCTCTCCTGCTAGATCATTTGCGTTGTAGAGGATATTCCCTGAAAGATCTCCGCCTGAGGAGAGCTCCACTTTGAGGTTGATGTTACCCGTAGGTCTTTTTTTCACATAAAATTCGCTTTCATACTGCATATTGCATTTGAGTCTCATGCCGGTTATGACCGAAGGGTCTTCGTCGGATTTATTTGTCTCGAAACATTGATGATCAAGACTGTTTGACTTATCACCACATCTTGGCACTATTCATTTCACTACCTCATATGCCGGATGAGTAAATAGCTTCATGGTGATATCTTCTCCATAGGGAAATTGTCCACCCCTGCCTACGAATGAACCAGACGCATCGTCAGAATGAACTGTTAATACAGCTTCATTATTATTGAATTTGCCAACAGGTCTTGCTTGATCCTGTTTTGAATTGGAGATTCCCCAAAGAGAGGGATCAATCATTTGATCTTTGGTTAAGACTTTATTGGTGTTTGCATCTTTTACAGTTACTTTAGAATCAAGAGTACATTCTCGTCTTACAATCCATTCAGCTTCAAAGTTTAAACCACAGTCGTCTAAAAGAACATTTCTGATCATATCAGGCTCCGGATTAAGAGGTACGCCATTTTTCGATTCACAATTCCAACCTAACTTGTTATTTCCGGGATGACACTTGAGTATCTTTCTTCCTATGATTTTGTACGATTCATCAGCAAAGAGTTTGTATGATATCTTTTCTCCTTTTGCATATGGGGCGTTGGGGCTATTTTCATCTTTAAAGATAAAGTTGGTTGGTTGATAATCAGAGATTAATTGATTGCCTGTAAACTTACTTTTAGCTTCGGTACTATCTTGACTTAACTGTTTATCATTTGATATTCCCCATTTCTCAGGTTGGACAAGATCAGATCTTTTCAGAATATTTCCTTGTTCATCTTTTATTGTCATCTTGATGTGCATGGGGCAGAGTTTTGGAGTGGGGAGAGGTTGTTGTGCGCTTGATCTATTTGTCTGGATTATTTTTATACCCTGACTACCACTAAAAGCTCCAACTAGTATCACTACCAGTGAAACTATGGCAAGCGTTGTCGTCAGTTCACCTTTTCGCATAAAAATATTACCTATATATATTTATAAATAAAACTATTACATAAATGCAACAATAAATTGGTAAAAAGTGTCTCTTGACAATTTATTGTTATTATATTATCCTGTACATATATGTACAGGATAGACAAATTATTGAAGCAAGATCAAAAACTTTTTCATACGGGTGATTTGGCGCTGTTGTGGGGAATAAATAATAAAAATACCTTATATACGGCAATAAAAAGGTATGTTCAAAAAGGGATTCTGATCTCAATTCATAAAGGTTTTTATTCGACCATACCATTAGATCAACTTGTTCCGATTCGTTTAGCGCTTGGATTTTTACATCGATTTGCTTATGTGAGCTGTGAGACTATATTAATAAACAAAGGGATTATTTTTCAAAAAGAAAATTATTACAGTTTGGTATCTGATATTTCGACAAATTTTACGATTGTTGACAAACACTTCAAAGTAAGAAAAATGAAAGATAAATATTTATTTAACGATCAAGGGATAATCAAGAAAGACGGAATAGCTTTTGCTGGCGTAGAGCGGGCAGTAATAGATATTTTATATTTTAATCCTACATTTAATTTTGACAATAGAGCAGGCGTCAATTGGCAAAAAGTTAAAAAAATGCAAAAAGAAATGAGGTCAATATGATATTACCAAGATCTGAAGATGCTTTACATAAAGCCCAACTTTACCGTCTATTGATTGAAATCATAGACGATCACGATATTGCTTCACAAGTTTTTTTCAAAGGAGGAAGTTGTGCTGCAATGCTTGGTTTTTTGGATCGATTTTCAATCGATCTTGATTTTGATGTCAAGAAGAATACTGATAAAAAAACAATTGATTTCAAGCTTAATAAAATTTTTCACAAATTGGGCCTTGAGGTCAAACAAAAAAGCCGTCGGACTTTATTTTATTTATTGAAGTATCACTCATCGGGTCAATTTCGCAATACTATTAAACTTAGCCTGATAGATCAAGCTCTTAAATCAAATATTTATCAACATCAGTATCTTTTTGAAATTGATCGTTATGCGGTTTGTCAGACCAAAGAGACAATGTTTGCTAATAAACTGGTTGCCGTGACAGACCGGTATCAAAAATACAAAACAATTGCCGGACGTGATATTTATGATATTCACCATTTTTTCATACAGGGTTATCCTTACCATGCGTCAATCATTGAAGAAAGAACCGCAATGACTAGTCACGCATATCTGATCAAGTTAGTAAAATTTATAGAAAAAAAAGTTACCGACAAAATCATTACTCAAGATTTGAATTTTCTTCTTCCTCAAGATCAATTTCATATCATGAGAAAAGTACTAGTTCAGGAAGTATTGATGTTTTTAAAAAGAGATATTGAATTGTAATTCCATTCTTTCTATACTCATATTTATGGACATAAAAAAGGACTCCTATCTTTGGCGATATTTATCTAAACCCCAACAGGATCTCATTGAACAAGGCCAATATTTATGCAACGAGGTGATGAGTGACGGTAAATACAGTTTTAAAGATTATTCTTTTCTGGTTTTTCCATTTGCCAAAGCTTATGAAGGTTTTTTGAAACAAATTTTATTGGATGTCGGTTTTATCTCCCATTTGGATTACATTTCCGATCATTTCCGTCTGGGGAAGGTGCTGTCAGTTAATCTCGTCAGCAAACTACAAGATCGGTCGGTCTATAAAAAAATCGTTGATTATTCCGGTATCGACCTGGCAGATCAAATTTGGGATACCTGGAAAAACTGCCGCAATCAGGTATTCCATTACTTTCCACATAACCTACGGTCGTTAAGTTTCAATGATGCAGCAAAAATTATTGATCAAATTATGACCACAATGACAGAAACCGTCATTCGTTTAAAATCAGATAACATAAAATCCAGATTAAAACAATATTCAAAACCCAAATCAAACGTCATTGCGAGGAGTGTGAACGACGAAGCAATCTAATCACATTTGACTAGATTGCCACGCCTCGTTTCACTCGGCTCGCAATGACAATTTATGTTAGGATGATCCCGAATCGTCGGTTACAAAAAAAAGAATTAGTAGATAAAATTTTGCGACCGTGGATCTTTTTTCCACGATTCAAGCGTCAATCCTGCTTTATCTTTTTCAGAAATCAATGGTTTATTTTTTATTAACTCTTGAAACTGTCTTCTAAGCGTCTCATCACAAATTGACCAATCGATATCCGAACTAAGAGGTGAGATTCCGGCTTCACTTTTGGGACTGTATTCACTTGTACAAAAATACTCAATTGTCGTATCTTTTATAAAGAAGTTACCATGTGCAAAGCCGACCGGTACCCAAATCCATTGTCCTATATTATCACCCGGTGATTGCGGCATATCGTAAGCAATAATTTTGCCGAAATTTGGAGATCCTTTACGAATATCGACGACGAGATCAACCATATGCCCGGAGACAGTTCTTATTAATTTGGCTAAATACGGATTCCATTGAAAATGTAGTCCGCGGATAGTCCCGGTTTTCGAAAAGCTTTCATTAACTTGGACAAAATCATTTTTTTTTAAAAAATAAGTATCTGTATTTATATTAATATCAGATTTTCTGAAGGTTTCGGTGAAATAACCTCTATCATCACTGAAACGGCCGTATTTGATGACTTTGACTTCGGGAAAAAGCAGTGTCTTGACCTCGGTTATTTTCATAGTTCTTAATATTTTAACATGATTTATAATATACAACCATGATCATCACCAAAACCCCAATGCGGATCACGCTAGCTGGCGGTGGTACTGATGTCTTGTGGTATAGCCGGCTCCATGGTGGGGCATGGATAAGTGCTGCTATTGATAAATATGTCTATATTTTTTTGACAAAAAATAAAAAAGCGAAAGAATCAATAATTTCCGATGGTTTTAATCAATATAAAATAAAAAAATACACCGATATTCAAAGTTCAATCGTTAGAGAGTGTTTTAAACTCGTCCAGCCGCCACTTGGGTTAGATATACGGACTATCTCTGAAGTATCAGCTAAATCAGGGCTTGGCGGATCCGGAGCATTTGAAGTTGGGTTATTACACGCTTTATATAAATATAACCCCCGAGGTTTGACAAGATTTAGACCAATAGAACCGAGTCTCTCTAACCCCCGAGGTTTGACACAATCAATGAAGATAGAACCTCGGGGGTTTAATGACATGCTAGCCCGACAAGCCGCCGACATTGAAATTGTCAAACTGCAAAAACCCGTCGGGCCGCAAGACCAATATATCACTGCACTTGGAGGAATCAAATATTTTGAGATAGACAAATCAGGGAAAGTCAGCTATCAAGATCTTAAATTATCAAAAAAAACCATTGACAGACTTGAGCAAAATTTGATTTTTTTCCAGACGGGAATTTTGCATGATACTGGGAAAATCCACGGGGAAGCTAAGAAAAAGATGATGGGCGACTCTCAAGATAAAAATAAAATAATTGATTCATTAGATCGGATAAAAGAGTTGGGTTTGAAAGCAAAGCAGTATCTAGTAAACGGCGATGTCGATAAATTCGGCTCGACATTTCATGATCATTGGTTAATCAAAAAAAAGTTATCAGCAAAAGTGTCGTCCGTGCAGATTGACGAATGGTACACTCAGGGTATGAAAGCCGGTGCATTGGGTGGTAAAATCATGGGTGCTGGCGGCGGCGGTTGGTTTGTCTTTTATGTCAATAAAAATCATGAGAAATTTAGAGCTGTCATGCAAAAAAAAGGTCTGATTCCCCGTTTTGCAGAATTTGATTGGAAAGGGTCAAAAGTCTATCACCTCCGAGGTGTTATTAAATAGACGATCTGACCACCTCGGAGGTGTAATGTCATTGATTTTACCAATCGCATCATTTATTATAGGGTGGGTTTAATTATCCTATGTCTAATAAAAACAAAAATAATAATTCCATCGGTCAATATACCGAAGATTATCTTGCCGGTGCTGTTGCTCTTCTTTTTAAACTCAGTAAAGAAGATATAAACAAGATCATAGAACGTCTCATTGAACTTAAAAAACGTCAAGGACGTCTATTTCTTCTAGGGGTTGGTGGGGGAGCGGCTAATTGTTCTCATGCTGTCAATGATTTTAGGAAAATTTGCCATATCGAAAGCTATGCCCCGACAGATAATGTCGGTGAGCTTACTGCCAGGACTAATGACGATGGTTGGGATAGTGTATTTGTCAATTGGTTGAAAATCAGCCAATTGTCTAAAAAAGACGCGGTGATGGTTTTTTCCGTCGGTGGCGGTAATAAAGAAAAAAATATTAGTGCTAATATCGTCGAAGCTTTAAAATACGCTAAAGAAAAGGGAGCTGGAGTTTTAGGAATTGTCAGCCGTGACGGTGGATATACCAAAAAAGTGGCGGACGCCTGTGTTTTGATTCCTGTGATCGCGGATGATAAAATCACTCCCTATGCAGAAGCATTCCAAGCTGTCGTTTGGCATTGTATTGTTTTTCACCCGCAACTTCGATCTATAAAACCTTATTGAACAAATCTCAAGAGACAAGATACAAGAAATTCGTAAAATTAATAATTCCAATTTCCAAATTTGTTATTTCTTTTGGAATTTAGGTAATTTTCAACAACTCTAAAGCGTCAATCTTCTTGAAGTCTTTTACATTTAGAGTGGCAAGGGAGAGTTTGTTTTGAAGTGCTGTTGCGGCAATGATTGCATCAATCAAAGCAATATGATGTTTGGTACGAATTTTACCTGCCAGACGCGATATTTCTATATCCAACGGCAATATTGTTATGCCCGTTAAGAGTATCTCTAATTCTTTGTTGGCGTATTGATTTTTCCATACGTTTCTGCCTGCATAAAGCTCACTGTGTGTAACTATGGAGATAAAAAAGGTGTAATTTTTTTTAGCAAGTTTGTACAGAAGTGTTTGTTTTTTATCCTTTACCCGTAAGAAATCGATGAGAATTGATGTATCAAGAAGAAAGCTTTTCATCATTTTTTTTCAATCTATTTTCAACTTCGGCTTTAATCTGTTTTTGCTCTTTAAGTGATATCCAATTTCCGGTAATCGTAAGAAGTTTTTCAGCATATGTACTTTGGTCAATTGTATCAGTGTAAGGATAGAGCACAACAGAGGGAATACTATCCTGTACAATCACAACTGGTTTTTTTGTCCGTGCGACCTGTTGTACCAATGCTGATAAATTACTTCTTGCCTGTGAAATATTGATGATTTGTAACATACATTGTACAGTATATAGTACGTATGTCTGCTCGTCAAGTAGTAAAAATTAAACTCCAAAAGATGTCTTTCTTGCCTTCTTTAATTTTTCGTGAGTTCCGACATCTATAAAGAATTTAGAGTAGGGGAAAGCAAAAAGTCTTTTTTTGTTTTTCAACAAACTTGGAAAAACATCTTTGGCAAAATCGCAGGGTTTGTTTTTAGGAATGTAGTCAAAAATTTCCGGCTCAAAAATATAAAAAGACCCATTTGCCCATACGTAAGAATGAGTTAAGCTTGATGTCCGTTTTATCGCGAATTGGGACGTGCGCAACCCAGCCGTTCGTGAAGGGCTGGGGAGCAAGCCCACTGAGTCAGGAAAACGGGCATCAAGCTTTAAAAAAGGTCGCTCAACAAACCGCTCGATGCATCCGTTTTTATCAAACATTATCATACTCTTTGGATTCGGGCCATGACGCTTGTAGGTATGAATCGTAGCGATGGCTTTATTCTTTTTGTGATTTTTAATCATTTTTTTTAAATCTAGTTGCCGGATTATATCAGCATAAGTGACAATAAACGTACGATCGAGAAACTCACGTGCTTTATATATATTTCCGGCAGTTCCTAAAGGTTTTTTCGGATCTTCATAAAGATAATTAATCCTAACGCCAAGTTTTTTCCCGTCACCAAGGGCTTCAACAATTTTTTCCGGAAGGTAGCAGAGGAGAATAGTGATATCAATTATTCCGTTTGTTTTTAATAGATCAATCGAATGCTCGATTAAACTTTTATTACCGATTTTGATAAGTGGCTTGGGGATTTTATCGGTTAAGGGCCGGAGTCGCTCCCCCCGTCCACCGGCAACGATTATTGCTTTCATACGATATATAACCCCTTTCGGTTTGATTTAATCAATGTGATAAGAACCTCGGGGGTCAAAAAAATGTTTTATTTCTCCCAAATTTTTCACAATAAAATCAGGTTTTACTTTTCCAAGTCGCTTCTCAAATTCGTGTAAGTATGCGGATTCCTCAACGTTCGTGACTAATATCGTTTTACAGCCGGATTTATGCCCCGCGATAATATCGAAGGTACCATCTCCGATAAACCATGACTTTTTCAAATCAATATCATGTTTTTTTTGCGCTTGTGTGATCAAGTCTATCCCTGGTTTTCGGCAGCTGCATTTCTTTTTATATTTAGGAATTAGGGCGTAGGGATGATGAAAACAATAAAATTGATCATCTATGATTGCATTTTCTTTTTTTAATAAATTCACGACCCGATCAGTGATGGTTGCAAACCCGTCTTCAGAGATCCTTTTTAAGCCAATCATTGGCTGGTTGGAGACGATGATGTTCAGGTACCCTTTTTGTTTTGTAAGCCTTAATAAATCAACAATTTTAGGCACTAAGACTATTTGATTTGGATTAAGCGGAGTAGAAATCCGTCCTAAAACCATATCATATATAACTTGATTGATTATCCCGTCACGGTCAAAAAAAACTCCTTTTGTCATTTTTTTAAAACATGTAAACATTCTAACTTTATAACATTTTATGTAAATTATTGACATTATACAAAATTTAGCTTCAGTTGTTATCAGCGGATTGATAGTATAAAATAACTTACATGGAAGAAAAAGAACGGAAAGAATTACAGGAAGCATGGCTTGAAAGCGCTGCGGAAGATTTAAAGACAGCAAAAGCATTATTTAATTTAAAACGGTTTGATGGGTGTCTTTTCTTTTGTCATCTTGCTATAGAGAAAACACTAAAAGCTGTATTTTTAAAAATGAATAATACTTATCCGCCACCTATTCATAAATTAGTACGTCTTGCAAATTTGTCAAAAATTAAGTTAGATAAAGAAAATGAGAAAGATTTAGCAGAAATCACAACGTTTAATGTTGAAGCCCGTTACGATATCTTAAAAGAGAGATTACACAAAAAAGCAACAAACGCGTTTACGGCTAAATATTTAAAGGCAACTCAAGAATTAATGAAAAAGTTTAAACAACTATTATGAAAAAAAATACTGACTTAAAAGCATTGGGAATTTCCAGAGAAATAAAGGAATATGTCAATACACTTCTCAAAAATAATATTAGACCTCAAGAAGTAATTCTTTTTGGATCATTTGCTAAGAACAAATATCACGATTATTCTGACATTGATTTAGCGATCGTTTCTAACGAATTTGAGAAAGATCCAATAGAAGCGATGATGAATTTATCAAGATTGACTATTGGAATTTCTGATCGTATCGAGTCGATTGCATTAACTTCAAAGGATATGAAAAGTAAATATCATCCTTTTATTGCAGAAATCAAAAAATACGGAAAGGTTATCTACTCTTCATGATTCTTGTTACACCTTAGAACTACAAAAAACGCGCTCAATTTATCAATAGCTTTCACTAGTAATGAAAACTATTATAATTACGTGAGTAAAAATTAATAGCGATTCTTTTACTGTTAACGTTCACACGTTCTCACCTTCTAACGTCTATATATAAACATTGACATTATATACCCTAATATAGTAAATTATGACAATTATATAATTCTTGAGTCGATTTTATGAAAAAATCAACGCCTCAATTCAACAGATCAATCTTTATAGACAGTTCGGACCTCGACACCATTAAGAAATGGAATCGGACCGGTGTCATCGATGGTGTCACGACCAATCAGGTTATTATGCTTGCAGATGGTGTTAGTAAAAGCAATTACGCCAAAGTGATTAAAGCAATTTGCCTCGAAATGAAGGGTATGCCTGTTTCAGTTGAGTTGACGGACAGCTCTGCTTCCGAAAAAGAAATGGTTACTGAAGCAAAAAAATTGAATGGCTTAGCTTCAAATATTGTCGTTAAGGTTCCCTTAATTCCGGATACGACCAAGAGTTTGGCAGTCATATATGAGTTGGCGAAATTAAATATCGCCGTGAATGTCACGTTGATGATGACTTTTGAACAGATGAGTCTAGCAATTTTAGCAGCCCGTCACTGCAAAAGGACCTCTTTTGTCAGTCTTTTTTGGGGAAGAACAATAGAGGATTTTGCCAACTATCGAAGCCGATCTGATTTTATGGCCAAGTTTCCGAGGGTTGGTTCAGAATCAGAGGTTAACAAAGATCCAAAAAGCATTACTGAGGCTATTGTATCTTTTCTGCAGGAAGGTAATTATAACAATCCTCGTCTTATTGTCGGTAGTATAAGAACCGCAGTTATGGTCGGAGAGGCATTTGCTTCGGGTGGTCATATTGTCACCGTATCTCCGGATGTTTTACAAGCGATGCTTTTTAGTCAACGGACCATAGAAACCATGCAGCAATTCGACGAGGCGTGGATTAAGATGCAGAAAAAATAACATCTTAACAATGAATATATTAATTACAGGGGCAACGGGTGGTATAGGACAAGAAATAACCGGAAGTTTATCAAAAAAACACTCAATAATTGCATTGGGTAGAGATAAAGAAAAACTTAAATTTCTACAAAAAAAAATATCAAAAAACAAAATTAAAATTTATTCTGTTGATGTTTCAAATTTGGCCTCGGTAATAAAATTCTTCAAAGAATTTAAAAATTCAATTGATGTTTTGATAAATTGCGTTGGGACTCAACGGCCGATCGGTAAATTCTTAGATAATGATTTAAGAGAATGGAAAAAAAACGTTGAAATAAATCTTATTGGGTCAGTCCAAATGTGTTTTTATTCGATTCCACATTTATTAAAATCAAAACGTGGTAAAATCATCAATTTTTCCGGTGGTGGCAGTGCTTATCCCCGCGCTTATCATACTGCTTATTCAACATCAAAAGCTGCTGTCGTGAGGTTTACTGAATCCTTAGCCCAAGAATACCCCGAATTAGATATTAATTGTATTTCTCCAGGGCCCCATAATACAAATATTTGGAAAGATGAAAAATATGACGAGAAACCGAAAAAATGGGGTGATGTCGATAGACTTAAAAAATTTATTGATTATCTAATTTCATCTAAATCAGACGGTATTACCGGCAGATTTATTCATTATAAAGACAATTGGGAAAAGTTTAATCCAAAAAAAATGTCCCAAGATATTTATACCTTGCGAAGAGTAGAAAAATAAGTTATGAACAAATACCAATATAACGATTTGTTAATCCGTTCCCAGGACCCCTATGCAAATGCCAAGTATGAAATCATTTTGGGTTGGATAAAAGAAAAAAAAATAAAAAAAATATTAGTTGCAGGTTGTGGATCTGGAGAGTTGTCAATAACACTAGCTCAAAATGGATATGATGTCACGGGTTTTGATTTAGATCAAGATTATATTGATTTAGCAAATAAAAATCTTCGTAAGTTAAAAATAAAGAATTGTCAATTCGAAGTGGCCGGTATCGAAAAATATACAAATAAAACCAAATATGATGTTGTAATCGCGACAGATGTGTTGGAGCATATCGCAGATGATAAAACTGCATTTGAGAAATTGACGACTTTTATTAAACAAAACGGTTCGGTCATAATTACCGTTCCTGCAGGGCAATATCTCTTTGGCTTTCATGATGATAAGTTAGGGCATTTCAGGCGCTATTCAATTAATTCTTTTAAAAAAATCGTTCCCACAAATTTGCAGACGGAAAAAGTGAGATACTTTGGTTTTTTCTTAATTCCAATTGCATTTTGGATCAGTAAAATTGCCAAAAAAAGCTATCCGGTCGCTGCTTCAGGCGATAAGAAGAATAATCCGATCATAAGTCGAGTGTTAAATATTATATTTCATATTGAGAAAGGAGTATCTTTTCCTCTGGGAACGAGCTTGTTATTTTTAGGCAAAAAAAATCCTCTCGATCTGTCATTGCGAGGATCCTGAGCTTATCGAAGGAGACGAAGCAATCTTAAAAAAAATCATTCTCGTACCTTTTTGTCATTCCCGCGAAGGCGGGAATCTATTTAATAGATCGCCGTTTCCACGGGGATGACATTTGTTTTTATGTTCATTACAACTTATAGACAATCTTGATTCTATATAAGTCATTTAGAATTTTTATCGATCCTGATACTGGCTTAAGTTTTGTATCTGCATCATTTTTCCAGTCAACAGGGAAAACTGCTATTTTATAACCTTTTTTTTTCGCTCTAAGAATAAGTTCAATGTCAAACATCATTGCTTGTGTTTGGAGTTGTTGAAATAAGTCCTTTGCCACCGCATTATTATATATTTTAAAACCACATTGAGTGTCTTTAATTTGTCTAGGGATTCCCAAGATAAATCTGACAATAAGACTAAATATTCTTGAGCCTAATTGTCGGTAGAGCGGTTGTTTTCTTTCAATTTTGCTGGTTTTTAATGCTCTTGAGGCTAGGATCATGTCAAAACCTTCATTTATTTTTTTTAGGCCATCGTTGATGTATCTAAAAGGGACACAAAGTCCGGCATCAGCAAACATTATATATTTGCCTTTAGCGATAGAAACCCCTGCTTTAATTGCTGCTCCTTTGCCTATTTTATTTTTTTCAGTAAGCAGTATCAGATTCTTGTATTTTTTCTGTAAATCCCCAACGATATTATTGGTATTATCAGTTACTCCGTCAGTCGAGACAATGACTTCTCCTTTATATTTAGAGTTTCCTAGATACTTGAATGCCTCCTCTATATCAGTTGCAATCTTCTTTTCCTCGTTGTAGGCAGGGATGATAATGGATAAATCTAAAGGGTTCATATTTATAACATTTAAGATAAATCAAGTATAATGCAACATAATATATTATCAGATATTTTTTATTTCTCACTTCCAAATTACATAAGTTTTATGTATAATGAAATATTATGAAAATTCAAAAGACTAAGGAAAAAATTTTAAAATATGATGTTGTTTTTGAGGAAGCTGAAGAAGGCGGATATACAGCACATGTTCCTACACTTCCAGGTTGTATTTCTGAAGGTGATTGTTTTGAAAAAGCCAAAGAAAATATCACCGAAGCAATTACTGCTTATCTGGAAAGTTTAGCCAAAGACAATGCTGATATATCGTTTTCTCAGGGGAATTTTGTTGTTAGTAGTGTTGAGATACCTCTATCAAAATTATCTTTTACTTAATGAGTAAAATACCGGCGGTAAAGCCGCGTAAACTGCTTCAAATTCTAAAAAAAAATAATTTCTTTATACACCACCAACGAGGAAGTCATGTTGTACTAAAACATAATACGGACAGATCAAAAAGAGTAACTTTACCACTACATAATAAAGATTTAAAAAGAAAAACACTTCTTTCAATTTTACAGCAATCAGGATTAGATAAGAATGTTCTTATCAATAAATGAACCCCCGAGGTTTGACAAGATTAATAAAGATAAGAACCTCGGGGGTTAAAATATGAAATACCTAGTAACTGGTGGAGCAGGATTTATTGGAAGTCACATTGTAGACCGTCTAATAAAAGAAAAACATCTAGTCACTGTCTACGACAATTTTTCTACCGGACGTGAATTATTTATTAAACATCACTTAAAAAATCCGAATTTTAAACTAATCAGAGCCGATCTGAACGACCTCAAATTATTGACTCAATCGATGAAAGATGTCGATTTTATTTTTCATATTGCAGCTCATGCTGATGTAAAAAGAGGCTTTAGTGATCATAGTATAGACCACAGAGAAAATCTTGAAATGACCCAAAATGTTCTGGAGGCGATGTATAAAAATAATATTAAAAAAATTGCTTTTTCCTCAACTTCATCTGTCTATGGTGATGCAAAAGTCCATCCGACATCCGAAGACCATCTGCTTTGTCCAACATCCCTTTATGGTGCTACTAAAGCAGCTTGTGAACACTATATAAACGCTTATGCGTCTTATTATGGCATGACTTCATATATTTTTCGCTTTGCCTCTTTATTGGGTGAGCGTTATACTCATGGGATTATTTACGATGTCTTAAAAAAATTAAAGAAAAATAATAAAGAATTGATATTGTTATCAGACGGAACGCCAAAAAAGTCATCCGTATATGTATTGGACGGTATTGACGCTATGTTTACCGTGATAAAAAAATCCAAAGATCAATTTAATATATATAATATCGGTCACACGCAAGTTTTAACTATAAATCAAATCGTTGATACAATAATTAAATCAGCCGGATACAAAAAAGTAAAAAAGAAATGGTTAGGAAAGAGTAGCAATTGGAAAGGAGATAATGAATTTGTTCTGTTATCCATAAAGAAACTGAATAAATTAAGTTGGAAGCCCAAAGTGACGATAGAATTGGCGATAAGAAAGACAGTTAAATATTTTAAAGAAAATCAACATTTATTGTAAAAGGATGAAAAAAGTTTTAATTACCGGAGGAGCTGGTTTTATCGGATCGCATCTGGGTGATTTTTTATTAAAAAAAGGATATCATCTGACAGCTATTGACAATCTAAGCTGGGGTAAAAAAGAATTTATCAGTCACAATCTAACAAATCCAAGATTCAAATTTATAAAAGCTGACCTTCTAAATTATAAAGATCTGCTAAACGTGCTAGATTCGCAAATTGATACGGTTTTTCATTTGGCCGCAAATTCTGATATCATGCGAGGTGCAATTGATCCGTCAATAGATTTCAAAAATACAACTCAGGCAACGTTTAATATTCTTGAGGTGATGAGAAAAAAGGGTATAAAAAAAATATTTTATACCTCCGGTAGCGGTGTTTATGGCGATATCGGCAAAAAAAAAATACCTGAAAATTATGGACCGCTCTTACCAATTTCGATGTATGGAGCGACAAAACTTTCTGCTGAAGCAATGATTTCTTCATTTGTTAATCTATATGATTTTCAAGCTTGGATGATTCGTCCTGCGAATATTATTGGATCTCGTGCTACTCATGGAGTTATTTATGATTTTATTAATCGTCTAAAAAAAGATCCATCAAAACTTGATATTCTTGGGAACGGTAAACAAAACAAATCATATCTATATATAACTGATGTAATTAATGCAATTGATCTCATTTGGATGAGAGATAAGAGCAGGATTAGTATTTATAACGTAGCATCAGATTCAACGATTACCGTTAATCAAATTGCTCGGATGGTGCTTAAAGAAATGTGTTTAAAACAGGTTAAAATCAATCATTCTATGGGGGATAGAGGTTGGAAAGGAGATGTCCCTATAATCAGTCTCACAAATAGCAAACTATCCTCAATCGGTTGGAAGTATCAATATTCATCAAAACAAGCAGTTAGAAAGACGGTTCAATCGCTTCTTATAAATTAATATGAAAATTAAAAATAAAAAATGGTTTATTACCGGTGGAGCTGGGTTTATTGGTAGTCATGTAGTAAATCTATTAGTGTCTTCTGGTGCTAAAGTAGCTGTATATGACAATCTAAGTTTATCAACAGATCAATATATTCAATCTTATATTAAACAAAATAAAATCAAATTCTTTAAGCATGATTTATTAGATTTGAAAACCCTAACAAAAGTGATGAATGGATATGATATTGTATGGCATTTAGGAGCAAATACCGACATTCCTTCAGGATTCTCTAAACATCGCATTGATTTGGATAATGATGTTATCGCTACCTGGAATGTTCTTGAAGCAATGTTAAAAAACAATATTAAAGAAATTCTTTTTTCCTCAACCGGAGCAATCTATGGAGAATCTGTTAAAGGCAAATTTAAAGAATCGTCTGGGCCTTTAATTCCTTTATCTTTATATGGCGCGGGTAAAATTGCATCTGAAGCTTTTATTTCAAGCTATTGTAATTTATTTAATATTCAGGCCTGGATTTTTAGATTTGGCAATGTTATTGGAGAGAGAACAAATCATGGAATCATTTTTGATTTTATTCATAAACTAAGAAAGAATCCCCAAGAACTTGAAATCCTTGGAACGGGTATCGGAGAAAAAAATTATTTTTTAGTCGAGGAGTGTATTAATGGCATACTTTACACATATAATAAAGTTCATAGTGGTCCGTTTCCTGTTATTGTTAATCTTGGAACAGACTCAACATCAAAAATCATGAATATTGCAAAAATAATTATTGACGAAATGGGATTAAAAAATGTTAGACACCGTTTTACCGGGACAGCTCGTGGCTGGCCTGGGGATCAGCCGACAGTTCTCCTTAATACCGAGAAAATCCACAAACTTGGCTGGTTCGCAAAAAAAACATCTGATCAAGCTGTTAGAATAGCTGTTAGGCGGTTATTAGGCAAAGAAAAGTTTCAATTATCTATTAATAATTTTGATGAATGATAATATGAAATCAATTTGTGTAATTGGTCTTTGGCATCTAGGGTTAATTAATTGCGTTGGTTTTGCTGACCTTGGCATCAGAGTAATTGGGTTGGATTTTAATAAGAAAATAATTTCAGATCTTCAAAAGGGAAAACCACCGATCTATGAACCAGGATTAGAAGAAAGAATAATAAAACACACAAGATTGAAACGATTACATTTTAGTTCAAAAGCAATAGATGTTAGTTTGGTTGAATATGTAATTATTGCTTATGATTCTCCGGTTAACGAAAAAGACGAGGTTGATATTTCTCCAGTAATTAATGCAATAAAAAAGATTGCTCCTTATCTTAAAAGTCATACGCCGGTTATTATTACAAGCCAAATTCCGCTTGGGACATCAGAAAAAGCTGAAGTATTAATTCGAAAGTTAAATAAGTCATGGGAGAGTGGTGTTGTCTATATACCAGAAAACTTAAAGCTGGGAGTAGCGATTGAACGATTTATACACCCTGACATGCTCGTTTTTGGTGGTAAAAACGCAGTTGTTTTAAGAAAAGTTTTAGATCTATATCAGTCTATTGACACCAAGAAATTTGTGATGGATAAGTCAAGCGCTGAAATGGTTAAACATGCACTTAACACATATCTGGCAACCTCTATTGCTTTTGGAAATGAAATTGCCCATTTATGTGAAAAGTTGGGGGCAGATGCTTTTCTTGTTGGTAAGGCGTTGAAAGCCGATAAGCGTATCGGTCAGGCACCAATATTGCCCGGCTTAGGATTTTCTGGTGGTACATTAGCACGAGATGTTAAACAACTACTTAAGTTTTCGCGACAATATCGCTATAAAGCACAATTATTAAAAAGCATTTTTTCGATTAACGAGTCAACATTTGAGCAAATTATCTTAAAAACAATTCGTAGAATAGGAAATCTCAAAGGCAAGACCATTGGTTTTTTGGGTTTAACCTATAAGCCCGGTACATCGACCTTAAGACGATCTTCGGCAATAAAACTAATAAATTTATTTATTAACAAAGGTGCTCAATGTTTAGCCTATGATCCTAAAGTAGACAAAAATGAATTTAGATCCTATTCAAAAATAATAAAAAAAGTAGCAAATGTTTATGAATTGGCAAAGAAATCAGATATATTACTGTTAGTTACAGAATGGCCGGAATTTAAGAATTTAAATTATAATAGCTTAGCCAAAAATATGAAAAAACCGATAATAATTGATACTAAAAATTTTCTTGATTCAGAAATTATTAAGAAATCTGGATTTATTTATGAAGGCTATGGTCGAAGATAAAATTTTATGAAAAAAGTTGCTATTATCGGAGCCGGGCTACAAGCAGAACGCAGGATAGGTCCAATTGCTAATGATAAGGATTACAAAATCGCATGGATAGTTGGAAATAAATCTGTGAAGGCTAAATTATTGGCTAAACAATACGGAGCGAATTATGGGTATGATTGGCGATCCGTTGTTATAGACAAAAATATGGATGTAATAGTTATTTTGACATACCCCAATACTCACGCAGAAATATCTATTACTGCAATGAAAAATGGAAAGGATGTTCTGTGCGAAAAACCATTAGCCAGAACGGAAAAAGAAGCTCAAGACATGATTAGAGTTGCTAATAAAACAAAGCGGATATTAAAATGTGGTTTTAATCATCGTCATCATCCGGCAATTATTGAAGCATATAATTTATTTAAGAGTAATTTAATTGGTAAACCAGTATTTGGAAGGGGACGTTATGGAATTGCCGGAAGAGAAGGATTAGAAAAGGAATGGCGCTCAAATCCAACCATTGTTTCTGGAGGTCAGTTAATGGAACAAGGGATACATTTAGTAGATTTATTCCGGTGGTTTTTTGGAGATGTTTCGGCAATTACCGGTTTTATTAATACTAACTATTGGAAAATAAACCCATTGGAAGATAACGGATTTGGACTATTGCAAATGAAAAATGGTGTAGTTGTAAGTTTGCATTCTAGTTTAACGCAGTGGATAAATCTATTCGAATTTGAGATCTATGGAGAAAAGGGATCATTAACTGTCAAAGGATTAGGTGGTGCGTATGGAACGGAAAAACTCATAATTAATCAATATGATCCTAACGGACCATTTTCCTATAACACCATAGAATATAGAGGAGCTGATCGATCATGGGAAGGTGAATGGAAGGAATTCAGCAAAGCCGTAATAACAAGAACGGAGCCTTTAGGAAATGGATTAGACGGTTTAAAAGCTTTAGAAATTGTAAATTCTATATATAAAGCTTCAAAAACAGGCAGGACGGTTAATTTGGAAAGATGAAATCATTAATTACAGGCGTTGATGGATTTATCGGGAAATGGTTATCTAAATATTTATTGAATAAAGGTGATATTGTCATTGGAATATCAAAAAATAGAAAGGACAACCCGAAAGACGGGATTGTCAGATATTATGGCAATATTTTGAACTGTGATGGAATTCGTTCGATAATAAAAAAAAGCAAACCTGATAGAATATTTCACTTGGCCGCTCAAAGTAATATTCCCCGTTCTTTCACTTATCCGCAAGAAACAATAGAAAACAATGTTAATGGTACTTTAAATCTTCTTGAAGCAGTGAAAATAGAACGAAAAAAAGCAATTTTCTTATCAGTTGGATCTTCAGCAGAATACGGTCAATCTGCTCAAAGTAATAGACGTCTTTCCGAAGATTCTCTTCTTTTGCCGACTAGTCCCTATGCGGTAAGTAAAGTAGCTCAAGGACAATTATGTTCAATATATAGAAAAGCGTATAATTTAAAAATAGTTCATATCAGGCCGTTTGCTATAATTGGTCCCGGTAAAAAGGGAGACGCTGTATCCGATTTTGCACGTGGTATTGTAGATATTGAAACGGGTAAAAGTAAATATTTACTAGTCGGAAATATTGCGCACGCGAGGGATTTCTTAGACGTTAGAGATGCGGTGGCCGCGATGGATTTAATCACTAGAAAAAAAACTGAGGATTCAATATATAACCTTTGTACTGGCATCGAGACAAAATTAGAAAACATATTGGAAAATATGATAAATATGGTAAAATCTAAAATAATTATCAAACGTGATCCAAATAAGGCAAGACCATCTGATGATCCAATTATCGTTGGTAACCCTGGACGACTTAATTCTCTTGGTTTTAAGTCCCAATGTCCAATTGACAAAGCATTGTCAGACGTTCTTGAATATTGGAGAAATAATTTTCAATGAAAAAAAAATACAAAAAACTAAATACTAACTTAGTAGATTATGAAAAATGGTGGTTGCAGAACGAAAACGCCAATCGTCTAGATCCAGGTACGAGGCTTAGAAAAAAAATTATCTGTAACGAGATAAAGTTAAATAATAAAATTCTTGATTTAGGATGTGGCTCTGGAGAATTGCTTATTGAAATAAACAAGAAATATTCTAACAAAGAGCTTTACGGTGCTGATATCTCCGAAAAAGCGTTAAACATCTTAAGAAAAAGGAAAATTACCAAACAAGTTTATCAAAGCAATCTGGAACAAGATGCCAAGTTGCCCGGAGTGTACGACGCTGTTATATGCAGTGAAGTAATTGAACATTTGCATAATTGGAAAAATGTTTTTCTATTGATCAATAGTATTACTAAAAAAAATTCAAAAGTTATTATCACAACTCCTTCAGGTAAAATTAATCCTCATCAAATTAGGCTCGGCCATATTCAACACTTTGAATTGAATGAGATTGCCAATATTTTGCGTAAATACAATTTTAAAATCATAAAAGCGGAAAAAATTGGCTGGCCTTTTATGAATATTAAAGATTGGTTAATAACTTTATTTTTAAGTGGAGATAGTACAAAGTTGAATAATGTTACTTTTTCTAAAAAAATTGTTTTAAATATTTTCTATATTCTTTATCAACTGACTTGGACAGATAAAGGTCCACAGATTATAATAATTGCAGAGAAAAATTAACGGCCGTTATATATTTGATCAATTAACTGCATTGTTTTCAGGAAACGATTATTCTCTTGCACATAATCAAATTTTTTTGAGCGAAGTTTTATTTTTATATCAACCATTTCATCGTAAAATGAATTATCTTCTGACCCAAAATCTTCCTTGACTATCTTTTGATTTGTTTTCCAGAACCAACGAGGTGTAAATTCAAATTTCATATTTCCATAATTACCGCCGCGTCCAGTGATTCTAACAATCCCTTTTGATCCTACAACCTCAATAAACAGAGTATTTTGAGCTAAATTCAAACTATAGTGATGCTGGGATATTGATCCATTATTAAATTTAAAAATTAAAAATGCTTCATCTTCAACTGCCATTTGCCAACCAAGTGAATTAGTTGAGAGATCAACACTTGAAGGAACGTCAAAAATGCTGATCATTAAATCAATCATATGAATTCCTGGGTCAAGGATGACTCCACCACCACAAAGTTCCTTATTCATTTTCCATGTTTTTTCATAACCAGGATAAGATGCATGTCCAAGATTAAACGATGATGAGATAATTTGTCCTAACTTATTTTGTTCGATATAGTCAATTAATAGTTTAATGTGTGGATAATAATGGCAATTAAAACCAGCAAATAATAAATGATGGTATTTTTCTACGTTTCCAACAATTCGTGTTGTTTCTTTTAAATTTCGTCCGACTGGTTTTTCTAAAAGTAAATTCTTATATTTAATTATTTTCGGGGCAATCTCAGCTGCATATTGGTGAGGAATAGCTAAAATAACCAAATCTATTGTTTTAACATCGATTATCTCTTCAATGTTTTTTGCCTGAATACAATTATATTTTTTTACGAAAGTTTTTAATGCAGTCTCATTAATATCAAAAGCAGAATATAGTTTAAAGCCTTGAATTCTTATTATTGCTTCCGCTCTTTTTTGACCTATCAAGCCCGTCCCAATAATAGATACAGATAATTTTTTCATTTTCGCCAATAGGTTGTAAGTCGCTTGATTATGATATGTCCAAGTATTCGGAGGCCCGAAATCCAAGGATTACCTGCTTTCGTTTCACCCATGCGTTCTTTAAGTTCGATCCAATATTCTTCATATTTTGTATTTTTAGTTAATAGTGCTTCAATTTTTATCTCATTTGAAAAAAACCACTTTTGATCGTAAATTTTGTTTTTAATTTTATCCCAAGTTTCTTTTTTCATAAGCCACATACCGGAACACACATCGGTAACCTGCATATTAAAAAACAAAGAAATTAAAGCAGAAAATAATAAATTGCCAAAAAAATTCTTGACAGCCATTGATGATCTATTTATTAAGGGGAATCGACAAGCAACTAAGAAATCAACATTATTTTTCTTTAGAAAATTGAACATCGGTTCGATTTCATCCATAGGATATGTAGCATCAGCATCAAGAGTAGCGATTATGGAATTTGAAGCGATTTCAAAGCCGGTGCGTAAAGCTAAACCATAGCCACGTTTTTTTTCAATAATTACTTTAGCTTTGTATTTTCTCGCAATTTGGACCGACTTATCTGCCGAGTTTCCGTCGATAATAATTACTTCATTTACACACTTTGGCAACCTCTTCAAGATTTTATTTAAACCTTTTTCCTCATTTAAGCAGGGAAGTATTAGGGAGATATGTTTATCGGAGATCATTTATGCTTCATAAATTAATAAACTTGTATATTAATACTAGATTTTAATAATTAGTTAATTATTATAACAAAAATTATGTATAATTGAGTTGGTAATTATCGCTGTTTACCGATGAAAAAAACACTTCAAAATATATCAAAAAAAGAAACATTTTATATTCTAATTGCTTTTTTTTTACCAATACTATATTACTGGACTGTATTTTTTGGTAAATCTTTTGGCTATGACTGTGCTCCTAGTGTTATGGGTAATTACCCTCCCTATGGTCAAACTCCTATGACTCCCAATTCCTATTGCATTACACTTTTAGATCCTGGCGCATATATATGGGCTCATGTTCCTAATTGGGTTAGTGCAATACGACAGTATCTTAGCGGTCTTTTCCCGATATGGGATCAAAACATAGGGACGGGTTTGCCTTTGGCCGCAGATTTTATTACAAGCGCATATTTTATTCCTCTCATTCCTTTTGCTTTGCTTTTTAAACTCACTCAGGGGAATTTTTTTTATCTGGATATTTTTTTCTTATTTCGCTATATGTTAATGTCACTTGGTATGTATTTATTCCTACGGAGTTGTAAATTAGATAGATTCATCTGTTTAATTGGTTCGCTTGCCTTTTTTTCTTCAGGCTATTTCATATATTTACCAGCAATGAATCATCACAATGTTGATCTAGTGCTTCCTTTTATTGGATGGTCGATAAATAATTTTTATTTTACAAAAAAGATAAAATGGAGTGGTATCTCAACATTACTACTTGGTCTTTCTATGCTAGGTGGAATGCCTGAATCAAGTATATTTATCCTTTTTTTCTCCTTTATATATGTCTGTTTTCTGTCTTTATTTTATATTAACAAGAAAAAAGTCCTCTTTTTAGTCGTTGGAGGAGTTATTATTTTAGGAGGTTTGCTATTAAGTGCAGTTTTATATTTTCACGGTCTTGAACTCGTATTCAATGGATTAAGCAGTCATCATGGTGCGGGAGTACAAAAATGGATTGAATGGAAAAACATTATCATTTTTATATTACCAGAACTTATTGGAGGCATTGGATACTTTATTTTAAGTTATCAAGATAAATTAGATTTCTTAGTTAGAGGATGGAACCACATTGGTTTTACAATTTCTTATTTATTCTTAATGTCATTGATTTTTATCTTTAACATATGGAAAGGAAACAAAAAGGATCCTCTAATTAAATTCTTTATCTTTTTTTTAGGATTGACAATAATTCTTCTTTTTCAGAATTACGGTATAGTCCACTTTTTTGTATTTGAACAATTCCCAGTTTTTTACCAAACTCAATTCACTAAATATAGTTCCACCCTAATTAATTTTTCCTTGATAACTTCAACTATGTTATTTCTGCATTACTTCATTAAAAAAAGAACTAGAGTAGTTTTAATTTATTATTTTTTCTTTATAGCGCTATTGTTTTTTATTAATTATCACTATTGGAACATAATCAAAGATAATGTATTTTATCATCCTAAATTTGGTCTGGCACCGAATATATTGTATGCAGTGATATTAATTACTTTTCTTACATTTTGTTTATTGGTAATAAAACGTACAAAAATTATTTTAATTATAGTTTTAATAATTCTTTTTGTTGAATTTTATATCTACTTACCTAAAGATGGGGATCAAAAACGTCGTGATAGCTTAAGGAAACCACCTGCTATAAGTTACTTACAAAGCATCAATGACCATTCATTTAGAATTCTTGGTATTGATAATATTCTTGTTCCTAATTTAGCCACAGTATATGACTTAAGCGATATTCGGATACTGGAACCGCTTTGGATAGATAGATACTTCTATTTTATTAAGAATTTTTATGCAGAGCCGGATGCTTTTCGAATTACTGGAATCAAAGAACAACAGGCAACGCAATCTGCAGATATCGTCAATAATAATTTTTTTAGTTTACTGTCGGTAAAATATTTGTTGTCGTATAACAATATCGAAACAGCACTTAATGATAATCTGAATCTCAAAGAAATCTTAAGACAAAATCCAAAGAAACAATATGTTGGCGAGGCGACATTTGACATAAATAGACTATCAAGATCAGTATTATTTGAGCATGCCCCCAATGATATTAAAGCTGTTTTAGTTAAGCCGAGAGGAGCAAGTTATTTATATATTTATCCCGCTACAGCCCAAGGTTCATTTGGTAATCAAAAAGGTAACGGAGTTAAACTAACGGCTAAAATATTTATAAACAAACGGTTGATTGATAGTCAAGAAAGGATGATCAATGCCGGCTTTAAGTCGGGAGACCAGAAGTGGTTCGAGATGAAATTTGGTCCATTTCCTGACAAAAACAACAGTTACAAATTCACTATTCAATTAATTACCGATCCTTTAGGCAATAATGCGTTTGATTGGAGCGGCTGGGGTGGATTTGAATGGGACAGTGAGATAAATAGAACGATTGACAAGTATAAACTTATTTATGATAAAGAAATGAAAATATATGAGAATCAGGATTTTCTACCGCGCTTGCGGTTTATCTCAAAGACAATGTGTGCAAAAGATGAAGCAAACAAAGAAAAGAACTTCGAAAATATCATTAATTTGATGAAGCAAAATAAAGATAATATCAAACAGACTGCAATAATAGAGTCGAAAAATTGTCAGGCTATGAAATATCATCCGGAGCTTACCAAGCTCAGTCAAACTATCTTTAACGACCAGAAAATATCATTTACCTATTCAAGCCCGAAGGATCAATATGGGTTTCTGTCAGATACTTATTATCCGGGTTGGGAGATATATATAAATGAAAAAAAAGGTAAGATCGATCCGGCAAATTTGACTTTCAGGGGGTTTAAATTACCAAAAGGAGAAAATATGCAAGTTGTCATTAAATATGAACCGTGGACTTTTAAAATTGGACTTATAATTACGATTTTAACACTGATCCCAGCCGTATACATATCTTTAAGTAAGAATAAAATTAATTAATTTTGGCTATTTAACCATTTCCACGTATTTTGAAGCCCTGTATTCAAATCTGTCATTGGAGTCCAATTAAATTCATGTGATATGCGACTAATATCCAAAACGTTTTTATCAACATCAAATGACCGTTTCGGTTGATATAAAGGTTCAATGTTAGATTTTGTAATTTCTTTTATTTTTTTATACAACATAATCAAACTGGTTCCTTTGCTGCTGCCAAGGTTATAGACATCGAATTTATTTTTTTTATCAAAAGACATTGCTATAGCTTCAGTTAAATCATCAATATAAATAAAATCTCTGATAATTTTTCCATGATCAAATAGAATAGGCCTTTTTTTTCTTAGAATATTAAAAAACATCGCTGGAATAATTCCAAATCCGTCTTTTGGTATCTGTCGTGGGCCATAGGCGTTGCTGACGCGATAAATTAAAATCGGTATTCGGTATAGTCTGCTAAAATATTGTAAATAATATTCAATGGTTAACTTGGCGATTGAGTGGGGTGATATTGGCTTTGTTAAAGAAAGCTCACTGATCGGCATAATCTTTTTTTCACCATAAACACCACCGCCGGATGACAAAAAAATAATTTTTTTTACTTTTTTTTGAAAGGCGACCTCAAAGAGATTCACATGAGGATAGATATGTTTATTTATTTCATCAACAGGCGAAGCAAAAGAGGATGAAGGGACAGAAGAAGCAACTAAATCGAAGATTATATCGCCTGGCTTAATAAATTTTCTTAGTGAGTTGGCGTCATTGAAATCACCTTTTATCAAATTTATATGTTTAATGACATTTTTCAGATTATTCTGTTCATGCTTTGATCCTAAGGTAAATACATAAATTGAATAACCTTTATTAACTAAAGATTTTACAAGGTGACTGCCGATAAATCCGCCGCCGCCAAATATTATGCAACGTGATTTCTTCATGATTTATTTTTTTCTTTTAGAAGCGACCAGTATAACAGCTCCATTTCTTCCGCATTTTCAGTCATATTTTTTTGTTTTGGGCAATTTTTTCCCATTCTGGTAATTTCTTTGGGATGATCGATAAGATAAGAGATTTTATCATAAAGATCATCAACGTTTTCGTTATTAAACAGTAAACCGTTCTTATTATTTATTATTAGTTCAGATATTCCCCCAAGATCGGTTCCAATGACCGGAATTTGGGCGAGAAAGGCATCTCGAATAACAAGCGGCGCATTTTCATACCAAGTCGATGGAACAATCAAAACATCAAGTTGTTTGAACGCGTCAGCTATTTTATCCTGATCAAAGGTCCCCATAAGCTCGATATTATTACATTGATTAATTATTTTTGTTATTTTTTTTGCATAATCAGGATCGTCTAAGAAATTACCATAAATTTTAAGAATAGCCTTTTTGTTATTAAGTTTTTCCCAGGCTTGAACTAAAATAATTAATCCTTTAGCCGGGACAATGCTTCCAATAAAGCCAAATCTGATTTTTTTTGACTTAATTTTCTTAAAATTTTTGAAATATTCATCCTGTATTCCATCAGTTGAAATAATATTGCGTTTCCCTTTTAACTGCCATAGAAACAACTCTTTCTGCAAGAATTTTGTAGGATAGGTCACTGCATCAACCATTCTCAAAATATCTTTAAATTCATCAATTCGATCTGTTATTTCCTTCATTAGCTCCTGTCTCTTAAAATAATAATCCGCCGAACGTTTAATTTTATATTTGGTTTTATCTATTGTAGTTAAAAGAAATGGTTTAGATGTAGATTCAAGCGAGAGATATCGATTGATAAGATGTGATTGGCATTTTGCACATTTTTTTATTGTTGGATTGACGCATAATTCGTTATCCGTGGTGATTCTCTTATGCGTCAAGCACTGAAGCCAAAAATCATGGACAGAAATAACTTGACAAATATTTCTCTTCAAAGCAATTCTAACCATGTTTGTTGATAGAAACATCAAATGTTGGTAGTGAATAAGATCTGGTTTATAATCGGCTAAAACATCAAGGAAGAAATTTTCCACTCTTTCATCTTGATAGGATTCTTTAAAATGGTAAACTTTTCTGATATCTTTTTGTACTTCGTAGCAAACAATTTTGTTGAAAACTAATTTTTTTAGACTGTAAGCTTGCCCTAATGGGTTTGTGTATAAAATTCTAACTTCTAGATTCCTTTTTTTTAGCGCTTGAGTTAATTCATATGTATAAATTTCAGTTCCGGCTAAAAATTTTGGTAAAAAAGTATGGACAACAATAAGTATTTTCATAGTCTGATTAAATTGATTCTGAAAGTAAATCAAACGTTCGTTTTATCTTCTTATCGGTTATTTTATTAACAATTTCACCAAGATAACCGGCTAAAACTATAGCTGAAATTTTTAAAAAATCAGCTTTATGATTTGATTTTGTATAAGACTGGCTTTTTTTTAAGAAAGATAAATAATCTTTCCAACAAGAAATGATTTCATTAGTTAATAGTGAATAAGAGAATTTATTCGTGTATATATTTAGATCAAATTTAATGTTTTTTAATATTTTGTAAAAGTATGAATAAAATAATGATTGATTATATTTATCAGCTATATTTTTTTTTAGTAAATAGCTCTTAAAATTTTTAGGAGATAATTTGTCATCATCCTTTAAGGATAATTCTATAGCAATCATTAAATTTAATATTAAGTTAATATTTTCAATTAAATGAGAATTAATTCTATTCAGCGATTCTTTAAAAATAGAATTAAGAGAACAAATATCAACAAAAGTTCGTTTAAAATAATAAATAGAATCGCGATTATGTGAGTGTAATACTTGACTATATGGAGTTACTCCAAAATCAAATTTATCCTTTAATAATTTAATGGTTAATTCAATATCTTCCGCAAATCTATTTGCTTCTGAAAAATAATATTTTTTGAAAATTTGAGCATTAAAACAGGAAAACACATCATCAATTAGCATGAGCTTTCTCTTTTCAAAAAAATCAAGTAAAAACATCTGTTTAGATAATTCAGCTCCTTTAATAATAATATTTTGTCTTTTAGGATTCATAAAATCATAATGTCGTTGCATCTGCCATTTCGAAAAATTATCTGCGTAGTTATTTGGAATTTGTTGTCCTGAAGCAGCTGCTAATTTATTACTTTTAATAAAATTTAAAAGCTTACAAAAAGCTAAAGAATCTTTAAAATTTGCATCTTGGACCGTGAAAATAATATAATCTCCGGTAGCACTTTTTGCCCCAAGATTTCTACTTCTGCTATGAGAAAAGTTATTGATTTTCATAATTGTACAGCCGAGTGAAAGCGCTGTTTTAACAGTTTGATCGCTTGAATTATTATCTACAATAATTATTTCAATTTCATAAATTCTTTGTTGTTTATTTATGCTAAGAAGATTATCCTTAAAGTCTTTTCCAGCATTAAAAGTCGGAATAATAACTGACACTCTTGAATTAATTTGTTTAATTTGAAAAGGTTTAACATCCACAAAATATAATTTTTTATCACCATTAATGAGCATCCTCGTCGTTTGTGACAATAAATAGTAGAGATGACGAATTATTTTTTTAATTTTATGTGGCGATCTGATTTTTTTTAAAAAAGAATCCCTGTTATGGCAATAAAACTGCCATGCCTTAAACGTTTTTGCAGAAAAAATATTTTTTAGAATTGTTTCCAGCTGTTTTTTTTCGCTGGAGACGATTTTCAATTCTAATTTTAATTTTTCTACTTTTGGATCAGATTTTCTTTTTTTTGTTTTAATCATAGATGATAAATTTTCCAATAATTATGAGATGTAAACGGGTCGTTATTGATGTTGTTTTGCCATTTGTTATGTAGTATTGACAATTCTTTTTCAAAAAACTTACTATTACGTGAAGAATCTGCAAGTTTTTTTACCGATACGGATTCATGGTGAATTAAAATCGGATCAGGGATACAAACATTAAAGTAGCCTTTTTTGAACAATCTAAGACATAAATCAACATCGTTGAAAGCTATTTGGAATTGTCCATCAAATCCACCAACGTTAGTATACTTTTTTCGGTCTATCATCAAACATGCTCCGGTAACAGCAAGGTAATTATTCATTGAATAAAGCCTGGGATTATCTAAACCATAATCAATATTATTGAACCGACACTTGTATGCATGGTCGGGTAGAGTTAGACCATTAATTTTGTTTTTTGGATCAAAGATAATCCCGGCGTGCTGAATTCTTCCGTTAGGATAGAGAAGTTTTGCACCAACAGCCCCAACCAATAGTTGTTGAGCAAAACCAAGTAGATAATCAATCCATTTAGGTTCTATTATTTCAGTATCGTTATTTAGCAGTAGCAAATAATCACCATGAGCTTTTTTCACGCCATAATTGCAGACTTCTGAAAAATTAAATTCACCATTCCATCTCAACATTTTCGTTTTTTCGTGTTTTCGTTTAATGTTTTCATATAACTGCCACACCCGTTTATCACTTGATCCGGTATCGACGATGACCAGTTCATAATTTCGATAGACGGATTTATCTATTAATGATTCAAGACATTTTGAAATATATGGATATTGATCTTTTGTGGGAATAATGATTGATACAAGAGGATTTCCTTTTATTTTATATTTGACATTCCAGATGCCGAGATATTTTGTCGGTGTGACTTCACCATTGCAATTTCTGACTTTTATATCATCCTCAAGTACCTTTTTTTGATTAATGTAAGCATGTTGTTTGTCTTTCGCTCCAGACCTCGAGGCTGTTGAACTTCTAGATTTTCGCCAACTATAGAGAATTTTTGAAATATGTTGAATAGGATTTTTGGGGTTTAGAGGATGGCAAAATCCTGTCTTTTCAAGTAGTTGAATGACTCGAAGATATAAATCCCAGTCTTGAGCACCTTCATATCCGACTCGGAAATTGCCCGTTTTACTTATAAGCTCTTTTTTGATAACGGTGAAATGGTTGATATAGTTGACTGATCGCAATAGTTCAGGACTCCAGTCAGGTTTAAAGAATGGGTCGACGTGCTTGCCGGTATTTTCTTCTATCTTATCCTCATCAGTATAAATAAATTGAACATGAGGTTTTTGATTTAGTATTTTAATGACTTCATATAAAGCATTTGGCCATAGCAAATCATCATGATCCAAGAAACCAATATATTCACCTTTAGCTACTGCTAAACCGTCGTTAGATGCTTGGCAGATATTTCCATTTTCTTGTCTGAATAAATATTTGACTCTCTTATCTTTTTTAGTATATTCACGAACAGTATTTTTTACGGACGGTAAGATAGATGCATCATCAACCAGAATTAGCTCCCAATTCTCATACGTCTGATTGATTACAGACTCAATGCATTGTCTAAGAAAATCATCAGGTGTGTTAAAAACAGGGACAATAATCGAGATTACATGGCCTGCTCCTCCGAAGCCTTGCTTGCCGGCCTTAGCTTTAGCGACGGCTGGTCGAAGGGGGGTCTTCAGCCATTGTTGATAATTCTTATTAATTCGATGCGCAGGAAAATTGAATATTTTGATTAAGACCTTTTTAAAGCTATATCTCAATTGGTTACTTATAGTCATAAAATTCTTCTTTTAATACGATTGTAAGCTTGCCAGATTTTAAAGACTTTTGCAGATTTAATGTTGTTAAGTATCGATTCTAGGTTATTGATATGTTGATCTAATACTTTGATGTTTTGATAAGCATCATTTAATTGAGCATCTATTTGTTCTTTTTCTGATTGAAGTTTAGTTATTTTATTTGTATAAATTTTACTCTCGTGTTTAATAGCGTAATTTTCGTGAAGAACTGGGTAATAACGTTGCCAGATTGATTCAAATATAGCGATATCTGGTGATGGAAATCTGGATACAAACATAACCCCAAGGCCATGTGAGTGATAAAATTCTATTGAATGATACTTCTTTTTAAGTTCGTTCCAAAGCTTATAGACGCCAAAGTCTTTTTCCTTTTCATTCGAGTCATGCAGAATAATAATTCCATTCTTTTTAACTTTATCAAACCAATTATCGAAATCATGTTTGACGGCTTTGTAAGTGTGCATTCCGTCAATATGAAGTAATTCAATTGAATTATCGGCAAAGTCATTTATCGCTTTATCAAAAGTTGTTTTTAATAAAAAGATTTGTTCTTTAGCATAGTATTCGTTTTTTATTTGGTTAACCAGTTCGAACACCGATTCATTATAAAAACCCGAGTGCTTATCACCCTTCCAGGTATCAACAGCATAAAGCTTGGAGTTTAATTTGTCATCTTTGACAGCCTGGCACATGGAAAAAAAAGATGTTCCCTTATGAGTTCCAAGCTCCACAATGACTTTAGGTTTGAGATTCCTAATAAAGTCATAAATAAAATATTTATGCCCGGCCCAAGGCCAGTTAAGATCGGGAAAAATCTTTTCATACTCAAATTTTGGATCAAAATATTGCCATTGTTTCATAGAAAATCTATACTATTAATTTATTAATATGTGAGCTACACAAATTATTTAGATTATTTCTAATTTTTTCGGTTGGCCAATTCCACCATTTCGTAAGATTCAGTCTTTGAATCGTTTTATCATCAAATCTTTTTTTAATAATCCTTGCTGGATTTCCTGCAACCATCGTGTAGTCTGCGACATTATGAGTGACAACAGACCGCGCTCCAATGACAGCACCGTTGCCAATTGTTATACCAGAAAGAATCGTAGCTCCATAACCAATCCAAACGTCATTGCCAATGATGACGTCTCCCTTTGTTTTAGGATGTCCTTTAACATCTTTCGCTTCTGGCCATATTTGGTATAATGCAGGAAAAGGATAGGTAGTTATCCAGTCCGTGTGATGTTCTCCTCCGAGAAAAATGGTTACATCTTCAGCGAAAGAGCAAAATTTTCCTATTTTAAGAATTGCTCCCTCGTTCCAATCAAAGATGCTCGGATTACCATAAGTATAATGGCCAATATTATCTCTATATTTTTCTGCAACAAGGTCTTTTGTGTAAAAGTTTGTTAGTGTCATGTCAAAAATATTGCCAATTGTTCATGATGAGTATTATATCTTGAAAAATATTTTTCGAATCGTTGTTTTTAATCCTCTTATATTCAGCATATAAAATGCTGCTTGGCTAACCGTATTTGAAATATTAAAAATACTTGAGTCGAATATCATTTTCATTTTTTCTTTTAGATTTTCTTGATTGATGATATATCTGTTTCTTCTGATTAACATTTTTGGAATCGATTCAAAAGGGATATCCAGCTTTTCACAAATCAGTTGCGGAAGTAAAAAATCATAGCAAATGTTTTTTTCAATTGTTTTATTTGTTGTATTTTCCCGAATCAAAAGCGGGACTTCAAAGATACTGCTATCTGTTAAGGCAAAGTTTCCATGGTGAAAAGAGTCGGGACCGGAAAAAAGCTCACCATGATCAGAAGTCAAAATTACCAAAGTTCGCGGAGAAATCGATTTTATCCAACTAAGCCTTTTTGCAATTGTTTTGACGCGTTTTATGTATGCTTTTTTCCCTTCAGTGATTAACATACGGACGTCGTATTTGTTTCCTTTTTCAAGATTGTCTTTTGCCTTGAATAATTGCTCCCGGAGCTTTTTTTTCTCATTAAACCAATTGTGGACGTAGTATGTATGCAAAAATAAGAACTCGTTTTTTTTAGGCAAAATTTTTTCACCGTTCCACTCGCTTTTAGTATTTTCTGCTTCTTGCCAGCTCTCCCAATCATACCCCCAGCCAAAATATTTTGACATAAAACCACCACCCGTGATTGCCCGAGATTTGAACCCGCCACGTTTGAGCAGTGTTGCTATCGTCGGTAAATATTGTATGAAGTTTTCAAATTGTTTTACATCCTTTTGATTCATGACATAATATAGTCGTGGTAACATAACTCCGCTAAGCATAGCCACATGTGAGGGCAGAGTCCAGGTGTTGGTCGATTGATATTTAATGTATTTTATTGTGAAGTAGTCTTCAAATAAGTATTGATATTTTCTGGAGAGTGAATCTATTGAGATTAATAATGCCCTGTCGTATTTCATAATATTACCAATATCCTAACTGTCGTAATCTATTCATCGTTTTTTCTTTAGTAGCTTCTCGGCCGGCCCGCTCTGGCGCCTTTTTATCTTTGACCGGTTTAGTAAAAGGAGCTTCGCCTAAGGATTTATAACCTTGATCATATAATGAGACATAAGGAACATGAAATTCATTAATGTAATTCCAAATATCAGAAAACGTAAAATCTAGTATTGGATGTATTCTCATGTGGTTTAATCTTTTGGAAAAATAGGTTTCTTTACTTCGCGCCTCATGTTCGTCTTTTCGAATACCGCTGATTATTGCCTTAAATTTATATTTCTTTAGCGTATATTTAATCGCATTTATTTTAGCGATACGCATAATTTCCATCGCTGGTTCTTTTTCACCATTTTTTAGTGCGTTTTCATATGCTTTAAGGTCATTGGGAAGATGTTTGACCCAAATTAGCTTCAATTTCCAGTCTTTTTTGATTTCTTTTATAAATTTGTAGACCTCAGGGAATTCAACTGTTGAATCATTAAACATAATTTGAAATGGGATCAGACCGTTAAATAATGTTTTAACAAGATGCAGGATTACGGTCGAATCTTTTCCGCCTGTCCAAGCAATTGCGATGTCTTTTGAATCAAACATTGAAGTAGTTTTCTTTATTATTTGATGGGATTTTTTTACTTTTTTGTCTAATAGTGTCATTAAAAAATTATACCATGTAGATTTATCTGTTCACTTTGAGATATTATTATCCACCTCTAAGGTGGTTACGCACGACTTTTGCTGCAAAAGTTATGCCTGTCCACCTCTAAGGTGGTTAGCCTCGGACTTTGCATTATTTATAATTTTCAAGATCTTTTCTGCTGATGATATCCAAGAAAAGCGCTGACGATAATTTTTACCGTCGATTTTTTTCATATTGATAAGTTCTCTTAATCTTGTAAGCTCTTGATTTTCCTCGGCAGCCGGATAGTCCTTGGCTAATATTTCCTGAATCGAAGAATTTTTATATGTTAAAACCGGTTTATTACACATTAAAGCCTCCAATGGCGGCAGGCCAAAACCCTCATATTTAGAGAGATATATAAAGACAGTGCAGCCGTTATAAAAATAGGGAAGATCATCATCGGATACATTGTTGATGAATTTGATTTTATTTTCCAATTTCAATTCTGCGACCAGATTATATACATCTTCATTTTTCCAGCCGGCTTTGCTGACAATTAGGAATTTAAAGTCTGAAAAGTTATTAACCCCCGAGGTTCTATCATCATTGATCATGTCTAACCTCGGGGGTTCTGTATGAACCTCGGGGGTTGAGTTGATTAACTGATGAAACACTTTTATAGCTGTTTTAAGGTTTTTACGTGGCTCAATCGCCCCAACATAAAGTAACACACCCCTGGAGTGGGTTAGAGTGTCAAGACGGTATTTTTTGAATATTTCGTTAATTCTATTTTGATCCGATATCGGCCGGAAGCGTTCATCGACTCCGGGATAAATCACAAAGATTTTATTTTTTCTCAACACTTCCGGGAAATATTTGATAAGATCTTTTTTTGTATTTTCTGAATCAGTGATGATTATGTCGCCATGTTTGATCGTCTTTGCTATTTTACGTTCATGAGCCTTGATTACCATCTCGGTATGATACTGGGGGAATATCTTCCAGGTTAAGTCATGGACCGTCGTAACTCCTCGTGTTTTGGCCATCAGCGGGGGTCGTAATAAGTCGGATGAATAAAAGACGTCAACTTTGCCGATAAGAAGTTCAACGGGTAGTAAATCATAGCGACCCCATAAAAAACGAAGTAGGGTAGAGGGAAATGGGTATTCATAAACTCTAGCCCCTAAATTCCTAAATTCATCAAGGTACTTGAAGTCCTTCGGCCGGCGAAGTGAACTATAAAATAGACGGTAGTGATTTTTCTTATCAATTTTGAGCAGGTTTATTACCAAGTTATAAGTATAGTTCGCCACTCCTGATCCTTGATAAACCAGCATAGAGATGTCAATTCCTATTGTCATATATGTATAATTGTCATTGCGAGCGACTGAAAGGAGCGCGGCACTCATCAATGACATTTTTAATCAATATTTTATTAAACTTTTAACATATCCTGATAGATTCCGGCCGCGTTCGACAAAAATTGCCAGTAAATTTCGCGGATTTCTTGGGAAAAAATCAGGAAACTTGATTATAAGCCTAATCCAATTTATCAAATCCTGTTTTTCTTTAAAGCTTTTTAAGGTATGCGATGTCGTCATATGATAATGAGTGAGTCTTGTATCAGGGCAAACGCCAAATTTGATCCCAACCTGCTTTAATCTTAAGAAAAAATCTACATCTTCAAGATATGCAAAAAAAGAATTGTCAAAGCCGCTGGTATCGTGAAAAAGCTCGGTATTTATAAGTAGACACGCGGCAGTAAGACCATCAATCGTTTTCACGTTTTCACGTTTACACGTTTTTACTAACTCAATTCTTCCATACGGTAATACTTTATACCCGTAGTTCTCGATCGCACCGTCAGCCCTTACAAAGATCGGTGTTGCCGCCATCAGTCCGTTATCGATGACAAATTTGTAGAGTTTCTCAATTGTCTCCGGATCATTAAATTTGATGTCATCGTTTAATATCAGCATCCATTCGGTCCCGACTTGTTTGGAGGCTAAATTGACTGCTTTTGCAAAGCCAAGATTTTTTTCCTGAGGGAGATAAAGGAAAGAAGAATAAGGGTGAAGGACAGAAACGGTGTCATTCTGGTAAGTCCTGCCAAGGTGGGACGCATCCAGAATCTTTGTTTTTTTTTCGTCAGTTGGCTTATTATCAACCACGATCGTCTTAATTTTTCTCTTTTTTAAATATTCAAGGACGTAAAGCAAGCCTTTGGTGTTATTGTAGGTCGGAATTATCGCGGTGATTTGAGTCATTTGTCTCTATTTTAACACGTATTTAAGTTTGAACGTTTGCACGTTTTAACGTTTGAACGTATAATATATAAAATATGCCCGAAGATAATTCTGTCATAGACTTTCAATCAGTCAACAAATATTTTTATCTCCAACACCAAAAGACGTTAAAAGAATTAGTTGATGCTGCATTTCGTCGAAGAAAGACGCTGGAGCGGGTACATGCATTAAAGAATGTATCATTTTTAGTAAAAAAAGGCGAAACAGTAGGTGTTATAGGTAATAACGGTGCCGGTAAGTCAACGCTTCTTACCATGATTGCCGGAGTTTCATCACCGACATCGGGGAAAGTCGATGTTAAAGGTCGGATTTCACCCTTAATCGAATTGGGAGCAGGATTTCATCCAGAGTTGACCGGACGTGAAAATATCTATTTAAATGGTGTAATATTGGGTATAAAGGAAGGTGAAATAAAGAATAATATTGGTAATATCATCGATTTTTCCGAACTACAGCTGCGGTTTATCGATATGCCGGTTAAACACTATTCATCGGGTATGTATATGAGGTTAGCTTTTTCAGTCGCTGTATTCACTAATCCTGATATTTTACTTGTTGATGAGATATTGGCGGTTGGCGATGTCGCTTTTCAACATAAATGTCTAAATCGGATGGCAGAGTTTAAAAAGCAAGGAGTTACCATCATTTTTGTCTCACATAGTTTAGCCACGGTGGAAAACTTCTGTAGTCGAGTAATTTACCTAAAGCAAGGAGTAGTTGCATATGATGGTGAAGTCCAGGGAGGTATTTCGCTTTATAAATCCGATGTCCATGAGATATGACGATAATTAAATATTGGTCACTGTTAAAACATCTGACAAGTCGTGAGATAAAAGCGCGATATAAACAATCTTTCTTAGGTTTTTTTTGGATTGTTTTGAATCCATTTTGTCAAATGTTAATCATGAGTTTTGTATTCTCTCATCTGTTGCGTATTTCAGAAATTGGCGTACCATACCCGATTTTTATCTATGCGGGGCTTCTACCTTGGATATTCTTTCAAAATTCACTCTCCAGCGCCATGTCGAATTTAGTTGAGAATGCATCTTTAATTAAAAAAGTCTATTTTCCCAGGGAGATTCTAATTTTATCAACTCTTTTGGCTAAAATGTTTGATTTTTTTCTATCTTCAACCGTATTTATACTTTTGATGATTTTTTTTCAGGTTAAAATAACTCAATATTGGCCTTTATTTATAATTATCTTTGCTATTCAGTTTTTGTTTACTTATGGATTGGGGCTTCTTCTTGCCTTAGGCAATCTATTTTATCGGGATGTTCAATATCTTTTCAATCTGGTTTTGACAGTGTGGTTTTACTTGACTCCGGTTTTATATGCGACTGAATTTTTCCCTGAGAGGTACCGCTGGATATTCAAATTTAATCCGATGTCCGTGTTTATTAATGCTTACCGGGAAGTGATTTTGTCGCAAGGTCAGATCAATTGGGGAAGTTTAGGAATAGGGCTTCTTTTGGCAGTCGTTGTCTATTTAATTTCATATACCATTTTCAAAAAAATGGAAGGTACATTTGCTGATGTTGTTTAATTTAAGATACAAAAAAAAGAAACAAGGAACAATAACCAAGATACAGACAATGACCAATAACCAAATTTCAAGAAACAAACTTGTTTGGAAATTGTAATTTGGAATTTGTTTGTTCCTTGTATCTTGTTTCTTGTGATTTATTGTTTATTGAGAGATATAATAAACTTATGTCCAAACTAACATACTTTTCCGGCATCCAACCAACAGGCAATTTACATCTTGGTAATTATTTGGGCGCGATCAAACAATGGGTCCAAATGCAGTCAGATCCCGACTGTGACTTGTTATTTTGCATCGTTGATCTGCATGCCATTACAGTTCCACAAGATCCTGAAATCTTGCGGAGGAAAAACCGTCAGGTTGCAGCACTTTATATAGCCTGTGGACTTGATCCCAAACGGGTAAAAATATTTATCCAGTCGGAAAATCCGGATCACGCATATCTTGCGTGGATATTCAGTTGTATGGTTCCTATGGGTTGGATGGAGCGGATGACCCAGTATAAAGACAAGAGCAAAAAACAGGGAGAACGAACCTCAGTCGGTTTATTTAATTATCCAATATTGATGGCTTGTGATTTTATGCTTTATGATGCGGATTTGGTCCCGGTGGGTGATGATCAGAAACAACATCTGGAATTGGCCGCTGATATAGGCGAAAAATTTAATAATATATATGGAGAAACCTTTAAGATTGCCAAAATCTATAACCAAAAAGAAACATCACGGATTATGAGTCTGCAAAACCCGAGCTCAAAAATGAGCAAATCTGACATTGATCCGAGTGGCACAATAAATCTATTGGATTCAACAGATGCAATCGAGAAGAATGTCAGACGTGCAGTTACAGATTCAGGAAAAGATATTATCTATTCACCCCAAAAACCGGCAATCGCAAATTTGCTTGCCATTTATTCTGGATTCTCAGGTATTTCCATTTCAGAACTGGAAAAAAAGTACAAAGGCGTAAATTATGGAGATTTCAAAAACGATCTCGCAAAGTTGCTAGTCAAAGAATTATCAGACATTCAGGATAAGTATCAGAAGATTATTAATAAACCCGAATATCTTGATCGAATTCTAGACGAAGGCCGCGATTTTGCCATAAGCATTTCATCCAAAAAAATCGCTCTTGTCAAAGAAAAGATTGGTTTATCCAGAAGCCATTCCTAATTTCCCTTCATCGTGCTGCGTTGGTGCCATTTTATCTTGAAGAAAGTGATAAACTTGGTTGTCTTACAACCAAGGGGTGTTTAGCTTTCATCAGAATCGTCAGAGTAGCACTTAAGCACTGAATTCGTCAAAATTCTCCATATCGGACGATACATACAATTTAACCCCGATCGATCGCGCAAAGGCAATATTAAGCGAGTTTATGTATCTGTTTTCGGTCGTATGAGCATTTGCCAAATGTTTACCTGCCTTATCTGTCAAGGCTGTTCCTTCACGTTCCGCGCGAGCCTGTTCCCTTTGAAGTCGGCGTTTTAGTATTCGAGCAGCCGTCTTAGCATCCAATCGTCCGCTATTGACACGATTTGTCATTAGTGCATACCTTTCCGCACTTCGTCGTATTGCATCTTCGTGTACTTGTTGTATAGAAGCTGCGGCCTGTGCTACTTGTTCATAACTCTGATAAGTTGCATCTTTATCGCTGATGTCATTTAATTCAAATGACCTAACATATTGTGTAACTACATCAGGTGATAGTATCGGAGTTTCACCCGTTGCCAGCGCAAGAATTTGCATATCCGGACATAAGACGATAATTCCCGGAGCAAAACGATGACCGATTTCTGGATCACCAAATAAGACCGGTTGGTAATCTATTGTACTTGGAAGAGAATCGAATGGATGGGTGTGCATAACGAATAAACGGTGTCTTACCGGGCCATCATCACTATTAATAACTAATTCATATGTACCTTTAAACGCTTCTCCAAACCTAACTTCAGTCAAACCAAGTTCACCTGCTGTTTCATCATAAAATACCGTTGCCGATCGTTCTCCAGGAATTTGAACATCAGCAACTTGTCTTAAATCGTCAGCTTCGGTTGTTTTTCCATGTCTAGCCATAAAATCAGCAGCGTCATGATAGTGTGATTGAATCGCATGGCTAAATAATTTAGCCGGTTCAGAAGTTTGATACAGACGCTCCATAAAATCTGTGCACCATGGTAATGCCAGTTCTCGAGCAAATCGCATTTTTATTGGGTCTTCAAGATCATTATGATAAAAGAGGTATTGTGGGAGACTATCAGAGTCAACTAAGTATTGTTTGGATGGTGGTAATAATTTAACTTCCGGATTCATATTAACTAGACTTATAGTATATCATAATGGAGAACAGATGATGATAATGAAGGCTATTGCCAAAATAATCCAATTGGTCAGAAATGTCATTTTTTCCAGTTTCTAATTTTTTCTGCAACTTTTTTTAATCAGATGTTGTGAGATTGATTCAAGAGAAAATAGCTGCCCGGAAAGTTTAAGCATCAGAAAAGATACTTTTCCAAAAAACTGGAAAAGTACTTGCAACATAGATAGAGTTTTCGATCATGGTTTTAATATCTTTTTATATCTTAACTCATAATATTCCTTAATGACTAGTATTCCTTCAAAATGTCTGAAATACTTTTCTTTTTCTAGGAGATAGTCCTTATAGAGAATATCATCTGAGTATCTTTCCTTTTCAAGTTCAAAGAATTTCATTGTATCTTTATAGCCAGCAATTTCGAACCATCTTGTGTTTTTTTCTGGACTATCTATCAAAGCAAAAATTGTGAACAAACTATCAAGAATTGAGCGTGCGAGAATATGTCCTTGTACAGGAAATCTCGGTTCATCCTTGACTAACTTGCAAATCGCCCGATATGTCTGAAAATTGGCAGCAAGCTTTAATTTAAGCAAGTGATTAGTATGCTCATGTTCGATATCATCATTCGCCAGATTCTTAGCGGTTATTTTATACAATTCTTTAATAGGTTGATCTACTAATTGAAAATTTATGTCTTCTAGTTCTGTAACCCCTGCTGGTTTTTTGATCAAGTTTCTTTTCATTTTATTGAGGATTATAGCAGTTATTAAAGCTCTACGATCTCGATTTGTTTTCACGCCATATTAGGTGTGCAATGAGAAACGGAATCCAACCTAATATAAGATACACCCAGAATACATTTTCATAGTCATAGTAATTCGCCGATGAGATAAGCCCTGTCAAGACAAGAACAAACAAATAGATTGTCCAAATGATCTTTTGAGTTTTATTCATATTTATCCAGAGAAAATATATGTAATATCAAATCCGGTTGATTACTTACAGTCAGTGTCATTCCCGTAAAGCTAATGTCATTCCCGCGAAGGCGGGAATCTATTAGATAGATTCCGCATCAAGTGCGGAATGACAATTGTTTAAGAGGATCTGATATAAACCAACAACAATGACTCTAAATAGAAAAACCATCGTATTTCTTATGTGTTTTTTACCGACAGCTTGACCTTCTTTATAATAGGGAGAAACTTTTTCCCATTTCTTTGCTTTTTTTGGATGAGCGCTCTCATTTTGTGACTTTTTTTAGAAATCTTAATTCCTCATCGTGATTGCCAGCCATAACAATCATCAATGTTTTTTTGGGATTCTCATAAATATCATATATGATTCTATCTCCTCCTGTGATTGGGTAACAATAATAAGGTCCTTTCTTTTCAACTCTATTTAATACCTCTCCACCAGATTGCAAGGGATATGGATTGTTCTCTAAGATTTCTCTTAACTTTTTTTTTACATCAACAGAAAGATTTTTTAAAAGTTTTTTATATTTCTTTTTGACTTTTGACCCGCTAAATCTAATTTCATACATTATATTTCAAGTTACTCCCAATCACTTGTTTGCATTTTAGGGAATTTATTCGGATTTTTGTCAAATTCTACTTTCATCTTTTTTGCAAAGGCGATAATCTTTGGGTTGTTATATTTTTTTTCCACATCAGTATCAATAGAATTACTGTTCTCAAATCTTTTTCTTGCAGGCTCATCGATGTTATCAAATTGTCTGTAATCCCAAACAAATGGCGTGGACATAATTATTATTTATCAACTTTTAATTTATCAAGTTGTTCGTTAAGTACCGACGCTAAAGAACGAGCTACATCAATAGGTAAAACAATTTCTACATCAATTGGCATTTTAAGTTCTTTCTTTTCCATTATTTTTTTAGTTTCTTCATCACTTTCGGGCGGTTTTACATCAGCAAATTGTACAGTAATATCTTGTGAACTTGATACTACTCTTACATAATTAGAAAAAATACGAGGTTTATCCTCACTTCTATATGGTATTATTTTCAATTCTTGGTTTCCTATTTTTACTGCCATAAACTTACTATACACAGATCTATAACAGTTGTCAATAAGTAATTCCAAGTAATTAGCTTTCTAAATCAATCTAAACCTAACATGTCCTATCGTAAAGGCTCAATTAACTGCGGTATGTTACGGTATCCGTGCTAAAAGTGAGTTAAGAAATTACCAAAAAATACCAAGTGGTCAGAAATGGCAATTCTTCCTCTTGTATAGGTATAGAAAATTGTTATAATTATCATGTTTTATAATTTTTCGTTTAATGCGTTTCAAACTGCAATAAATAAACTCTTGTGAAGTATACCTGTAAATATAGTACCCGCCTATTCTTACCATTCGCCTTAGTAGATTTCTACTGCGGCTCATGGAGCGAATTATTGGCGGGTTCAAGAATTTCTAATCCTCACTTATCAGTTCGGAAAGAAATTCTAGAAGGGGGGTGTTAATTATATGAGTCAGAAATTATACGTTGGTAATTTATTGTATGAATCGACAGAAGAAGAATTAAAGGAATATTTTGGTCAAGCCGGAGCGGTGTTAGGAGTAAATATTATTCGCTTCCGAGATGGTAAATCAAAAGGTTTTGCATTTGTCGAAATGGAAAATGAAGAAGGCGCCAAAAAAGCAATTGATGAAATGAATGGTAAAGAATATAAGGGTCGAACGCTGGTAGTTGCACAAGCACGACCACAACAACCAAGAGAAGAAGATAATCAAGCTTGAGTCATAGCTTGATCAGATGGTTGTCCAATTACCATGCCAAAGATGTATTGATCGATGCCAAAATATGAGCTGAGTCGTTTTCCCTCGTCTTTGAGACCGATTTTGCTATAAAAATCTTTGGCATTCTCTTGGGCAGCGACCTCAAGTTTATGGCAGCCTTGCTTTTCTGCCATAGTTTTCCAAAATGTGATAATTTTTGTAGCAATTCCTTTATTTCGAAAATTGCCGTCAACTCCCAGCCACCGGCACATGCTGACGCCACCATAAGGGTTATCAATCACTGCAAAACCAACAATATTGTTTTCGATTTGGGCAATTACAATGGTCTTTTGGTTAGTCTTTAGCCAATATTCAAAGGCATAAAGAGAATACATCTTTGTTATTAAAAAATTAACGACCGTTTTTGAATAGCCTGGGAAATCTTCAGTCAAAACTTCAATGAATAGCTGCCAAAACTGTGACATCTGATCAAGCGTTAAAACTGATATTTTTACTTCCATATTAGGATTATATAACGTATTTTATCATGATCGTGGTAAAATTCCTTATATGAAAAGCTATCCATTTGTCTGTGTTGCTGGCACCTTCGACCATTTTCATATCGGTCATGAAGCCATTATCGACAAAGCTTTTAATATAGGAGCAAAAGTCGCTATCGGTATAGCGACAGAAAAGCTATATAATAATAAAGTTTTAAGCCGATTTATCCAATCTTTCAATTTTAGAAAAAGCCAAGTCAAAACCTATCTTAAAAAAAGGAAATATTACGATCGTGTAGTTTTCTTTAGGCTTGACGATATCTATGGACCGGCAGGTAAGGACAAGTCATTGCAAGCTTTAGTTATAAGCAGAGAGACTCAAAAAAACGCTGAAAAAGTAAATATTATCCGTAAAAAAAATGGACTGCCTATATTGGATTTAATAACTATTCCATTGCTTCTGGATAATGGAGGGGAGGTTATTACGTCTGAAAGAATCCGTTTGGGATTGATAAATAGAAACGGTGAGGATTTCATTACTCCTTTCAAAAGTAAGACGTTACTTCTTCCGGAAGAGCTTAAATCAACCTTAAGAAAACCTTTGGGATTAGTGTTTAGACTAAATGGACGAGATAAACAATCAATCAATACTGAGATAAAAAAATATTTGAACGATAAAAAACCCGCTATGATAATCACAATTGGTGATATCATCACGTCCGAACTTTTTTCACTTAAGATTCCTCTCTCGCTCTCAGTCATTGATTTTAAAAACAGACGTCGTCATATCAATCTAAACAGTAGATTGATTCAGAGCAACGGCATCAAAATCGACAATCCACCGGGTACAATTTCAAACAATCTTATTCCGGCTTTCACAAAAGCGATAAATATCTATGTTAAAGCGGGCCGCAGACAGCAAATAATCATCAATGGAGAAGAGGATCTGACTGCTCTGATAGCCGTTTTATGCAGTCCTTTGCAGTCGATCGTACTTTATGGCCATTATGATCTCGGGGTGATTGCCGTTAATGTCGATGAAAGAGTAAAGGAAAAAGTGCGTCTGTTGATCAGTAGGTTCAATATCGCATGATTATATTCGGATTGTTATATCAATCTAATTTTCTTTCCTCCTTTTTAGGCTTTATAAGTCAATAATATGTACCAAGTCATATTTAGCACTTAAATTAGTCAACTGATTATTATTCGTAGGAGCAATTTTCAAGATTGATATAATTTCCTTGTATAAAGCCCAAATGGTTTGTCGTAAAAGTATTATAGGATAAATATTGTATAATACTTATCCATGGGAAATAATGAAGGTATCAAAGCAAGAAGTAGACATATAATACAGATGGGTCGAAATTTTGTCGCAAATAGACGACAAGCAAACGAATCTGATCCGGACGTTGAAACGGCATCAAGATTAATAGTACAGATGTTTGATCAAGTTGACGCTTTTGCAGAAGAGCGAAATATTTCTCATATTAAGCCAGCTGGAAGCTATTTCAGGTCTCATTTTAAATTAAACGGGGATGATACGGAATTAGTTGTTTTATTAGTACATACACCAGGGGATCATACTCCCGGAAGAGTGGTTTTTAGATCAGATGATGAAAAAACCAATTTTCGATTTACGGTCGATTCTGCCGGTCATGCGCGACGAAATGAGGGGAGTCAAAGACTTCCTATTACCGAGGATGACCTAGAAATACTGAAGCGAGCTAAAGAAACAAACACAAATTATATTGCCGCAGAAAGAATCGCAGGTGAAATATTTCAACACTATCATGAAGATCATTTCGCTCGATTATGGTGTTATAAACCCCTTGTTGATGATCCACAGGAGGTGATATATCGATTACCGATAGAAACATTTGATTCCTCTTCAGGTCCTGACGGGACTTGTATGATAAGGTTAGAAAGGGACTCATCAGATAAGATGAATCAATTCACCCTTTGGTATGATTCATTTAGTGGTTCTCATGATGATGAACCGGGAAGCCATCATCAGAGAGCAATTACCTTAAGGTCTTTAGATGATGCCTACGATGGGTCTCTGCAACGGTTTGACAATCGCGTTTATGATTATTTAGTCAGAGATGGAGATCTTATTTATATAAATCCAAATCATATCCAAGATACAATTACCTCAACTGATATCGAAGTTTTGCATCAAGTTAATGATTTTATAGGTGGACTCACTACCACTGGTGAATAAATAGCTGTGATATAATTTTATAATATGGGGAAATTGAAATATTTATCAAAAGAAATCGAACCAAAATGGCAAAAAGACTGGGAAAAAAAACAGATTTATAGAGCAATAGATCAATCGAGCAGTCGAACAAAAAAATACGTGCTCTCTATGTTCCCTTATCCATCAGGCGCAGGTCTTCACGTCGGTCACGTCCGTATATATACTGGAACTGATATATTAGCCCGTTATTTACGGATGAAAGGCCATTCTGTATTAAATCCCATGGGTTGGGATGCATTTGGACTTCCGGCAGAAAATGCAGCAATAAAAGAGAAAAAAAATCCGATCGATATGGTTCCGGGCAATGTCGAGACATTTAAACGGCAGATGATTTCTTTAGGATTGTCATTTGACTGGAGTCGTGAATTTGCTACGACAGATCCCGATTATTATCAATGGACTCAATGGCTTTTTTTGCAATTATATAAAATGAAGAATAAAAAAGGCGAACGTTTAGTTTATAGAAAGAAATTACCGATTCGTTGGTGTCCTTTTTGTAAGACAGGCCTGGCCAATGAAGAAGTTCTATCTGATGGCACTCATGAAAGGTGCGGTAACAAAACCGAGGAAAAATTATTGCCCCAATGGGTTTTTAGAATCACTGATTATGCTGATCGGCTACTGCAGGATTTGAATGATATAGATTGGCCGGAAGGGATTTTGCATATGCAGAGGAATTGGATTGGTAAAAAAGTAGGAATAAACATTAAATATCAGGTTGTTGTGGGTGTCAATGAGACAGGTCCAGCAACGAATATTCACATTGAATGTTTTACAACCCGCCCGGATACGAATTTTGGCGCAACATTTATTGTGTTAGCTCCTGAACACATATTTGCCCAAAAAGTAAAAGATCAAAAAGTTATTGATTATATTAAGCAGTCAAAATTGAAGACGGATGAAGAGAGAATTACAGAAGGTAGGAAAAAAACAGGTGTCTTTACCGGCTTTTATGCAATCAACGATTTGACCGGCAGAAAGATGCCGGTTTGGGTATCGGATTTTGTCTTAGGTAACGTAGGTACTGGAGCTGTTGTAGCTGTGCCGGGTCATGATAAGCGTGATTTTGAATTTGCACAGACGTACAATTTACCAATAATTAGAGTTGTTGTCGGCAAAGATGGTGATAGATCAGATGTCACCCGGATCGAGCAGGTTCAGGAATCCGAAGGTGTGATGATTAATTCTGGTTTCTTGGATGGTTTGGATATTCATGAGGCCACCAAGAAAATCATGGACTATCTTGAAGAAAAAGGCTGGGGTAAGCGGACAATCACTTATCATCTCCGTGATTGGATTTTCTCGCGTCAGCGTTATTGGGGCGAGCCATTTCCATTAATTTATTGCGATAAATGTGGAGATGAAAATGGGGTAGTGGTTGTACCTGAATCTGAATTGCCGGTAAAGTTGCCATATGTGAAAAGTTATGAGCCGACGGATACCGGTGAATCGCCATTATCAAAGATCAAAGAATGGGTTAGCGTGGTTTGCCCAAAGTGCGGTGGAGCCGCGCGGCGGGAGACCGACACCATGCCCAATTGGGCGGGGAGCTGTTGGTACTTTATATATTTTGCTCGCTCTCTAACCCCCGAGGTTGAGGAGGAGCGAAGCGACGGGAAAACCTCGGGGGTTAATAATCTTGAAAATTGGAAATTGAAAATTGAAAATTTCGGAAGCCGATGGCTTCCGGTCGACTGGTACTTGGGTGGGGCAGAGCATGCAGTGCTTCATCTTCTTTACGCCCGTTTTTGGACGAAAGCATTTTATGATTTGAAATTAATTGGCTTTAAAGAGCCTTTCTTAAGGCTCCGTAATGTAGGTATGGTATTGGCCGAGGATCACAGGAAAATGAGCAAGTCATATGGTAATGTGATAAATCCCGATGAGATCGTCAACGAATATGGTGCCGATACCCTGCGGGTCTACGAAGCCTTTATGGCGCCATTTAACGCCGAAGTCGCTTGGTCAACGTCTGCATTACAAGGTGGGTATAGGTTTTTAACAAGGATTTGGCAGATATATCATCAGTCTGATAAAGTAACCAAAGATCAAAATGAGGCAAGTTCTGAATTAGTTGCAGAGCTCCAAAGGCTCATTTTTAAAGTTGAATCCGATATCACGAACGTGAAATTTAATACTGCAATTGCGGCTCTTATGACTTTTTTGAATCATTGGGAAGAGAAATGGGAAGTGGGAAGTTGGAAGTTAGATAATGAAGTGGGAGGTGGGAAAATGGAAAATCAAAAAATCAAAGATATCCCACTTCAGACGAGCAAAGCGAGGATTCCAGCTTCTCACTTCTCACATCGCACTTCAAAAAAAATTCATACCGACGACGCCAAGAATTTTTTAAAACTTCTCGCTCCCTTCGCCCCTTTTATCAGTGAGGAAATCTGGAGTGGAGTATTTGGAGAGAAAGATTCAATTCATCTTTCTTCGTGGCCCTCTGTTGACAAAACACAACTTAAACGACAAACACTTAAAATTCCAGTACAAGTTAATGGTAAATTAAGAGCAATATTGAGCGTGGATGCGGATAAAAAAGATCAACAAACCGTTGTTGCGCTGGCGCTAGCAGATAACAGAGTCGCTAAATATATCCAAAACAACAACTACCAAATTCATTACATTGAAGCTAAAATATTAAATTTTGTCATCAGCATTTAACTTCAAAATCGTAATATAAATGCTATTAATCCGTAGGGTGCGAAGCTAAATACACCCGACGGGTGTCGAGTCACAATTTCTATCCTAAGCGCCGTCTTCTAGCATAAAGTACATGTCCATTAGTTGATAAATACTCTAGGATAAAGTAAAATAGACAAAATTATCTAACTATTAATGAGCGAAGCAGATCCATCAGTCAGACCATGTTATTATCGACCTGATCTAGGTTCCAAAAGTGAGGTTGTGGAGGTGATAGTTCCTCTGCGACCTGATGATGAGTTTGATCCCAATAGCGATAACCCTTTAGCGATCAACCCGGCGTTAGGTTTAACTGGTGTCGCTCTTGCCCAGCTTCATGGAAACAGCTGGACTTATGATTCTGTATGCAGACAAATTTCTTCTGGCTTTGAATTAATACCTCAACCACCAATTGGTGACGAGATGATAACTTCACTACTACATACCAAGGTAGGTGAAGGAGGTCTTGCACTTGGTAGTTTTTCAGATGAACCTATTCGAATTGGCGATATGGCACTAGGCGTTGACAGACTTACATTAGCTCAAATTCTTGATCTTCTTGCTAGAGATCAAATCAGAATGGAATTTACAGATGATCGGGAGGGCGAGTTACCATGGTTACTCTTAACACCGGGTGGAGCAATATTTGATAGTAATCGAGCAAAAATACCTGCTCAAAGGCACCAAATAATGGATGGTGGTTTACCCGTTCTTGAGTCTCTGATTGCTAGGGTACCGCAGAGTGATAAACGCCCATCAAGATATCTTGGCACAGTCGGAATCTCGCTACCTGAAAGAGGCATTTTTGCTGTTGTGGGTGAAACTGCTAGAATTACCGATCCAACAATCTCTACAACAAGTGACAGAAGCGCAACTCCAGTTTTATATCGAGGAGGCAGAACGGTAGGTATTAAACATCCAAGACTGGTAAATCCGGGTCTAGACCGATTACCTTCTTCTCCCAGTAAAATAGGTTTGTCACTTAAAGTATATAGAGCGGCAGAACCCCTGGACGATCCTTTTACTATCGCACTTGGAGCCAATTCAGAAACCCTGGCACAATTACATGAAAGGGGGATTGACCGGTCGTCGCAACTTGGATTTGACCATCCTGATCTTGCCCCGTCCCTAATCGCCGGTATAGACGATAATGACTTTGGCTATGTTATTTCCAAAGATGGTATTAATAGAATATCACGCAGTCGTCATTTACATTTCCAAAATCAACGAATTATCGAAAGTCTTGGTAATTTAAGAACTGATTCTGTCGAACCCCAATCGAATCAAATAGTGGATTTTGCACGTCAACTTGTCAGCGGAGATGAAGTGGTGATGGTGTCCCGTAGACTTCCTACAGATGAAGAGCTTATCTCTATAGCTAGACGCGGTGTCACTTTGGTTATTAGTCCACATCCCGATGAAACCGGTCTGGAGACCGGACAATGGAGAAAAATGGTTCATTACAATGAAGTTAATAACATTAATTTCATTACAACATTTGGTAATAATGGAATTAGTGAAACCAGATACTTTGATGAAGGTCTCTGGAAACGTATCGGTGACCGTCGTAGGCTGGCAGACCGAGTCGGTATTGCGGTATTTGGATCGTCAGAACAAGAAGCGACTCAAGACGAAATAAATTGTCTAAGCTCAATTGCAACAACGTTTGGAGACGAATTAGTGCTTATAACAGGCGCTGGTCCAAAGATCATGGATCAGGCTAGAGCAGCAGTTGAAGGAACGGGAGTGATGACGGTTGGAATTGGAACAAGATTTGCATCTTTGGGTGAAGCCTCGCATGTCGATAAGTATGATGCCGCACTAAAGTTAGCCGAATCAAATTTACGGCAGGAGCTGCTCGATAAATTAAGTACAATTCCGGTTATTTTTCTGGGTGCATCTGGCACCTCTGAAGAAAGAGCTCGTTGGACAAACGCCATAGCCACGCGACGGACCATTCCAACACCCATTTGTTTTATTGGTGGCGACAATTACTTATATGATATTGCCTGTCGAGAGGCCGAAGCTCAAATGGTTCGTGGTTTGGGTAATCAAATGATATCGCATTTATTGAAACGATACGAAGTTGCTTCTGATTTTGTAGGCGAGATAGGACGATTTATAGATAATCCAATTGTCTTTTGGGAACAATTGGAAAAAGAGGGTGTTTTTTCACCAGAGCAAATGAGTGATATTTTGGGTGAGATGACTGAGCACTATCGATTTGCCAGTTTACCACTTCCTAAGATAGTTGAAGAAGCTCAGATATATGCGCAACATGAAGCCGTCTAATTCGTCGCAACTGGTAAGTAAATAGCACTGCTTTGATCATCCGGACTACACTGGACAGGCTCAATACGTCCGTTTTCTAAGGTAAATAGCGCTGCCTCTCCTGGATAGACGATAAATTCGCCGTCGGCAGTATTATGACCATTGATTTTTTCTCCGGTGACTTTTAAAAAACATGCAGGGTATGTGCCATAGATGGCAGTAGTATCAGTTACTTCAGTTGGTACTCGGTAATTAAAATGCCGGCCAGCAACAATTTCATCACCAACAGAGACACTATAAGGACCACCACTTACATCAAAAACTATACCACTACCACAATCTATATTGGTTTCATTATGGCCATCATAGACAAATTGGGATATTGGTAAGCCTTCACTTAATACATATAAGAGTTGGTTACAGCCTTCAATTTGCCCCAAATCATCATATCCCCAGAAATCCTTTGGAGCGGTAGAAGCAATAATACGAATATCTCCGCTGGCATTGACATCAGTCATTTCATCACCGGGTTTGACCACTTCTAGATAACCGTTATATACTTGACCTCCTGTTGTCACCGCATGTTCAGCATAAACAGCAGTTGTGAAGGGTTGCGGAGACTGACCAAAAATATGAAGGGGATTTTCCCTTAAGAAAGGCGGTATTTCTTCATCAGTGAACATGTAAGATGGTTGATATGGTGTCGGACTTTCGTTCCGAGCGACGATGTTATTTTGTAAATTAAAATGAACTTGCTGGCCTTGGGCTAAACTTGTTGATGGCCCAAGCGATAAAGCTAAAACCATCGCCGCTAATGCAACCAAGCCATATTTTCTTATGCCTTGGAGTCGGTGGTGTTCATGTTCCTTAAATGACATCTAGCAATTATAATAGACTATAGGTTAAAGATCAATTACTGCTTGTTTATCTTTTCTCGGTGGAGTAAAATAGCCCAATATGAAAGCTTTACAATCGACATTGGAGAATGGTTTAAAGGTAATTATTGTTGATACAAAAGCTTTTCCTTCATTGACAACACTTCTTCTTGTGGGTGCCGGATCACGTTATGAGGATGAAAAGAACAATGGTATCGCTCATTTTTTCGAGCACATGGCTTTTAAAGGCTCTAAGAAATATCCGACATCGATGATTTTGTCTTCAACTATTGAAGGGTTTGGTGGAGTTTTCAATGCTTTTACCGGAAAAGATCATACCGGCTATTGGATAAAAGCACCAGCCAAGCATTTCGAGACGGTTCTTGATGTCATTGCCGATATGATTCAACGTCCACTTCTTTTGGATGAAGAAATCCAAAGAGAAAAAGGCGTGATCATTGAAGAAATAAATCTTTATGAAGATACTCCTTATCGAAAAGTAGGAGAAGTATACGAACGTTTGATTTATGGTAAGCATCCTTTAGGCTTTGATATAGCTGGATCCAAAAAAACAGTATTAGAATTCAACCGCAAAACATTTACGGATTATATTAAAGATCTTTATCACCCAAAAAACGCTGTTTTGATTGTAGCCGGCGGCATCAGTACCAATGGTAACCATAAAGACAATAAATATTATTTGGATTTAATAAAAAAACAATTCAGCGGATGGAAAAATGGAGTAAAAACTGATTTCTCAAAAGTAGAAGTTTCACAAAGCAAACCACAAATATTAATAAAAAATAAAAAGACGGAACAAGCTCATTTTTGTTTAGGATTTAGGGCCTATTCACGGATCGATGAACGGAAATATCCATTGACAGTCCTCTCAGTTATTTTAGGCGGTGGAATGTCGTCCCGACTCTTTTATGAAGTTAGAGAGAGACGGGGACTTTGTTATTATATCTCAACAAGCCGGGATCTTTATGCTGATGTCGGCTCCCTGGTCACTCAGGCAGGCGTAGCAATAAATATAGAAAAAGTTAAGGAAGCGATCGAAGTGACCCTAAAGGAACATAAAAAAATAGCTAAGGGTGAAGTGACAAAAAATGAGCTTCAAAAAGCCAAAGAATTGATCAAAGGCAGGCTTATTTTATCGATGGAGGATTCAGCTACGGTAGCTAACTGGTATGGCAAAGATTTGTTGCTTGAGGACGAGATAAAAGAAATAAAGCAGGTCATCGAAAAAGTAGACAAAGTGAATCATTCTGATATAGTTAATATAGCTTCTGATATATTCAAGGAACAGGGTTTGAATCTGGCCGTCATCGGGCCCTTCGAAGACAAAAAAGCATTCGAAGACATACTTCACATATAATTGCTCGATTGTTCCATTATTCTATTGTTATACTTAGTATAAATTAGCAATTGAACAATTGAATCATGGTAGCAATTTTCATCTTTCTTCTCGGTCTCGCCATTGGCTCATTCCTAAACGTTCTCATTGATCGTTTGCCAGCAGAGGAGTCTATCGGTGGTAGATCACATTGTGATAATTGTAAAAAGACTTTAAGCTGGATAGATCTCATTCCGGTTTTTTCTTGGGTATATTTACGGGGCAAATCCCGCTGTTGCCACAAAAAAATCTCAATGTTTTATCCGATTGTTGAATTATTAACCGGCATTTCATTTTTTTTTGTTTTTATCTCATATCCCACATCCACATCCAGCTTCCCACTTCTCACTTCCCACATCTTAACACTAATCATCATATGTTTCTTTATCGTCATCTTCTTCGCCGACTTGAAATACCATATCATTCCTGACGAAATGACTATTCTTCTCGTATTGATAGGAATAATACTGATGTTTTTACGTCAGTCATTTTTTGATTATTTTTTTGGAGCTTTACTACTTAGTTTAATTATGTATGGTATTTATGCTGTCACCAAGGGCAGGGGAATGGGTTTTGGTGATGTCAAGCTGGCTTTTCCAATGGGACTAATTTTAGGTATAAAGTCAGGTTTTATCGCGCTGTACTTAAGTTTTATCATCGGTGGTTTCTTTAGTCTCTTGTTGATAATAATTCATAAGAGAAATCTCAAAAGCAAGATCGCATTCGGTCCGTTTATGATAATTGGTTTTGCGCTGATGTTTTTTTATAACGATCCGATTTTAAACTTCATTCAAAATCACTTTGGATTTTGACAAGCCTTGGCGTAGTGGGGTCATTTCGAGTGCCGCCTTGGTGAGACAGTGTGCAAGATTCAAAATTCTTTGATTAAAATAGACAAATCCAAAATATTGACATTACCATCAGCGTTCAAATCAAATTTCTCATCCGTAGCTTTGGCAAAAATAGCACTAATGAGCATAGCATGATCAAGAGCATTGACTTCACCATCATTATTAAGATCAGGTTGTTTATTCCCTTGAGTGTTTGATAATTTTAGATTTACAATCGTTTCTTTTTTTACTTCTATATTCAATAGTTGATTATTAAGTAATTCCAACCGTTGTGATGGGCTAATTTTGACATCTAAAACATCTTCAAGTTGGGAGGTGATGGTGGCGATGTTTTGATGATTTATTATTCCAGCCGGGAAGGTTAA
>Ga0209542_10000778_pt1 | contig 76860 bp, 87 predicted proteins | sample RifCSPhighO2_01_FD_184028 | JGI IMG/M metagenome (GOLD analysis project Ga0209542, IMG submission 184028) | Soil microbial communities from Rifle, Colorado - Rifle CSP2_plank highO2_0.1 (SPAdes) (version 2) | ecosystem: Environmental > Terrestrial > Deep subsurface > Rock core/Sediment ...
AACTGGCGGGAAACCAAACTTGCCAAGAACACTCTTGCAAGCGTGAAGTCACCGTACTTCGGTATGAATGACTTTGCGTTCGCCCACGTCTCCGCTTCGGCGTAACGTGCGCGACGTTTGTCTTCTTTCGGCGCTCACAGCGTGGGAGACAGGCGGAATTATCTGTGAGATCGATGCTCGGTCTCCCGCCCGGTGCATCTAAATAAGGGATCGGGCAGGAATGGTTTCGTCTACGTTCCTCGCATCCTGTCTTAAAGATAACGCTGACTACGCGCCGTAGAATCTCTTTCATAGGCGGATTCGGACCGGGGTCCAATTCCCCGCACCTCCACTAATATCCAAAAGCCGCTTCCCAGAGCGGCTTTTGCGTTCGTCATGACGGCCACCAGTTCCCACTACTTAGGGACTCTCTCACGTAGTGGCGTGTCACTACTATTCCAATTGCGACGGGGACGCAATACAGAAATAGCGCGAAGCCGAAGATGAGTGGAATGGCGAGCAGTTTTGAGAAGCCGAGAGAGGCCAAGATGACGACTATCGCCAAAATAAAGAGCGGATGCATGATGTCCTCCTCATATGTTGTCAGAAGACCCCTTGGAGCGGGTCTTCCAAATCGGTTTCGGTTTCTCTCATGATTTCCCAGTAGTGTTCTGGACAGACCAATACCTCAATCGCCGCCAAAATCCCGGAAAAGAACTTCTTCAAGAATCTCATGTTTCTCTCCTACAGAATGACCCTTCATATAGGATAGCAGAAAATCATTTGACTTTATGCGCGACTGTGCGTAAGGTAGCCCTGTAATTAGCTGGTTCCCAGATGTAGTTATGCAGTTCTCAAAAAGGAGACACGGCCATGAATGAACGATACGCCCAAGATGTTCTCGAGCGAGTCGGGGCAATTATCACCGATAGCCACATCGTCTACACCTCCGGCAGGCACGGCTCAGCCTATATCAACAAGGACGCCCTCTACCCGCACACGCGGGAGACGTCAAACCTCTGCTGTGAGATTGCCGAACGGTTCTCAAATGACAGCGTGGACGTGGTCATCGCTCCGGCAGTCGGCGGCGTTATCCTCTCGCAATGGGTGGCCTACCATCTCACCGAGATCACAGGGCGAGAAGTGCTCGGCGTCTATGCAGACAAAGATTCTGGTCGCGGCGGAGATGGTTTTATCAGAGATGAATTCGTCATAAAACGCGGCTACGACAAGCTCATCGCCGGTGCAAACGTCTTGGTAGTGGAGGATCTGCTCACCACCGGCGGTTCTGTCCGCAAAGTGGTGGCCGCAGTTCGCGCGGAGCACGGCAACGTCGTCGGGGTCGGCGTGCTCTGCAATCGCGGAGGCGTCACCCCGGCGGATATCGGAGGCGCCAAGAAGCTCGTGGCCTTGGTAAACATCGAGATGAAATCGATGACCGAGGAGGAATGCACGAGCACCGGACTATGCGCCAAGGGCATTCCCGTCAACACGATCATCGGCCATGGGAAGGAGTTCCTTGCACGACGAGAGGCATGAAGCTGGACGCTACAAAGGCCCGCCGCAATGGAATATGCGGCGGGCTTTTCTTTTTATCGCACGCTCGCCCCGTTAGAAATCTGATTTCTAGCGGTGGCTCGTATAGCCGCCCGGGACGCCGTTTTTAGAGAGCACTATCTGCCAGAGCTGCATCTGCCGCGCCCGGAAGCCGCCTGCGCAGGAGAGAAGATAATACTTCCACATCCGATAAAACCGCTCATCGTATTGCTTTTTTAATCTCGGCCACGCGGCGTCAAAATTGGCGAACCATGCCATGAGCGTCGTGTCGTAGTCGGCGCCGAAGTTGTGCAGGTCCTCCATAACAAAAAACCCCTCAATCGCCTTCCCTATCTGCGCGACAGACGGGAGCACACCGCCCGGGAAAATATATTTCTCTATCCATGGGTCGCTCGTGAGCTGTGACACCTTATAGCCGATGGTGTGAAGGAGAAAGAGGCCGTTCTCTTTCAAACAGCGATTTGCAACGTCAAAATACGTCCTATAATTCTTCACGCCGACATGTTCAAACATGCCCAAGGAGACAATATGGTCAAACTGCTCGCCTGCCCCGAGCATAGTCGAGGGGTTCACCTCGCGATAATCCTGCACGCGTATCTCTACTGGCAGTCCCGCGCAGAGCTCGCGCGCGAGCGCCGCCTGCTCTTTTGACACGGTGATGCCGACGACCGACGCTCCATACTTTTCAACGGCGTACTTCGCCCAGCTTCCCCAGCCACAGCCGATATCCAGAACGCGGTCGCCCTTTTTGAGTCCTATCTTCCGGCACACGAGATCCAGCTTCGCATCCTGCGCTTCATCGAGTGTATTCACTCGATGTCCCGAGCTTGCTTGCGGTGAGCTTGTCGAACCCGTCGAGGGACTGCTCCAATATCCGCACGTGTAGACCATGCGTTTGTCCAGCATCGCAGCGTAGAGGTCATTGCCGAGGTCGTAATGCGCCTCGCCCACCGTAAACGCACGCTTGCTCGACTGCAGATTGAAGAAGAACGCTTTCGCAATGGCGAGCATGGATGCAACATTTATTTCAATGGCTTTATCCAGACGCGCCGCGAGTACGCGGTGTATGAATACATCGAGCGCGTTCGCCTCCCACCAGCCGTCCATATACGCCTCGCCGAGGCCGAGCGTCCCGTAGCGAATGACGCGGTTATAGAGCCGTTCGTCATGCACCGCGATATCCTGCGGTCTCTCCCCGCCGATCTTCACATCGGCTTTCTTCAGTAACGCTTCGCAAAATTCCCGCGCAGACGCCATTGGCGTAAAAGATACTGGATTTCTCTCGGTATTGCAAATCAACATTTCTGTGATAAAGTCTTCTCAGAGCATTTCCGATCCACCACTCTAGACGAGGTGACAAATGAAAGAAGTCGCAGGTCAGGCATGGGAAGTACGTAGCAAACAACGGAAAGGACTTCTCGACGAAATCAAACAAAGAATCCGAAATGAAGTGAATATCATCGGATTTGACCTGTATTTCATGCTTCATCACGAGCTTGAATGGGAACTGTTCCAGCGAAACGAGACCGATTACAGTGTCTTCCTGAAAGTCTACCCGGAAGTCAGAGCACAGGCACATCTCATCTTTACCGACACGTTCTTCAAGGTCAGACGCTTCCAACGTTCCGAAGAAGAAGGCAATAGCATCCTCGCCGATTTGTTCGCCTGGACGAGTAGTGAGATGGTTACGACGTACCACGAAGCACTCCGGGCACAAGCGCGTGAGAACCCAATGCTGGTCTACGGCGTGGGAAAGTCCACAGATCTTGTCCCAATCGAATAATGTTCCGTCACCACGACAATCCCGGCTGGACCCCGGGATTGATTTTTTCAAATCACTTTTCCTTATCGTTCACTATAGACGATACTAAGGAAAAGTGACTTTTGATATATTTGAATTGTCTTTTAGCGGCGGGACTTGGCGCGGTCGTTCTCGGTGAGAAACTGTTTGCGCAGGCGGACGCTTGTGGGCGTAATCTCCAAATACTCGTCATCTCCCATAATTTCCATCCCGCGTTCAATGGTAAGGTCAAATATCGGCACGAGGGTGAGCGCCTCGTCCATGCCCGAGGAGCGGACGTTAGACTGATTCTTCCCTTTTGTCGGATTCACCATCATCTCTTCGCCTTTGGCGGTGTTGCCGACAACCATGCCCTCGTACACCTCGGTCGCCGGCTTGATGTAGAGCTGGCCGCGGTCCTGCAGGTACCAGAGCGCATAGCCGAGTGACTTTCCGCTCGCCATAGATATCATTGAGCCGACTTGGCGCTTCTTAATCTCGCCTGCATAGGGCTTGAAGCCGACAAAGCGCGACGAGAGGATGCCCTCGCCCTTCGTATCGATAATGAACATATTTTTATACCCGAGCAACCCGCGCGTGGGGCCGACGAGCGTGAGGCGTACACTGGAGGCCGGAGACCGGTCGCTGGAAGCTAGACGGATGTCAGAAAGAATGAATGCGCGCTGGCCCAGTTTCTCGATGATGGCACCTTGGAATTCGGACGGGGTATCAATCACCACTTCTTCAAACGGTTCCAGCTTCACGCCGTTTTCCTCGCGGAGAATGACGTGCGGCTCCGAGACCTGCAGTTCATATCCTTCGCGACGCATATTCTCAAGAAGCACGGCGATATGGAGCTCGCCACGGCCGGAGACGTGGAATACCTCCGTTGCATCAAAATCGATTTTCAGACCGACGTTCACCTCGAGCTCTTTCATCAGCCGGTCGCGGAGCTGACGGCTCGTGACATACTTCCCTTCCCGCCCCGCAAACGGCGAGTTGTTGACAAGGAAGTTGAGCGCGATGGTCGGCTCGTCGACCGCGATAGCCGGGAGAGGCCCAGCGCTCTCATCGGTCGTCACCGTCTCGCCGATATAGATGTCGGGCAGGCCGGCAATGAGCGCGATATCGCCTGCCGAAGCCTCGGCCACCTCCACGCGCTCAAGCCCCTTGAAGGTGAAGACCTTGGTCGTCTTGCCGGTGCGTGTCAGACCGTCCGGCGTCTTTATAAAAACGGTTTGATTGGGACGGACGGTGCCCTCGTAGATGCGTCCGACGGCGAGCCGGCCCATGAAGTTGTCATACGCTAAATTAAAAGGTTGCAACATGAGTCGCACCGTGCCCTCCGTAGCTCCGAGCGAAGGAGGATTGGCTGGAGGCACTTTTTCTAGAATCAAATCCAAGAGAGGAGAGAGGTCGGCCTCGGCCATCGGTCCGGCCATCCGGAGCTCGTCGGGGTGGAGCGCGGCGCGCCCGTCGCGCCCGATGGCGTATACCACGGGGAAACTGCTCTGCTCGTCGGAGGCGCCGAGCTCCAAGAAGAGCTCTAGCACTTGTTCCTCGGTGCGCGCCGGGTCGGCCGCCGGCTTATCCACCTTGTTGATAACGACAATCGGCCGGAGACCGAGCTCCAAAGACTTCTTCAAGACGAAGCGCGTCTGCGGCATCGGTCCTTCTTGCGCGTCTACAATAAGCAAAACCGAATCAATGGAACGTAGTACCCGTTCCACCTCGCTCCCGAAGTCGGCGTGGCCGGGGGTATCCACAATATTTATCTTGGTGCCCTTATACTCCACCGCCGCGTTCTTCGCATAAATAGTGATGCCGCGCTCCTGTTCAAGCGCGTTCGTGTCCATCGTGGTGCCCTCCTTCGCCGCGCCTGTCTGCTTAAGAATAGCGTCAGTGAGCGCGGTCTTGCCGTGGTCCACGTGCGCAATGATAGCGATATTTCGTATCTCCATGAATTATAAACCCGCCAACCGGCGGTGGTCTCACTATACAACATAACTCACCAGATTGGAATGAAATCTCTCTTCCGCCAACCGGATATCCTCTGGACAGCCGATGGGGACCCAGAAGTCCTGTCTGACGACTGTGATTGGGTGCTCTCTCGCAAAGAGTCCGAGCGGATGCGTCATGTAGTATTCGCCGCTTTCGTGGCGCGCCGCTTCGTACTGGAAGATGCGCGTGTCGAGCACCATTGCGCCTGTTGATATGAGATTGGTCGGCGGGTTCTCCGGTTTTTCAATGATGCTCGCGAGCGTTCCGTCCGCGTTCATTTCAATAACGCCGAATTTCCCGGGCTCTTCATGCGTTGCCGCGAGGAGCGCGAGCGGGTGAGAAAGTGCTTCTACAAATGCATTCGCTCCGTGGACATCGTCGCCGCAGACGAACACGAAGCGTCCTTCGTTGAGAAACGGTGCGGCCATAGAGAGCGCGTGTGCAGTCCCTGCCGGCATCCATTGGTGCACATATGCGATGCGGCGGCCCTTGTAGGAGGCGCCGAAATGCCGCTGTATCATATCGGCCTTGTAACCGACGACGAGAATAATCTCATCCACCTCTTTTGGGAGCGCGTCAATGATGTGCTCAAGAATCGGCCGGCCGGCAACGGCGATAAGCGGCTTCGGCCGCTTGAGGGTGAGCGGCCGCATGCGCCTCCCCTCTCCGGCGGCGAGAATGACTGCCTGCATTGCCTCTTATATAACACAATGCTCGCCTCTACGGGTTTCATTACATTTTCCTGGCGCGTGCAATGGTACAATGTCCTCGGGAAGCTGTATCTCCGCTTTTTGGCCTGTTTCGTCTCTGTAGGAGAACGCCCATGGTTCGGCTCCTTCCTTTTTTAGAATCCGCCCGGTAGATTGGGCCAGCGCGACGGCTCGCACGCATGCTCGCGGAACTGCCTTTCTCTCTCGTTCAATAGCTCCTCCTTCGTCATGTTCGGCGAGTTCATCAGCTGTTCGCTCGCCCACTCCGTCACCCCTTTTACATATTCTTCCGCGGTGGCATAGTCGTTCGGACACTTGAAACTGCTCGGAACACTCCCGTACCACGCAATGAAAGCGCCTGCGGCGGCGATTGCTACAATGCCTATCAATAGAACTCTGTTTTTGGTGAGATTCATACGGTTCTCTGTCGGAGAGTCTACGCATCCCAAACGAAGCCGCGGCCGAAGTGGCCCCAGACGCAGGTGTCGGCGTAACGGACCGTGTCAAGCGCGAGCGCATTCTTGATGCCGTGCGGCGAGAGGTCGTATCCGATAATCGCTTCTTCAACTCCGTCCACGAGAGCAACCGCCATCACGGGTTCTGCCTTGCCGATGGCGTATGCAATCTTGGTATGGACCGTCTTCGCCTTGCGTTCCGTAAGCAGTCGCACCGCGATGCGCCGCGCCATGTACGCGGCCGAGCGGTCTACCTTAGTGTAGTCCTTGCCCGAGAAGGAACCTCCGCCGATGGTCAGTTCGGGTCCGTAGTTGTCCACAATCAGTTTGCGTCCGGAGACGCCAGTGTCGGCGTCAAAGCCTCCTTGCTTCCACTCCCCTGCCGGATTGATGAGGTACTCCTTGGCAGTGATGATGCTCTGCACGAGCGGCAAGAGCTTGTCGTTGGTAGTGTTCTGGAAGCTCGCGACGACCACCGTCGGCACCCCGTTTTCAATGGTCACCTGCGTCTTGCCGTCAAGCGGGTACTTCTCGTATATCTTCTGGCACAAGTTGCGCGCGAGCTCATATTCAAGCGGCATGAGAGATTCTGTCTCGCTTGTGGCATATCCCTTCATAATGCCTTGGTCGCCGGCACCGCCCGTGTCCACTCCTCGCGCTATCTCTGGGCTCTGGAGCACGATGTTCTCTATAACCTTGTATTCTTCTCCGACAATACCCTTTACCACGGCCATGATATCCGGCTTCGCCGCCGACGTGACCTCGCCGTTAATGGTGACGAGGCGATGTCCGCCCATGACCTCAATGGCAACGCGGCTCCGCTTGTCGCCTGCGAGATACGCGTCTAAGATGCTGTCGGCGATGAAGTCACATCGCTTGTCCGGATGTTCGGGCGTCACGAACTCTGCTGTTTTTATCATAAAGATACATTAGTCCTATAATCACAAGAAAAAGATGTGTAGGTATCTTTCCCGAGCGGGTTGGAGTTGGCACACTGCTGAATTCGCTCTCGCGTATCCAAGTGTTGCCGGCAGGTCACAGAGCCAAATCTCTCACTGCCTCTTGATACAACTGTGTGAATAGTTGTAGCTCTATTGTATCAAGACGGCGTGCATGCTGTCAAAAAGAGTTTGACTTGCCGAAATGCGGGTATTCGCGAAGACGGTGCTAACCCAACGGAAGCCGCGGAACATTTCGCGAATCTGCGTGGACAGCTCGGGAGGTGCGGCCTCTACTTTACAAAGACCTGCGCACGCAGGTCTTTTCTTTTTATTTCACTATCCGCTTATAAAGTGCCAGAGGAAGAAGGAGAAGATGATGAGTCCGCCGAGCACGACGCTCCATACGACCTGCCACGCGCCTCGCGAGACGTTGTCTGACTCGCGCGCCCTGCTGAAGATGGCGTAGAACACGACGAATGCGACGACAGAAATAACGCTCTTCCCTATCCAGTGATGGGTGAAGGTCTCGGCGAGGAGGGTCTTAAACGGCTCCGAGAGCTCGGCCGCGAGAGTCATAACGACGACGAGCCAGATGACTCCGACGGTTGCGCGCACCAACGCTTTGCTGTTTGGCATCATAAGGCAACTGCTTCAAGGGCGGCCCGGAACCCGCTTGAAATAATAAATCCCATCCCGGCCATCGCGAACGCCATGAGCGTGACGAGTCCCGAGACGAGCATCACGGATACTCTCGCGCCGCGATTGTATGCGAATTCGTTTTTATATCGCTTCAAGAGACCCAAGGCGAGGATGGCGAGAAACGGGATGAAGAGGAATATATGCTCCTTGGTCTCGGTGATGACCGAGTGCGCCCACGGCAGAGGGCCAGCTTTGATAATCGGCTTCACTGCCGCGCCGTACTCGGTGACGTAATAGAAGCCGCCCGCGACCCACGCACCGAGGAGGAAGAGGACGCCGAGGAGTGCGGCGAGACGCGCGCGGCGCAGGCGCGACTCATCTGGGTTGAGCATCTCAATGAGTACCCAGAGGAAGAGGAGCGCCCCGAGCTCTCCGAGCACTGCGTGAAGTCCGATTAACGCGTGCATGGTATGTCAGTAGTGTAGCATCCCGCCGGCCTGTGGCCGGCGGTGGTTGTACGCAGTACTAATCCTTTAAAGCGCTCCGCGAGGCGTCGGCGTAGATGGAGAGGAGTGCGAAGAGGAGGCTCACGGTCAGAGGGCCGAGGAAGATGCCTAATGGGCCGAAGTACATAAGTCCGCCGAGGACCGAGAGGAGCACGAGGAGCGGGTGGAGCTTCATAGAGCTCCCGAGGAGCTTGGGGCCGAGCAGATTGTCAATGAATCCGACCGCGAGAGCCCCCCAGACGAGGAGCCCCGCCGCCGACACCGTCGCCCCGGTGACGAAGAGGAATATGATGGCAGGGATGATGACGAGCGCCGTGCCGAAGCCGGGGATGAGCGCGGCGAGCGCGGCGACCGTCCCCCAGAGAATCGCGTTTGGCACCCCGAAGAGAGTGAAGCCGATGGTGGAGAGGACTCCCTGTATGAGGGCTATCACGAGACTCCCCTTGATGGTGGAGTTAATCGCGAGTTCCAGTCGGTTGAAGACCCCCTCGTCTTCTCTATCAGAGAGCGGCGAGAGTTCAATGAGCGTCTGCCGCACCCGCGTGCCGTCGCGCAGGAGATAGTAGAGCGCGATAAAGAAGATAAAGAGCGCGAGCAGGAGCCGCGAAACGCTGGAGAAGATGTCTCCCGCGTGCCTCGCTATCCACTGCAGAGCGTCCTTGGTGTAAGTATCAATGTCGGTTGAAACGTCTCGCGCGATAACGCCAAAGCCGGGGACGAGGGGGCTCACGGCCGCGTCGGCGCGCCGATACAGTTCCGAGAGAGCGCTTTGCCCCCCGTCCTCTTCAAGCGAGGCGTAGAGGCCGCGCGCCTGATTCCCCACCAAGACGCCGATGAGCGAGAGCGGGAGGAGAATGACGAGCACGCTCACGACCACTGTGAGGAGCGCCGAGGCGCTCGGCCAGCCGCCGAGCGCGCGAGAAATCCTTTTGTGGAGCCCTTGGAGCACCACGGCGAAGACCGCGGCGAGCACGAGCGGCTTGAGGAAGGGCAAGAAGACCGCGGCGGTAAGCGCAATAGCCCCGACGAGGGCGAGTACCAAGAAATATGGCCGCAACTGCTGGCTCTGCATGTGTAGACAGTATACCAAACCCGCCCCCGCCCCGGCGCGTCCCCGCGCCGGGCTTCCTTTTCTAATTAACTTTTCTGAAACGCGGAACCTTTTTGCCGTTCATTTCAACGAGTTCGGTAAAGCGGCAGTTCTTCGTTCTTTTCTATACTCCTATGCTACCACCCCGCTGTGTTGCAAAGGCACGGTCAATATGGTTCTCTGTCGGGAGAAACACAACCACGAAAGGGTCCAAAATGAAGAAGATCATTGCACGGGCTGCGTTTTTTACGCTTTGCACAGAATGCAGATGCCATGGTCATGTCATCTGTGCTGACGGAACGACAAGCAACGAGTTTGCGACTATCAGCGGCGGGCTAAAGGAGCTAACGGACCTCGTGCTCGCGGAGAAAGTCGCGGAGGACGAGATGCTCGAGGTGAAACGCCAGATCAAAGAAAGCGGCCTCGATTGTGAAGCTCCTGACGTGGATGAGATCTTGGCGAGACGCTCAAAGATAGAAGGAGGAATCAAATCCATCCTCGACGAATTCCATCAAGAAATCAATGCTTCCGTCCACGTAGCAGAAACGAAAAGAAACCGCGGCATAATCCACGTGAAAAGAACCTTGCATTGAATCCCGAACATCTGTCACCACTTCCCCCGACGCCGCGCTTGAAACAAGCGCGGCAACTTTTTTCTAATCAACTTTTTTGAAACGCGAGACCTTTTTGCCGTTCATTTCAACGAGTTCGGTAAGGCCGATATACCCCGACGCGACGAGCGCATTCACGAATGGATTCTTGCTCATAGAGGCTATAACTCGCGCTCTCCGCTTCGCGTTATTCCTTTTTCTTATCCAACTTATCCAGACGGAGGAACTTCACACCGAAGTAGACGACAAGCGCGATGACGAGGAAGTCTATGAGAACGCTCACCATGTCGCCATAGAGAATCTCGGCGGAGCCAAGAGCGAGCGACGCCGTCTTCAGCCCGCCGACCGAGCCGAGCGCGGCGCTTATAAGCGGATTGATAATGTCGGTGACGAGCGCCGAGACAACCTTGGACACCGCCCCGCCGAGGATGAAGCCGACGGCCAACCCCACCACCCCTTGCTCCCGCACGAAATCTATGAATCCTTTCATACTGTTAGTGTAACAGAAGAAATCAGGCGCGACCGGGGAGGCGCGCCTGTGAGCTGTTGGCTTCGGGTCGGAAGGAGCTTAGCGCCAGCGGAAATTCCTGCTCATGAACGCCGCTTTGCAATCCTTCAAAAACGACCTGGGGAGGATAAAATCAATTCCCCACCCCTCCGCCTCCAGCTTGATGAAGGCCGATTGTTCTTCTCTTTTTCGTTGCCCAGGAGAGAATCCAGCCGCAGTCACACGAAGCCGTATAGACCAAGCGGACTTCGGGTCCGGGAGGCCGTCGAGCATGACCTTGTAGAGGCGGCTGTAACCGAAAAGAGGATTGCGCATCCGTCTCTCCAGTATGCGCCGGAGTCGTGCGCAGTTTGCGGTCACATAGAACATCCCCCTCTTCGCCTCCCATCGAATGCTCTCCGTGCCGACAACTGCGGGATTTACTATTACTTTCAACTTTTCCTTATTTTCGGTGCGCTTGACCTGGCTCTTGTCGCGGGAACGAGAGCTGGCGACCGATTCTCTCGCATTACCACACTTGCCCGGAATAAATCGTGTCCGTAAGTCAGCCAATTTTGTCGCCATTTCCGTCTCCCAGAAACAAGTCCTTGTCCTATCCTATACTTCAATTCCAATATGTAAATGGGCGCTATGAAAAACAGAAAACCCTCGGGCTCGAGGGTTTTCTGCTTACGTACCGCGCTCCTTACTGAGTCGGATTCTGCATGTTCTGCCCGCCCCCCTGTCCTTGGCCGCCGAAGAGCTTCACCAAGACGAGGATGACTGCGACTGCGAGTAGCACGTGGATCCAACCGCCCATCGTATAGGACATCAACAGTCCTACAAGCCAGAGCACCACCAAGACCGCTGCAGCGATATACATGATGTTGTGAATATTAGTAATAACACTTGTAAGCATAGCACGCGGTGGAGCCGTCAAGCGGCCTATGTGCATCTCCTAACAGGAGAGTATGGGCCGAAGGGAGACGGCGTCTAGGCGGCCAGGGCGAGTGCGCGACGGCGGGTCGCACATTCGCTCTGCTGAGCTCAGTACTTCCTCACTCTCGCTCGGTCGCGTCTGTAAGAGAGCACGGCAAGCGCGGCGAAGATGGCCGGTATCCAGTAGCCCGGTAAGTAGAGGAGCGCGATATCCCAGAGGCCTATCCATTGGATAGAGACCATGCCCGTCACCGTCGCGACATTCGCGAGGAGCGTCGCGTCCTGTGTCTGCACCGCTTTCACCCAGTCCTGCGCGTACTTAATGTTCGCGTCCGCATTGCTTAATTGTTTTGCATACGACGCGTTCTCATCTGCGAGCTGTTGCGTGAGTATAGCCAATTCTTTCAGCCAAACATCATGTTGCGCTGTGAAAGTTGGAGAATTCTCCACACGAAGTCCGAGATTCATCTCCACGGCATCAATCTTTGCCTGAAGCGCCGCGACCGCGCTTGCGTGCGCGCTGACAATCTTCTGTCGTGCCGTCTTATAATCCGCAAGCGCCGTGTTGGCCTGCATCTCTTGTTCTTCAATGCTCACCTTCTGCGACAGAAGGTTCTGGGACGTGATGTTGAGCGTGATGAATCGCTTGCCCACGAGGCCTTCAAGCTCGGTGCGAAATGCGTCGTACTTGGCCTGCGGGAGCGCGAAGCTCACGTACCCGTACTTCTCGGAGCTGGACTCACTGTCAATGCGGCCGTCGTATCCGCGCACCGTCGTCTCTACTCGGCGCGTGAGAGTAGGCACGTCGCGCGTGCGCATAGTGGCGTTGTAGTACACCTTCAAGAATTCCCGCGTGTCGGTTATCGGCACTTCAGGATTCGGGTATGGATACGGATAATATCTGTTGCTGGCGTCCATCATCGGCACGCCGACGGGAGACGGGGGTACTGACTTTATATCAACTGCGTACTCCGGCATTCCCCCTCCAGTCCCCATCTGCGTCACGTACCGCACCCCGCTTGGAGAAACTGCGAAGAACGTGATAATGGCAAGGAGCGCGAGCGCGATAGTAAGCCACGAGACATACGGCGGCAAGAAACCGAGTTTATTGTTATTCATATACTTAATTATACGCTTTTTGCGGGAAAGCGATAGATACGAAAAAACCGCCAATTGTCGGCGGTTTTTTCGTTCTACATACTGCTACACACCTAAATCTTTTTTCTTCTCTTCAAACTCCCGCTTATCAATCTCTCCCCTGGCGTATCGCTTTTGCAAGATTTCAAGAGCAGACTTGTCCTGAGCGGAGTCGAGGGGTTTTCCGTGACTATCAGCACCGCGAGACTGACTGGTGAGCCATTTGATAAGCGCGACAATGCCCGCAATTATCAATACCCACCAAAGAATCATAAATATCCATCCAAAACCGCCCAAAGGGCCGAATCCAAAGTTCATCATATTGTTTATTGAATTATTGTCGCTAAGAGGAGACGACCTGTCCTGAGCACCGTCGAAGGACCATCCTCCCCACATCATATTCATCATCGGCATCCAGCCGCCACTTATTGCCGGAAACGCCGCTGACGTGTCGCAACCGGAAAGTCGCTTGCCCATAACAATGTGGATTTGTTCTTCTCCCCCTTCACCGTGCGTTTGAATCATCATCGCATTCATCGCGGCATGCGACTCACCGGCCATTTGTCCCATAAAATACTCGCCGAGCACGCCATATTGTTCATCGTTCAAACTTTCGCACGCGACCTCTTTAGCCTGGAGTTTATCCCAGAGCGCTTTCCCTTCTTGCTCTTCGCGGGCAGTGTGCTCAATGACTTCGTTCCAATCAACCGCCGTATTGGAAAAATTGCCCATCATTTGAGCGTTCGCTATCGAAGCAAATGAGCCGATGGCGGCTACCGCAAGAATTGTGAAAATAAATTTTTGCATATTCGTTAGCCAAATACTAAAACCTTATCCGAATTCTCGACCATTGTGAGTAAATCAGACATTGTGGAAACAGGACACACTTTGCTCTCGCTCTTACCACGCACCTTGAGACAGCTTTCGCATGCATAGATTTGTCCTTTCAACTCCTTAAACGCCGATACTTTTACTGAAATATCAAAATCTTTGCTGTCCGGGATAGTATCGAGTTCCGACCCTTCGCTCATCAGAAAGACTTCAACAATATGACCAGCTTTGAGGGAAGTAATCCCGAGGCGAAATGTATTCCAAATGTGTTCGGGTTTATTGGATTGCAAAATGATACCGAGCTTCATAAAGGTATGATAACAAATTCACAGCACTAAAGACAGACTTACTGCCAGTGAAGTGTTTAACGAGGCAACAGAAAAACCACCCTTTCGGGTGGTTTTTCTGTCTGGATACTGCGCTCTAGCCAGGTATGCCGTGTCGGGATAGAGGGATGGTTTTTCGAGTGGATTAGGTCGCCTCGATACTTCCAACCTTGGCTGTGTTTGTTTTCATAAATTTATTTTAACAAGTCATCAAAGTTGTGTCTGATTAGATCTTCTTTCCGAAGAACGATCTGTTCCTTCTGGTTCAGGTTGTCAGCGGATACACGGATAAGTTTTGTCATCAGGGTGTCGCCAACAATTTCGTAATTAACTTTTTTTAAATAGGCCTCAATCTTTTCATAGAACAACGAGGCGTATTCTTTCTGTTTTTTCTCTGATGTCGGTCTACTACTAGAGCCATTTGCTGAAAACTCAATGCTCTCACTCACTACGTTGTTGATTGGAAACGAGACCTCGATGTCTTTGAAAAGAAACCAGTACTCGCTCAAGTTGTATATAATGCGCACGCGGTCGCCCTCTTTTGTGCTGTATTCAAAAATGAAAGAGAACACATCAGTCCGGAAATCCTCGAACACTCGCACTCCTTCATATTTTGATACGGTTCTAATTTTATACGCATCGCGCAACCGAAAGAATGTATCGCGCCAGTTCGCAAGCCAGTTAGTGACGAAACGAGGGTCAAGAAAGAGCGGGGAGAGGTCATTTTTGAGATTTTCTTCGCTTACGTTGTTCATTTTTACCGCAAGTTTTGTGAACAGTGTCCGATAATCTTTTGCTTCTTCCACATTCTTTGCTTTGAGATAGTCAAGGTCGGGTACGATTTTCTTACTCATGTACCAAAGTAAATCGTAGATGTCGCGCCCCTTTTCTTCATACACCGCGTCACCGACACCACGTGTTCCACGAAGGAAAATTGCAGCGATTTTGCTCGCCATAAGAGACGAGAGGTTGTATGTCCGGATTACGAATGACAACTGTCCATGGTTCTGCGGCATTCTTTCCGTAACAACGCCGCCGGGCGGCGCAAACTGATTGCAGTCAACTTTCACATGAATCCATTCGGAAGCGTAGCCCTCAATCAAACTGCCGGCTCGGAATTTAAGCGTTATGCCTCGATTGTTCGTGATAGAGATTTTCAAAAATTCCGCGTCAACGCCATAGACTTTTGCAAAATGCTTTTCTGCCTCTTCCTTGAATCCGCCCAGAAAGTCGCTGTCAACCTTGTGGCTTACCTCGAAATCCAAATCAACGGACATTCGGTCGAGGTCATAGCAGATGCGAAGTGCTGAGCCGCCATACATTATCCATTTGTTATATTCCGGGTGATGGTAAATGAAATCGAGGACATAGAACTGCAACTCCTCTTTAAGAGCGTTGAGGCGCGTCTCGGGGTCGGAAATGCTAACGCCATAGGTCGAAAGGCCATCAAGTTTGCTTTTTAGAACTGTTAGTATCTGGTCACTCATGCCTGTGCGCCTCTGGCGTGGAGATATGTTTTTACTTTTTCATAAAATTTATTTCGCTCTACTTCATCCATCTCATCAATATCTATCCGTAGCTCCTCAACCATCTTCCCCACATTCCCAAAGCTAACGCCTCGAAACTGTCGCGTTCTGAAATAGAGAAGATCAAACAACGCTTTAGAAGGCGAGGCGATAAAGAAATCAAATTTACCCTTAACAAGTGAATGATCGGAGAAAAGTCCTTTCTGAATGGACTGATATGAAAACGTACCTGCTTTTGTCTCGTAGTCTCTCGTGACTTTAGGCGTTACCGAGGTAATCGAGCGAATTGCCTCCGTGGTGAGATTGTAGTACTGGAGCGCAGTCCACGAGCTTACGTAAGAAGGCGTACGGAGAATGTTTGCAAGGTAGAAAGAATACGAAATATCACTCTTATTCTTTGCAAAAAAGTCAGCTGATACATACAGGCCTCTTTTGAGCGACAGAATGTCTTTATGCTTCAAAAAGCGGCTAATATAAGTATTAACCGTACTATTTTTTAGCCCCAACTGACTACCAAGCTGGTATACTGTACTTTTGGTGAAATGGGGCAAATTATTAAGCTGTTCCAACAGATTTTTCTTGCTTTTCATAAGTATGACAATAGTGTATCATATATGAAACTGGCAGTCAAAAGCTCATATAGCCCGCCCCGCCTTTTTGCCACCCCCCGCCTGCGCCAAGGCTTTGGCGGGCAGGCATTCCAATTCAAATCCCCCCCGCGAAAAAATTTCGTTTGCTGCCGGCCAGGGACCATGAGTACATTTCTCGAAGCTTACAGCTTCAGTACACCTTGCGGATAATTCGCTTCAGGAAATTGCGAATTATGCTCGCAAGGTTTTCGAGTCCCTGACGCGAAGTCCCCCAGACTTCGCTGCCGTGCGCAAAATTGCGCTACGCTTAATTTTGCTGCCGGCCAGGGACCATGAGTACATTTCTCGAAGCTTACAGCTTCAGTACACCTTGCGGATAATTCGCTTCAGGAAATTGCGAATTATGCTCGCAAGGTTTTCGAGTCCCTGACGCGAAGTCCCCCAGACTTCGCTGCCGTGCGCAAAATTGCGCTACGCTTAATTTTGCTGCCGGCCAGGGACTCGAACCCCAATACCATCCTCCAGAGGGATGTGTCCTACCTTTAGACGAGCCGGCAATAGAGAGACAATACGCCAAAAATTAGGTTTCTTCAACACAGAATGGGCGAAACACCCGCGCGGCGCGGGTGTTTCGCTCTATGTAACTCGTTTAGGCTAGAAGCTTCCGACTGCGGCGGCAGAGGCGGAGGAGTCTTGTTCAAGCGTGCCCGAATCGTCTGATATCTGATTCAGCTCGGCCGAGATGGCCGCGGTAGTGGTATCGCCCGAAGTCTCGGTGCTGGCGGTGTTCGGTACGCGCGGCGTAGAGAAGTACCAGAACGCGAGCGCGGCGATGACAACGACCGCGGCGATGATATACCACACATTGGCTGAAGAATTTGTTTGGTCCATAGTGTTTTCTATTAGAGACTATTAATTCGGCGTGGTGGTCGCGGTCGTATCATCCTCGTCAACTCTTGGTATTGTGCCGAGTGTTTGAAGCGCGTTCTGCACTGCGCGACGCGCATCCTTCATCACTCCGTCGCGAAGCGCGAAGAGGTCCTTGAAGAGCGAGCTGTGGAGGGTCTGGAACGACTTACGCAGACTCTGCATAATCTTCTCCTGGCCGCTCGGCGTGCTCGTTGCGGTCGCGGGGATGGTTGAAGCGTCAAACGCGAACGTCTTCGCCGCCTGCGCGGTGACCGCGGCGCGAGCGGCTGTAATCGCCGTCTCGGCCGATTGGATGGCCGCTGTCGTGTTCGCGACGTCCTTCCCCTTCCCGGCGGCAATGTCTGCCCTGGCTTGAATCTTGCCGAGGAGCGCATCGTAGCGGTCAAGCACATTCGTAAAGTGGTCGGTCCATTTCTCATTCAGCCTGTCAAATTGGCCCGCGATGTTCTCGGCCAACTTCTGTTTCACCTTGTCCTGAATATCCAAGAGGCGCTGTGCTACCCTCGCACGCTGTGTCTCGGCGCGCGCCCGCGCGGCCTCGCGCGCGGTCACTGCGGTGGTCGTCGTCGCACGATTCCCGCCAACCGCGTTTTGTGCGACCTGTCCCGACTGCCCCTGGGCGAACGCAACAGACGCCGACAAGAGAAGCGCGGCGGCGGTACTGACGACTCCTATGGTTCTAAGTGTATGCATATGTAACGTTAGTTAATAAGACTGCTCGTACTCTACCAGAGACGATTATACCACTCGTCTATTACTGCAAGAAGATTTGCTATACTTCAGATTCATGTGGATATGAAAAATGCACTTGTCATAACCGACCTGAAGAAGCGTTACGCGGGCGGCCCGTCTGGAGAGGGCACCGAAGCCCTGAAGGGCGTCTCGTTTACTGTGCCTGCAGGAGAGCTCTTCGCACTGCTGGGCCCCAACGGCGCGGGCAAAACGACCATTATCGGCATCGTCACCGGACTGGTCACCAAAACGAGCGGCAGGGTGGAGGTGTTTGGCATTGACATAGAGGAGGAGCCCGAGCGCGCGCGAACGCTCATCGGACTCTGCGGACAAGAGATCAACTTTGACCCGTGGATGAAGCCGCTTGATATTCTCGTCAACCAAGCGGGCTACTATGGCATCCCGCGTTCGGCCGCCATCCCGCGCGCGCAGAAACTTCTTGGCGACCTCGGCCTCGCGGAGAAGAGCGGCCAGATCGGCTGGCATCTCTCGGGCGGGATGAAGCGCCGGCTGATGATCGCGCGTGCGCTTATCCATGAGCCGAAGTTCCTCATCTTGGACGAGCCGACTGCCGGTGTTGATGTGGAGTTGCGTCGGAGCATGTGGGACTACCTCACGGGCCTCACCAAGGGTGGCATTACGATACTCCTCACCACGCATTACCTGGAGGAGGCGGAGCGTCTCGCCAAGCACGTTGCCATCATCAACAAGGGCGAGATAGCCGCGAAGGGCACGATGGAAGAAATTTTGGCCCTGCACGACGAAGCCGCGCCGAAGGGCGGCTATAGCGGCGGCAAGCTTGAAGAAGTGTTCGTCCAGCTTACACAAGCAAATTAATATGCCGATAGAAAAACAACTCATCTCCTTCTACACCATCCTGCGCAAGGGGCTTGTGCGCATCTTCCGCATCTGGTCGCAGACGCTTCTCCCTTCGGTGGTCACGTCGGTGCTCTACTTCGCCGTCTTCGGCAGTATTCTCGGCTCGCGCATCGGCGAATTAAACGGTGTCCCGTACATCCTCTTCGTGGTGCCCGGCCTCGTGATGCTCGCCGTCATCACCAACTCGTATATGGACGTGGCGACGGCCTTTTTCGTCTCAAAATTCTTCTCGCGCAATATAGACGAAATCCTCGTCTCTCCCACGCCGCCCTCTGTCATCATCGCCGGCTTCATCGCGAGCGGCGTTGTCCGCGGGATGCTGGTGGGAATCCTGGTGTTAATAGTCTCGCTCTTCTTCGCGCTCCCTTCTATCGCGCACCCGATTATCGTCTTGCTCTTCCTCTTTCTCTCCTCGCTCGTCTTCGCGCTCGGCGGACTCATTAACGGCATTTATGCAAAAAGCTTCGATGGCATTTCTATCGTCCCGACCTTCGTGCTGACCCCGCTCGTCTACCTCGGCGGCGTGTTCTACTCTATCCACTCGCTCCCGCCGCTGTGGCAAACAGTGTCGCTCGGGAATCCTATTTTTTATATCATCAACGGCTTCCGCTACGGCTTCCTCGGCACAAGCGACGTCTCGCTCCTCACCTGCGTATTCGTCCTCCTCGCGCTCATGCTCGCCCTCCTCGGCGCGAACGTGTACTTCCTCCGCAAGGGCCTCGGCCTGAAGCAATAAACTATTTAGGCGAACACAAGATGCGCTACCTCGCGTAGCGGCTTCGGGTTGTCGCTGAAAACTTTTGATGCTTCTAGCACTTCAATTAGGAGCGGCTGGTTGTCCTTGGTGAAGTGCACGACGAAATTGCCGAGTTCGTTGGCGTGGTCAATGCGCCCTTTCGCCGTCCCTGCGAGCGCAAGAACATCTGCATCAGAATCGTATGAGACTTTAGGTATCTTTTTCATATTTCCTTTACTTTACCCCACCTACCAAATCTGCGTACAGCATTACCGTGTATGAATACTTTTTCGCCAAATTGACCACGTACTGAAATTTTATCGAATAATAGCTCCATAACTTTCGGTTTTATCATGTTGAATCTTATTTCGCGATAATGTATCTCGCTATCGTTTCTCATTTCCAGTTCGCCAAGATTTATTCCATTGTATCGGAATATAACTTTTTGTTCGGGTACTTGTCCGGCACTAATAGCTCTAGAATTACAGACCTCTAAGTTCTCGCTAAAGACGTTAATGACATCTTGATTCAGAAAAACATGAAATAGACCTTCGTGTTTGACGGTAAGATAGTTTACTTCGCCACCATTAAAAAGTGATTTATTGAGAAAGGCGCGTAAGCGTGGTTTTTCACTTAACTTTTCAAGCAATGCCCGCATATGGATTCGCAGTCTATTTTTTGCAGAAATTTTATCTGCTTGATATTCGGCGAAAGTTGGAGGAAATGCATTTATACACTCAATGAGCAATGCACCGATGCCATTCATGACCTTGAATGCATCATCCGACTCAAACCGACCAAGTCCGTATAAAAATATCTGCCACTTCTTCTGTCCGCTTTTTACAGAATGAGCATCGCCAGAGAGATCTATGACATCTTTTTTGGCATGAGGATCATTTTGATAGTCGCTCGGCAGACCAATAGACAAAGCGAATTCTAGTGCATCATCATGTCCTTGTTGACGAACTTGTCTAGCTCCTGCGCTTGAAAGCGCGCGCCTCTTTCGATTTATCTCGGGAGTTTCCATATAATTAGTTCGTGTGATTTTTTTACATGACTGCCGTTGTTATCTCTCAATCTATTTTCACCAATTCTAGTATCGCCTTGACTAAAGGTGTATTGCCACGATGGAGCAATCATATCGAAACCTTTATACCACTCCCGAATTATCGGACAATCATTGTATGACAAAATGAATCCGCCTTTGTGTTCAAGAAGAAAATCACGCAATTTCTCATGCTTGAAACCATCATGATGTATTGGGAAATTTCTGTTTGGATAAAGACCAACAAAAGTTTTACTATCACCTCCTAGATAATAAGGTGGGTCACAATAAAGAAAATCGTCTTTATGTTTTGGCATTATGTCCTCAAATGAGGCGCACTCTACTTGCAAAGCATCCGCGCTGAAGTTACGTACTTTCTCAAGCATCGTTTTGTACCGCCCTTCTTGCAAATAAACACTAGAAGGCCAGCCTAAAAAATGCGGCCCATATGATGTATTGTGATTAAAATAGTAGTAGGCGGCTAAATCAAATTTCCCTAATTTTTCTTCTTTCTTCCAATGCCTCTTCAAACGATCTTTCGCTTTTTTGAAACCTTCTCTAGTTGGTTTGAAATCGAGTAGTCGCTCATATAGAGCTTTTGGATTATTGAGTTGGACGTCCCAGTAGTTAATGAGGATATCGAATATATCGTATCCAATAACGGGTAACCCTAGTTCTTTAGCTATGGCGATTTCAACTGAACCGGCTCCGAGAAATGGAGAGACGACCTTCTTTACACTATTTGGTATAAGTTCTACCACTAAACCAACAGCGAGACTTTTCCCACCCGGATAACGAATCGGTGCGCCCATATAACGCTTATATTTTGTTTTCCCACTTGGACTTAGAAGCCCGTTTAAGAAACTCGTCTTACGTTCAGCAAGCGAAGTTTTCCGACTAGAAAAAAGCGGGACCGTCGGTGAAAAACTTAATATGATTGGCTTTTGTAGAAGTGAGGTCGCAACCATGAATACATTCTACCTCATTCTATTTCTTGCGCTTGCGGGAAATCGCGGCGCGGAGGAACTCGGTGAAGAGGGGGTGCGGGGCCAAGGGACGCGCTTGGAACTCTGGATGAAACTGCGTCCCAAGCATGAATGGGTGCGTGGAGCGCGAGAGTTCTGCTATCTCCATCAAGACGCCGTCGGGGCTGGTACCCGAGAAGACAAGTCCGGCATCTTCAAGCTGCCTCACGTAGGCGGGATTGATTTCGTAGCGGTGGCGGTGGCGCTCTTCCACCAACTCTTTCTTATACGCGGCGCGCGCCATGGTCCCCTTCTTCAGGTAGCAAGGGTACGCGCCAAGACGCATCGTGCCGCCGTATTTATTATCAGCGAGATGCTTCTTCTGCTCCAGCATCACATCAACAACTGGGTCTTCTGAATTTTTTTGTATCTCGGTGGTGTGCGCATGCTTCAACCCGAGCACGTTCCTCGCGTATTCAATCACCATCAACTGCATACCGTAGCAAAGGCCGAAATAAGGAATTTTCTTCTCCCGCGCGAACTGTATCGCCTTCATCTTCCCCTCTATGCCGGTCTCGCCGAAGCCGCCCGGAACGATGACGCCGTGGAACTTCGCAAGCCCCGCAATCGCCTTTGCGCCGCCGTGTTCAAGGTCTTTAGAATTCACCCACGTGATTTTCGCCTGACGATTCAGTTTTGCCGCAGAGAACTTAATCGCCTCAATGACCGAGAGGTAGGCGTCGGCGAGCACGAAGTCGCCCGTATCAAAATATTTCCCGACGATGGCAATGTTGACCTCCGATGCTTTCTTGTTTGTCGCCGCTTTCACAAATTTCTTCCATACGGCGAGTGACGCTTTACGCTTCTCGGGCAACTTCAAGGCGTCAAGAAGCAAATCACTGAGTTTATCTTTTTCAAAATTGAGTGGTGCTTCATAGATACTCTGGATGTCCGGTGCAGAAATAACTCGGTCAGACCGTACATTACACCAGACCGCCAATTTTTCTTTCCGTTTGTCATCAAGCGAATGTGCGGAGCGCGCAATGAGGAAATCCGGCTGGACGCCGTAACTATTCAAGTCGCGCACGGCCGTCTGTGTCGGTTTGGTCTTCATCTCGCCGATGGTCCCCGGTACTGGCAAGTACGACACCATCACGAAGAGAACATCGTCCGGATGTTTCATCTTCATCACTCGCGCCGCTTCAATGAAGAGCGCATTTTGGAAGTCGCCGATGGTGCCGCCGATTTCAATAACCGAAACGCGGCTTCCGTTGTAGGAAGCCGCGGCCTCCATGCGCGCGATGATTTCGTCGCGCACGTGCGGTATCGCTTCAACGAACTTCCCGTGATAACCGAGTGCTCTCTCGCGCGCGATGACCGACTGGTATACCATCCCGCTCGTCATGTAGTCAGCGTTGGTGAGGTCGCGATTCAAGAAGCGCTCGTAATTGCCCATGTCTTGGTCGGTCTCCAGCCCGCTTCGCAGGACGAACACCTCTCCGTGTTCTGTCGGATTCATCGTCCCGGCGTCCACGTTCAGATATGGGTCAACCTTTACCAAATTGACCGGGTACCCCTTCTGCTGGAGCAGGAGCCCGATGGAACTCGTGACGACGCCCTTCCCAACACCGCTCATCACCCCGCCAAGAACGAATATGTATTTGTGACCGTCTTTTGCCATATTCTTCTAGGCCTTTAGATACCTGCGAATAGCGAGCACCGAAGCGACCGCGCCGAGTACGATACCCGAGCACATCAGTACGCCGGCGATGAATGCGAAGTTGTCTATGTAGTAACTCGCGATATTGAAGCCGCCGAACCAGTCTGACGTCTTCGCCCCCGTATACAGAGTCGCGGGCCACAAGAGGACGAGGACGATAATCGCCGCACTGATACCGGTGATGATGCCGGTGATGATGAACGGGCCCTGGACGTAAGAATTGCTCGCACCGACCAGCCGCATCACGCCAATCTCGTCTTTGGCGGTGTAGATGGCGAGGCGGATGGTCGCGAAGGCGATGAGGATTGAAGCTATCGCGAAGAGGATGACGACGGCGAAGCCGATGGTACGCGTCGCCTGTATCGCGAGCGAGAGCCGGTCTATAACCTCCTTATTCTGCGCATAGTTGATACGGTCAACGATAGATGTGCCGCCCTGGCCGGGCAGGCCGGCAGAGAGCGCGGGCAGGGCCTCCAGATAATTCACGATACTCTCGTATTCGGAAGGATTCTTCGCCCGTATCGCGAGCGAGGCGTCAAGCGGGTTGCCGCCGAGCTCGTCGAGCGCCTGGAGCGTGAGCTGGTCGTTCGCGTGTCGCTCGCGGAAGGCCGTGAGCGCGTCGGCAGAGGATGTGTACGAGACGCTGGACACCTGCGGCAATTTCTCTAACTGGTCCTTCACGACCAGAATCTCCACCTCGCTCGCCGTGGTGACGAAGTACACCGACACGTCCACCTTGTTCTTAATCGTATCCAGTGTGAAGGAGAGAAGGGCCGAGAGGAATATGAGCGAGCCGATAATCGCGAGCGTTACCGTCATGATAAGCACGGTCGCCGCAGAGACGGCGCCGCCGCGTGCGAAATTTTTCCAACCGGTTACCAGCACTCGTTTGATAAGCATCTCTGTCATATTCAGTTCATTATAGTACGTATCTGCCCTTCGCGTCGTCGCGCACCATTTTTCCTCTATCTATGGTGATAACGCGCTTGCCGATAGCGTCAATCACGCCCTTGTTGTGCGTCGTGATGATGACGGTCGTCCCGAGCTCGTTTATTTTCTTCAATATCTCCACGACCTCGTAAGTGTTAATGGGGTCAAGATTGCCCGTTGGCTCGTCGGCGACGATGAGGTCAGGCTGATTGATGATGGCCCGGCCGATGGCGATGCGCTGCTTCTCGCCGCCCGAGAGCTGGTCGGGGAAATGGCGGGCCTTATCGGCGAGATTCACCAGCTCCAAGATATACGGCACGTCGCTTGCAATCTCGCTGTCAGAGCGACCGGCGGCCTCCATCGCGAAAGCGATGTTCTCATAGGCGGTCTTATTCGGGATAAGGCGGAAGTCTTGGAACACCATGCCGATTCTCCTGCGGTAATGGTAAAGCGCCGAGTTCGGCAGGTCATTGACATCAATTGACTCAAAAAAAACGTTTCCTTCGGTGGGGCGTTCTTCAGCCAAGAGAAGCTTGAGGAGGGTCGTCTTGCCCGCGCCCGAGTGGCCGACGATAGAGACGAACTCCTTCGGGGCGACCGAGATAGTGATTCCTTCAAGCGCCGCCGTGTCTCCGTATCGCTTCGTTACCTTGTCAAAATAAATCATGAGTCGCTCCCTATTGTACCCCCATAGCAACTTCTTTCAAAATGCCGGTAGATGTGGAAAGGGGTGGCTACTGGAAGTTGCTACGGGGCAAGCTCCCCCGTGGCGGCGGCGTCTATAAAGTCGTCCAGGTCGCCGGAGAGGACCTTGTCCGGATTGCTGGATTCGTGGAGAGTGCGATGGTCCTTGACGAGCTTGTAGGGGTGGAGGACGTAGGAGCGCATCTGGCTCCCCCATTCGTTCGCGGTGGTCGCGGCGATGGAGCGACCCTTCGCTACTGCCTCCTGCTCCTGCTCCTGCTTACTGAATATTTTTGCTTTGAGGAGTTCTATCGCCTTCTCGCGGTTGGCGAGCTGACTGCGTTCGCTGGATACATGCACCGAAAGACCGGTCGGCATGTGTAGGATGCGCACCGCCGTCTCGCGCTTGTTCACGTTCTGCCCTCCTGCCCCTCCCGAGCGCGCGAACTGTATCTCAATATCGCCCGGCTTGAGCTCCACCTTGTCGCTTGCGACCAGAGTCGGCAGTACTTCCACCAGTGCGAAACTGGTCTGGCGCTTTGCGTTCGCATTAAAGGGCGACTGCCGCACGAGGCGGTGTACTCCCGCCTCGTGTTTAAGGCGTCCGTACGCTCCGGAGCCTGTTATCTCCAGTGTTAGGTTGCGGTACCCACCGCGGTCGTTCTCGTTTGCGTGGAGCTCGCGCACTCCCCACCCCTTCTTCCCCGCGTACCCCTCATACATTCGGCGAAGCATCCGTGCGAAGTCCTCGGCATCATCGCCGCCGGCGCCCGCGAGAATAGAGAGGGTCGCATTGCCGGCGTCGTGCGCCTGCCTGCCGGCAGGCAAGGGTCCTTCCTTCAGCATTTGATATTCCTGCACGAGCTCCTGTGCTGTATCCTTGTCCGCCCAGAAATCGGGTGACGCCATGAGCGTCTCCAGTTCCTGCAAACGTTTCTTATTTTTCTCATCCATTTTGAGCCGCCTCCCAGGCTTGAACTGGGGACCTACGCGTTACGGGTGCGTCGCTCTACCAACTGAGCTAAGGCGGCAAAATCTAACCTAACCAAATTATCATGATTTCTTCTTTCGGGCGAGAAGCCGACCTTCCTGTGCCCGCTTGCTTGGTGCCCTTGATGACCTTCCGTTCCCTTTGTTGAGAGCGGCAAAAGTTGGGCTAAGAGCATCGCAGTTCGGGCATATAAGACGAAGGTTTTCTTCAATATTATTTTTCCAATTACCATCAATATGGTCAGCTACGAGCGGCACAACGCCTGTTTTCAAATTCACTTCAGACCATCCGCAAAGGTAGCATTTATTACGATATTTTTCTCGGAGATACCTCTTGATTGGGTCCGTCACGAGCCCAATTGAATTTAATCCAACAATTTCACATGCTTCCCAACTCTTGATATAAACACGATATTGATACTCCATCTGACACGCATTACTGCAATACTTATAGAACGAGCGGGCAGGTTCTTTATCGCAAACGGGGCACTTCGGTCTCGGCTTCTTCGGATTCATTCATGCATTATATCCTAAATGCAGACCCTTTTCTCTATATATCTAAGCTCGCATGTTGATAATCAACGATTGGCTCAACCCGTTGAGCCAATCGCTATTCGCGGCTATAGAATACGCCCTGTCCGATGGTACCGTGCTGGGTTAGCTTTCCTTCCTTCTCTAGTTCGTCTAAATACCGCTCCGCGGTCGCGTTAGATACACCGACAAGCTTCTCCACATCATTATTCTGAATTTTTCCGTGCTCTTGCACGAACGCGAAAATCTTCTGTTTGTTCTCGGTCTTCTGCTCCATTTGCTTGGCGATAAATCCTGCGTTCGCATTTCGACGAGCGATATACATTCCAAGCGCGATTCCTGCAACAGCAACGATGATTAGAATGAAGTAGTTCATATCGGTTTCATTATACTATTCGTTCTCTTTATCACTCGTTGTTGGGTACGTCTATATTTTTGGAAACATGTTCGGCACAAGACATTTCTGTTTGAAGTAATATGCAGATCTCTACCTAGCTTCTTCTTCGCAGTGTCTCTTTCAATCCTGCATTCATCACACTTTTTGCTGTGTTCGTTTATAATCTTTTCTCTTTTTTCATTACTTAATATGTCGGTACAATCCTCACAAAGACCCCGTGCATAGTGGGGCGTACTGACGGTGCCACATTTTATACATTTCGGATAGAATCTACTCCATGCGTAATTTTTATAACCACTGAGTTTCTTACCGGTAAATTTTAGGAAACATTCGCGACAATATACTTTTTTATCCTTCGTTATGTAAAAGTCTCTTCCATACAAAATGACCGCTTCTCTACGTAATATCCCACACAATTCACATTTGCCGTGTTGTTTAAGAAACTCTTCTCTTCTTTCACCACTGAAAACTCCTAGACACTGTTCACAAAGACCTTTTCGCAGGTGTGGAATAGTTGTTGTGCCACAAGATTTACAGGCGATGTAATACCGAGTCCATCTATGTTCTTTTGGGATTTTGATAGGCGCAGGTGTTTTTAACAGTCTTCTCTTTCTTTTCTCTTCATCCTTTAGTACGGATGCATCTATTTCAACACCACTTGAAATTGACTCATTTATAGCAAGGCTCTCAATGGTTGTTTCAATTATCTGCCGCACTCTTTCCCTTGTGAGTTTAATGGTACTGGCGATGTTTTGTAAGGTCAGTCCTTCTCTGTACAACTCTAGGATTTTCATGTTCCGTCCCGAAATTTTCTTTTGTTTCTGGGGCAAACGTATTCGTAAGGCGGAGGAAGATATGGATTCTTTCTGAATCGCATCTTTTAGATTCTTAATTGCTTCTTCTGCGTAGCGTTTTCTTTTGTGAATGCCTTTCGCAAGAGCTATGGCATCGCGCAGGTTATGCTCGAGCTCTGCATTCACGAGAATTTGCGCTTTTATTTTTTTGTAACCGTGTATGACAGTCGTGTGATCCCTTCCACCGATGAGCCTCCCAATCGCTGGGAAGGACATTCCTGCATACTCTCTTAACAGATACATTATTATCTGTCGCGCTTGAACGATTTCGTGTCGCCTAGTGTGCTCTTTGATCTGGTCTTTACCAAATCCGAGATAGCGAGCCAGCGTAGCCATGACATCTTTTTCGCCTCCACCTTTGAAAAGGATTGTCTTGTCGATCGGGCGAGATATTTCACCTAGAACTGGCGGGAGCGTGTCGTTGCGGATGTCCATCGCTGGTGTAGACATCGTAAAATAGTAATCATCCGACGCGATGAATTGCGATGGGCTCCTCAATTTTTCATAAGCTTGCTGTATTTTACGCTTTACGTCACTTAAAGCTTTCACCCCTATTCCCCTAAATTCCAATAGATCTTCTTCACGCTTTCTCAATATTCCCGCTATGCTACGAATCCTATGAATGCCTGCATTGTCGAAAGCGTCTACGATACGTGGAGCGAGCCCAAGAGAGAGAATGAGTGTTTTATAGAATTCGTTTTCCTCAATCTCCGTCACAAAGAGAAAGTGAAAGTTATCTTTTAATTTCATAACTCTCGTCGAATAGGAACTGTTCAAGGTCATCTTTTGCACTTTGGTGGGTGCGTCTAACAACTTCGGCGATTTTTTGGTCAACCGTACCAGCGTTGAAATTTTCGAAATCCTTTCTTTCAAGTTCGTAGATGGCTTCTTTGACAAAGATATCTACGTAGCGTTCAAAGAGAAAATTCCTCCACTGAACTGACTCGGGGGTAAACCGTTCATAAATCTTAGATGCCATTGGACTAGTTGTATTGATCCAAAATATATTGGCTCCGAAATCTTGCGGACGTTGATACACGACCGGATCGCGTTCACTAAGATAAAGAATGCCTCCCGCAGCCAATCCAAGCGGATCAGTATTTTGACCCGATAGTAGAACTTTTGGAAAAGCACTGCCAGATTTTTTATCTTTTTCAGCGACAACGGTGACTTCGGTTGTTGCTGAAAGCTTGCCTGCCGATGCAGTTATGATCGCTTTTGTACCGGCTTCCAAGCCAACGATTATCAGATTTATGAACCCGACCTGTTGACCATTTGGTGTTGCTTTTAGGAAATCGGACTTAATTGCAATTTTCTTATCCTCGATTGAGATCTTATCTGAAGATGAGGAAAAGTTTATTATTGCCCCAAGAGGAAGCGCTTGGGGCACATTGATTTTAAGTGTTAGTTTACCCGGCGTATTCGGTTCTATTTCTTCTTTCGGGTACTTAAAATCGAAACCGTTTACTGGTTCAGTAACCTCTGTCCCAGAACTCCCGTCATCACCGCCAGAACCGCCTCCTGTTCCTCCTCCAAATAAATCGGACATTATCTTCCGCATATGTTTGTTTTTCCATTCATTCAAGACGTCATTGAATTTCAATGTTATATCTTTTTGCTGGAGTTTTTGTTTCTCTTTTTCAAGCGCCGCTATATCTGTTGCGAGTTTATCGACCTCAAGAGCAATCCAGGCTATGAGTGCACGCGTAGTGTCATTTACAACTAGCTTTGCACGATCATTCGATACACAATCGTTTTCTGGATTTTCTAGAATGGTCGCCTCACCGTCATGTGCTGGACCAAATTCTCCATATATGAATGCCGCGTGCGGGAAACCAGTAACATTCATCTCAAAGAGTTGATATGAGCCGATTGCACCAATTTCACCCAAAATATCGACTCGATTTAACTCTCCTGGTTTTACACCTTGCGCCAACGGTTCAGCTGACGTTCTCAAAGTCAATTTCCCTTGAGGATACTTAGCGTTACCCATCTCCACTGTTACTTTTTCTGCACCGGGCAGTGTTAGTGTTTCAGGAACTATGATTACTCGAGGTTCCTCAAAGCGTTCGAGTGGTGGAAGGGCTTCTGGCTTGAGACGCGCATCAAGTATATTTCCGTTGTAATACACAGCGACGTTGGCGCGTTCAAGAATTCGTCGCGATTGAGGATGATTTTTTAGGCGCTCTAGATCTTTCGTGAGTCTCTTGAATTTCTTTCCAACACCGAACGGTGCTTCACCTAGAACAACCGTAAAACCGGTTTGACCAGATATGATTTCATTTTTAACGGATTGAGGTATGGCAGACGGATCAACGTTTGCGAATTTCAAGGCTACCGCAGGGTCCATCTTTACGTTCTTGAGCCCTTTTGCGTATCCGTACCTTCCACCTTCGCTAAATCCGAACACATTTAGGAGGCCGTTCTTGTAGGTAATAAAGCGGGCGGTGTCGAAGGCCTGCCTCATATAGAATTTTCCTCCATTCCCGTGCCCACCATAGGTTTTAATCTTCTTCCCGTGCTTGGCGGCCATAGGGTCACCCCACCGTTTTAGAGCATCTTCTATATTGTGCTCAGTGATCCCAATAAAATCTACGCACTCGATTACGGGCTCTTGCATCTCCTCATCAATAAACTTGAGTTGGATGTACTGCTCATTCGATGGCGTTCCCTTACGGTTGTATGCATCTACTGAATTTTTAAGCCATTCCGCAAGGCCTTTCACGTGGTCTTTAAATTCGTTGCCTACGACATCAAAAAAATGATCGTCGACTATGTGCTCTGTCTCCTCGATAGTTATTACTCTTTTTGTCATACCTATTTCGTGAAGAAAGTAATAATGTCTTGGTGCTTCGACTGGAGAAAGTCATGATATGAGACAACGCTTGCATACAAGGGATTGTCCGTTCGAGTCCTTAAGTCTTCCATTACTGCATTCATGGATTCAAGACGACCAATAAATGTGTTTTTTGATGTCCGCACCGTCACACCAAGGTAGCTATAGAAATCATTGTCGGATAGCTTATCTTTCTGGTGCTGAATATATAGCTCAAACCCCTCAAGAGACTTAATACGAGACACTTCGGTTTCTGCCGTTCGAGAAAGTTGATCTTTTGAACTCTCTGGCTGCATGTCATTCTTTCTAGACAACTCCTCTGCGAATTCTGCCCCTCTATCGGTGAGGGAGAAAACTTTGTTTGAGATATTTAAATATCCTTTTTTCTTAAATTGATATAAGGGCTTATCAATTAAATCGGAATCCGGATATTCTGTATAACCCTTGAGATGAAAATCTTGTGGGAACCTCTTGAAAAGGCCCACTACCAAATCTTCGTAGTTAATTTTCGGGCGACCGTCATTCTTTAGTTCATACATAAAAACAAGAATCTTATCCGACTTGCCCAGGTTGTAGGTTTCTTTTTTCATATTTACAACTTGAAATCGCGTTTCTTAGGAAAATGAAACTTTGCTTTGACTTCTTTGACCCTCCGCTCTATTTCAGAGAATATTTTATCCACATCATCCTCGTCATAGGCGTACGCCTGACGATTGGAGCAGTTGCCCAAGACTTTCAATTTTTGCAGAACAGCATTAGTCCGAAGAGTACCCAAACGCTTGAATCTATCGTTGGACGACTCATTTTTATTTATTTCATTTACCATATGTTGATAGGATAGCATACCCTTGTAAGGAATGCAAGCCCGTGCATAGAGAAACTATAAAACCCTCGCCCTGCCGCTCCCCTCCTCCGCATGAAGCTACGGGCGGGCGAGCATGCATTCCAAACACCCCCCGCGAATCCCGACCGGACAGAAGAGAGAAATGCGCGGACAGGGCGATTACCTCAACGGGTTGAGTTATTTGACTTGACAGATAATTATTATAGATTATAGTAAAGCTCGCTGTCCTTTAACCTACTGGAGGAAGATATGGCCGAGAAGAAAATTCCGGTTGTCGTCGTCGTACGCCTTGCCGAACAGATCGCCATGTTCGGCTTCCCGCGAGAAAAAACCATAGCGGCACTCAAAGCCGCCCTCGAGGCCATCGGCGCCGAAGTCGATCTCAATCCACCCGCAAGCCTCGACTTCGGCGGAAAAACTGACCTCGAAAGAACACAGCCGTTTACGAGGCCTCGGCTGGAGCAACCGTTCCAAGCATAGCGCGGCGCCGGCGTTGAAGACCCTTTCGCTTTCTCACCCTCCAAAGGTGACCGAGTGAAGGGGTCTTGGTTTTATTACTGGAGCCGAGAGTCGGGATCGGACCGACGACCTCGTCCTTACCATGGACGTGCTCTACCAACTGAGCTATCTCGGCTTACGGCACTCGCTCATACTAACGGAGTTCTTTCATTTTTTCAATTTTTTAATACAACAGCGCACCGACGGCGACAAGCGTATTCAAAATGGCGAACAGAACATGCGCGATGATAATCGGCTTGTCCTTATGCGCGATGCCATACAGCACCCAGAGGATGTTGAAGAAGGCGAGCAGTACCCACGTAGCGAACGATATGCCGGAGGCGCTCTTTGTCGTGTAAATCTGGACGACTTGCGGCAGAAGCGCAAGCGGCGCAAGAACACCGACACCGTACATCAGATGGTCAAGAAAGCGCTTCCACGAGCTTCGCGCCGGAAAAGGTTCCAGACCTTCCGTGGCGAGCGCCCGCGAACGCAAGTGGTGGAAGCCGAGCATAGCAATCAATTATTTTCGTCGGCGGCAAGCACGAGCGCGCCGCGGAGGCCGGCATCGTCGCCGAGCGCCGAGCGCATAATGGGCGGGAGCGCGGGGAGCGGGACCGGCAGCGAAGCAATCTCGCGCACGACCGCGTCAAGCGGGTACCCGGTCGTGTCGTTCATGAGAGAACCGCCGAGAATGAGCATATCCGGCGACCAGAGGCGCAGGATATTGTAGAGGCCGACGGCGAGCGGACGGACGCGCCCTTCAACGACGGCGTGTTCCAGTTCCTCCGGCGGATGTCCGAATTCTTCAGTAAGCGACGCGCCATCGGCGACCTCTTCAAGGGTCCGCATGCGTTCATAGTCAATAACCTGCTTCCCCGGCTCGTATCCGACCGCGTGCGGCGCAGGACGTCCGCCGACAATGAGCGCGCCGCCGATGCCCGTGCTCACCGTAACGTAGGCGACGACACGATACCCCTTCCCCGCTCCGTGGACGGCTTCGCCGACACCGGCGATTTCTGCATCGTTAAAAAGTTGCGTGGACGAGATGCCGCAGGTATCTTTCAGCGCCGCGGCGAGATTGAATCCGTCCCATTCCGGCAAGTAGCCGGTGCGCACGACGACGCCGTCCCGTACGACGCCGGCAATGCCGCCAACAGCTTCGTCCGCTCGGGCGCCGTGCTTTTCCAAAAACGCGTGTATCGCTTCAACACCCTGCGCCGGATTCTTCGGCGTAGCAACCTTCTCCGACGCGCCGAGTGCGTCGCCGTCTGCAAGCGCGACGCGCAGGTGCGAACCGCCGATATCAAACACCAGTCGGCTCACCCCGTTAGAAACTTCCGTACCTGGGCGCTCGTCGTTCATACATTGTTGCAGACACCGGTTGACGTGTTTCTAATGGGGTTCATAGTCGCTTTTTAAAATCTTCCACGAGCGAGACCGTGTCGGGGTCAACTCCGCGAGCCTCCGCGAGCATACGGGCCGTCCGGTGCATCACGAACCAATGGCGCGCGAGTTGTTCGGCGCGCGTGGCGCCGAGAAGCGGCACCTCGGTCACACTCCTTCCGCGCGCGCGCATAAGCTCGGCGAAAACGTCCATCCGCCGCGCGATGCGCGGGTCGTCATTCGCGTCGCGCAAGAGCACAAAGCGCGCAAGCGCGACAACCGCTTCCGGCGCAGAAGAGTCAAAAGATTGCATCTCGTTATGGTTGAGTTCGGGAAACAGGTTCGCAACAGCGGGCATCTTCGCCGTCTCGTTCACATGAATCTTAGACGCGTAGGCAAGAAACCCGTTCGTCCGCGAAACGTAGAAAAGCGGAAGGGCGCCGGTGAGCGTGCCGGCGAGGGAACGGGACTCTTGTTCTGCGGCGTCGGCGTCAAACGATACTGCCGCAAGCGCGGCACGCAGGTCTTCTCTGCCGATAAGCGCAAGAAGGGCGTTGAGGAGATAGAAGAGCGAATCTCTCGGCTGCAGGCCGGAAGGAACGCGGACGAACGGCAAGACTTCTTTCTCCGCAATATCCGCGAGCTCGCCGCCGGCATCGATAACCGCAAGTTTGAGTCCGTGTTCGTATGCCGCCTTGGCAAACGAGAGCGTCTCGACGGTGTTCCCTGAATCCGAGATGGCAATATGGAGAGCATCCGTATCGACAACCTCCGGAAGGTCATAATCGCGATGCGTCGAAAGCGAAAGTGTCGGGTCCAGAAAGCGCGCGGCATTCGCAGGAAGCGCCGAACCGCCCATGCCGCCGACGACGACGCGCGATGCCTGCGGCATTGCTCCCCCCTCAATCACCGGTTTCCACGCGAGTTCCTGTAACAGGTCTTGGTACCTCATGCGTCCATCATACCTGTCACACTAAACGGCCTTGTCGCAGGCTGTGCGGCAACCGACGCTTGAGAGCAGCACTCGCTCCTTGAGATGATTTGAGTTTGAACTCGCGCGCTTTAGCATCATCCTGCGACATATACGCTTCATAATACAGCAACTGCAACAGAAGGCGAGGCTTTGTTGATTTTCCTCCTTCCCCACTATGTTCCGCGAGACGACGACGCAAATTGTTTGTATAACCGGTATATAATCGGCTGTCTTTCCTACTTTGCAACACATAGACATAGTACATAGTCGTCTCGCAAAGCCGTTCTAGTGTGTCAGGTCATATCAGCCACGAGCGCCCCCCACGTGAAGTTATGCGCGCCGTAGCCCTCCCCCGTCTCCGGGTCAAAGTATTCGCGGAAACCGCCCCGCTCGATAAGCGCAACCGACCTCTCGCGCACGAGCCGCGCCTCTTCGCTGAAGCCGTAGCGCATGAGTCCTTTGTAGATGAACCAGTGCGGCGCCATCCAGACCGACCCCCTCCAGTAGCCGTCAGGGCGGTACGATTTCTCCTTGCGCGAGACCGTGCGTATGCCGTGCGGCCCCCAAAATGTCTCTTCATTCAGAAGTTCATTGTCAACGAGCGTCCGCGCCTCTTCCGGCGTGTACAAGTCGGCGAACAGCGGAACAAAGTGCGCCCAGGTAGCGACCCGAAGCGGCTCGTACTCGGTCATCGCTACCGCCGACCAATACGCACCGTCGGCAAAAAGATGCTCGCGCATCGCGGCGCTCACGAGGTCAATGTTGAGCTTGCAGAAATGCTCGTCATCCTCCTTTCCCAGAAACGAAGCCATGTGTTCAAGCGTACGCAGGTTCTCCACGAGAATCGCGTTGAACGGAACGTCCTTTACCCAAAAATGGCGGTTCATACAAAGCTCGGCGTCAAAATTACAGGCGCGATTCGCGTCCACGAGCTCCAAGCGGCGCGCAAGATGGTCCGCAAGCGATATGTCATCCGGCACATGGAGGACGCTGTCAAAGCGCGGCGAATTATCTTCGCCGGATTCGTCCGGATTGATGATGCCGACAAGGTGGTGGTCGCGCGGGTCGCGTTTGGATATCAAGTATTCGTAATACCGCATGAGCGCCGGATAGAGCTCGGCGAGAAATGCATCGTCACTCGTTTCCTTATAAATTTCCCATGCGGCATACGCGAGCATCGGCGGTTGCGTGAGCGCGCTTGTGCCGTCGGTTCCCCATTTGTAGCGGTGCAAATCTCCCGGCACCCAGTAGATGATGTGCGGAATCATGCCGTCGGGAAGCTGGCGGGAGACGAGCGCGCGCAGTTCGCTCATTGCCGCCTCTGGTTCGCTCTTTGCAAGCACGATGGCGTGGAAGCAGGAATCCCAGAACCACTGGTAGGGATAGGCGTCAGGCGACGGAACCGTGTAGGTATGCCCGTCGGTCGTCCGGCGGTTCGCGGCAAGCAAGGCGAACGCTTCATCTCGGATGGTCATACCGGTACTATACCAACCAATGCGGCGCGCCCTGCACCGCGCGGGTGCACAGCACCCGGCGGTTTCGAGCACCGCGTCACCGGCGGGCCGGAAGGAACGACATTTCTTGAAATAGCGTTCGGCGACTTCGACGAAAGCGACATCACGCGCCTTGAAGACCGATACGGGAGAACATAAACATTTTTATTTCCTAACTTTTTAAATGCGTGGTCGATGGGCTTGGTCAGGAATAATTTGTTCGCCGTCGCTCACAAATTTTCACGACCCTGCCTCGCGGTCTTGCCTGCTGGCTCGACATCGCTCCGGCGTTCAAATCCCAACGCGAGCAAAACACTTTGCTCGCTTCCCCGCGCAAAATTAAATCCCCTTTCGGGGACTAATTTTGCGCGCCCTCGTAGACACTATTGGAACTAGAATACGGGAGCATGAGGGGCATATTTTCATTCCCGACCTACGCACTAGCAAGCCCTAGTTGATTATATTGCTCAAGAAGTATAGAGTCGCTCATAGATAAATTACCGAGAGGGTCATGTCATGGATAATAAAGTGTACCTGTTAGTGGGTCAGCGTGGTTCAGGTAAGAATTTCTACGCAGAGAAGCTGCTTTCTCATCAGCCGGACTTAATGCTCATCAGCCGAGACGCCATTCTCGTGGAGCGCTTTGGTTCAACAGATACGTGCCCCTATGGTGGCGCCCAGCACTTCGCTGTCGAGGAGACAAAGCGCTTGTTGAAGGAAGCACTGTCGGTAGGTAAGGGAAGCAGAATTATCCTGGATTACTGGACCGAGGACAGCAGGTCGCGTGGGTCTCTCATCAGATATTTGCGACAGTCCGGTGCTTCCCAGGTGAACGCGCTTTACTTCATCACATCATTGGATTTGGTGAATGAATGGTTCTGGAAGAAACCCGGAATCGCAAAGATGTCGCAGATGAGGACACTTCAGGACCAAGGTTTTACGTTCTTTAGCGAAGACGCTCCTGTTCGCGACTATGCGGCTTTCCACGAGCTTGCCGCGAATATTGACTCAGACGGATTCGATACAGTTACACGCATTAATCCGGTTGAGTCCGTGATCAGGATCTAACGAATCATGTCTCTTCTGAACCGCCGCGAGGCGGTTCTTTTTATGTTGCTGTAGGTCTTACAGGTGAAGAATTCGAGACAGTTGAACCAGAAAAACAGTGCAATTACAAGACGGATGAGAGATTTATGCCTCTTTCCGTATCGATGCGCGGTCGATGGGATTTGAACCCACGATCTTCTCCGTGACAGGGAGACGTGTTAACCAGGCTACACCACGACCGCATTGCTTGCTTGCGCAAGTTAAGTGTCATCCTACCAAAATCTCTCCAAAATGTCGTGTGCGCACTTCGTAGCCAGTCACATTTCCGAGTGTGTCGGGCGGAGTAGTGCCGGTAAATGGAATCGAACCATTGTTTAAGGCTTATGAGTCCTTCGTTCTACCATTGAACTATACCGGCTGATACAGAGACAGTAGCAAAGGCGCTCCGTTTGGACAATCTAATCTCTCGGGAACGTTCTTATGGATTCGCGGGCAGTTCGACGGTGAAGGTTGCGCCCTTGCCTGCCCCCTCGGACTCGGCGCGGATGGCGCCGCCGTACGCTTCAACGATGTCGGTGTCTTTTATTATGAATCTATTTTCGATAATTTGAGAACTTTTTCGACAATTTCGTGCAAAGAGTCCGGTTGTTCATCGAGCCATTTCGCCAAAGAGTGTGTCGCATCTTTTACTATATTCATTTCTCTGAATCTTGCATTCCGAGCGGAGTCGTACATTCTCTCGATTATTTCATGCGGTATGACCCGATCCTTTTCAGCTGCATATATCAGAAGGTTTCCTTTAAAGTTCTTTAGGATCTCCCACGCATCGGTCTCTCGCCAGCTGAAAGGACTTCGTATCGCCTCCGTAAACACCGGTCCGAACGGGGAGCTATAAGCATTCATCGCATACGCCGCAGGAGCCAGCAACACCAGATTTTGAATATCGTACAGTTTCGTCAATTTAATGCCGATATAGCCGCCCATACTCGACGCAACTATTGAAAGTGGTTGCGGTATTCCCCATGAATCAATGACGGCCGCCGCCTGAGCAACCCTGCTTTCTAGAGATGAGCCGGCAAGATCTCCGCCCGTCTCTCCATGGCCGATGAAATCAAAAGAACTTGAAGCAATCCCTCTCTGTGCAAGAAGCATTCTGAACTGTTCAAATCTCTTCCTATCGCTCAGACCGGCTCCGTGAAGGAAAAGCCATTGCGGACGGGCTTTTGTATGAATACTGTCGCCGACTAGTGTCGTTTTACCGAAGCTGATGTTGAAAGGTTTTCTTTTCATTGACGCAAGAAGTCGGCGAGCACGGTTGCCGTGGCTCGTACACTATCGTTATCAACTGCGTTTGCGCCCTCCGGAATGCCTATCCTTCGGAAATTGTGGGCGACTCCGGGGATAACGGCAATTCGTATATCCGCACCTTCGCCCGATAGCCGTTGCGCGAAATCTTTGTAGTAATTCTGTATATGTTCGGGAATTGGCGGGTCATCTTCCTCAAAGAAACTTATGAAGACCGACCCGCCATTTTTTACATATCTTTCAAGCAGAGAGAAGGCGGGCGACTCGGCGACATCCCAATTCTCACGAATAGCTTTGCTGAAGGACTCTCCATATGGAATATCTTCTATGCCCTTCGGGAATGCCGCCGGAGAAAGGAGAACAAGCTTAGGAATTTGTATTCCCAGGCCTTCCAGTTGTGGAAGTGCATTGAGAGCCATATATGCCCCGGCGCTTGTGCCGATAAGCGAAAGATTTGAAGATTTTGTGCGGTCGTAAAAGTATTTTGATGTCTCTATAAGAACTTCCGTTCGAGACTGAAATGTTTCCTTTTCCCATTCACCGGTTGAGTCGCCTGTAGCCGGTTGATTGTATAAAAGAGATGATTCGTTCTGAACAAGCAATGTGAGGGCGAGATGGCCGTACAATTTATTTATCAGAGGCAATTTCTTGCGACGCTCGGGATCGCGAGGCACTCCCCCTACCATAGTTATGAGCGGAGAATGTTCCGGCCCGCGCGTAAGAGCGCATCGTATCTTCCTCTCCCCGACCGTAATATTCTCTATTTCAAATTTCCCCGTCTGCAGCCACTCCGCCTCCGACTGAGGAAGATGGTCCCGTTCCCCACGAGCGGTGTCTAATCTCTCCATGGGAGTACCATATCATACGGGAAATTCAACGATAAAGGTCGCGCCCTTCCCCGCGCCCTCGGATTCGGCGCGGATGGCGCCGCCGTGCGCCTCCACGATGTTCTTGGCGATGTAGAGGCCGTAGCCGGTGGAGATGGTGTCCATCTTGACTGTGGATAATGTTATTGACATTGCCTTAAAATTCGCATACTATCGCCCTCATCCCCACGGAAAGACCCTGATGAGGCTCGTCCTCATTGGGGGCTTTTCATTTCGTGCTTTTTAATATAGTTTTCTGATCAGAGATATAAGAAATTTTTACGCCAGTCCGTTTCAGTAAAACCGAGCATTTGGATGTTTCATAGGGTGAAATAACGACCTTCATTTTCTCTTTGGCAAGCAGGAACTTCACAAGTGACGCATAATCGCCATCGCTAGAAACAAGCACGACAGTATCGAACTTATTTTCGTATGCGTCCCGCATGGCCGCGACAACAAGATCTGCATCGCAGTTACCTTTTGCTTTTCCATCGCCATCATAGATAACATCTTTGAAAACAAGTGTGTAACCCTGTTCCTGCAGTCTCGTATATAACTGACTGTACTTCGGCATCATCCCAATAAACAAATATGCTTGCTCTACTGCATATTTCTCGCGAAGCCATACGCGGAAACGCCCATAATCGAAATCCCACGAAAAACTCTTTGCTCCTTTATGAAGATTGGCGCCGTCTATATAAGCGGCATTCTTCTGAACGAGCTTCATGGATAAATGTTACCACGAACAACATTTAATCAGCTCACAGGCAGTTCAACTACAAACAGGGAGCCCTTGCTCTGCCCTTCTGATTCAACGCCGATGGCGCCGCCGTGCGCCTCCACGATGCTCTTGGCGATGTAGAGGCCGTAGCCGGTGGAGTGGACGTTTATCTTCTGTGAATCCTTGCCGTGGCCGCCCTCGGTGAAGAGGCGTTTCTTGTCTTCTTCGCTGATGCCGATGCCGGTATCCTTCACCGCGAACACAAATTTATTCCCCTCCTTTTTCAGAGAGACTGTGACCGAGCCCGACGGCGTGTAGTTAATTGAATTCTCAATCAGGTTGCGGAGCACATGGTCGCTTATCTGGGACTTGTCGCCATTGAATATGTAGGGAGAGCCGGAGTCGCCCTCTAAGAACGAGAGTGCGAGCCTTTTCTCCATTGCCATCGGCCTCGCCTTCTCTACCGCCTCTGATACGAGCGCCTTAAGCTCAAAGGGCGCCTTGGCGTAGGTCACGGTCCCCTTCTTCAAATTCGCGGCCTTGAGAATGTTCTCCACCGACCCGGCGCTCTGGCGCGACTCTGCGAGTGCATGCTCAACAAAGGGCTTCATCCCGTCCGGAGGCGCGCCGAAGTCGCCCTGCGCGATGGCGGCGAAGGCGCCCGCGTCCTTGGTGAGGGAATTCTTAACTTCGTGCCCGATGAAGTGTATCAGCGTCTCCTGCCGCTCGTTGGTCTTCGCGAGCTCTCCGGCAAGTTGTTCCACCTGCGCACGGATGCGAGCCTCCCGTTCATAACTCCGTAACAGTAAAATGCCAAAACTCAGCGTCATTAGGAAAGCGATGGTTGTGAGTACGGCGCTAGCGAGTGACGAAACGAAGAAAAATTGCGCGCCAGAAAATACCAAGAAGATGTAGAAGAGTGCTTTCGCCACGGTATCTCCGAGACGAAAAGTTCCATAGGTTGTGATAGCAACGGTGAGAAATAGGATGAAGATTGGCAGGAAAAACAGGGCGTAGAGCTCCGCGAGATACACCGTGCTATTGGCCGAGACATATTCCGAACCGGAGAATATGCCCATGAAGAGCACGATGGAACTCGTGATCATCGTGAGCCGGATCTGTTCATCCTTCTTCTCTTTCAGCTTAAGGACCCGGTAGGTGCCGAGGCCTAATATCGCAAGCAAGATGACGATCTCTACGCCAAGATTGTAGTTGTTGAGGAACTCGCTGTTATACATGTTGCACCACGCCTGATCAAAACCTGCGCTCGCACCTCCTAAAACGTTAATAACAAATGAGACTGCCGTCGTGACCAGTACGAGCGCGCTTAACCAACGCGGTATAACGGAGAAGACATCAAGGTAGAAAAAGCAGAAGAGAAGGAGGAAGAAAAGGAGTTCTACATAGGCGAGCGGTGTCCAAAGCCCCGCGACCAGATAATAATCATTTGAGGTCCACAAGACACTATTTGCAAGAAGCCATAGAGAAAAGACGCCGACGAAGCCGGCAAACATATACACTTTTGAACGGTCAACTGCGCTCCTAAGCACGAAACCAGCAAGAATGATGCTTGTTAGCGCAGGGACGATATTCGCGTACAAAGCGAGAGTTCGAACATCGAAAGTGGTTGCGAAGCAAGTATTTATGTCCATATATGTTTTTTAATCTTGCGTGGATAGGCATCCCAAAAACGGCGCATCTCTTCGTTGTCCGATAAAAGACGGATGATTAGCGGCTTAACTCCGTATGTACTGATAAGCTTTTCAAATGCTGGAAGAACGATCTTTTTTGTAAACGCACTTTCTGATCGGAGTGGTATGAAATTTTCAAAAAGAATTCCATCTCGAATAAAGAGAGCGAGTAAATGCTCATAATATTCCCCGGCATTTTTACCAACCGACTTAAACCAGTGCGAGGCATCAAAGGAATACGTTTTTGGATTGAGTCCTGTACCTATCCGAAACAGACGGTGGTGAAAAGGGATAAGCTGCTCGCCATTCAAACAAACCACCTCCTTAAATTTTTTCCCTGTCGAAATATTGAAATCACAAACCGTCTCATATTCCACCATATCTCTGCCGTCTAAACCGGTGTATTGATAAATTGGCATTTTACATAATGCTCGTTTAGAGCGATTTTCCGCACTCACAAATTTGTCCTCGTAATATTCCAAAATTAATGGTTTGAGTTTCATTTGTTTGGCAAGTTTAAGAAAACGAATGGTCTCGTGCGTTGGTGATGCAATCTGTCGGAAGAGAACCGCACGAGGTCGATTAAATTCCTCAAGAATCTTACCAGCAAATGCGCCAAGATGTTTGTGCACGAAATTTTTAAGAGCAACTTCTTTCCTGCGTTGTTGTAATTCCCAAAGCGCCATTCTTGGTTCCGTATATAGCGAATCAAATGTCCGAAATGATACTACTCCATTCAAAGAATTTTTCACAATGGAAGGGAACTGCATTTGTTCTTTAGTTTTTGTCATATTTCAGACGCTGGCATTTCAGAATCTTCAGTCGTTGTTTCTGTCTCCTTTGGGCCTTCGCACGAGTAATCCTCTTGGTCAGAGCATGGCAGTTCTTCGCAAAAATATGTCTCTGAAGGACAAATATTTAGGCAAGAATTATCCGAGCAGTACTCGAACCGTGAAGCGGGGAGTTGAAAAGTGCGAAAGGTGGCCAGATCATTTGGTGGGCACTCGTCGAGAATGCTACAGTCACGGACGTAACATTCATTTACAGCTGGGTCGCAGGGAGCCTCGACAAAGAAAAAATAATCTTTCGAAAAGGTCTGTACATATAAAGTTTGTCCAACAACAAAAATAACTGAGACAAGTAGGATCCAGAAAATCCAAGGAACGGGCTGGCTTGATTTCACATCCATATCAGATTTATAGCATATGCACGCAAAAAGAAAAACCGGCGGGGTGCATAATTGCACCGCCGCCGGTCAAGTAAGTCCGAACCATTGCATTGTTGGTCGAATGAATGTGGGCCAGAGGAATTGGCTCACGAGCACTACGACGAATGTCCATCGGACGGTCCAATAGGCGTTTCCGACAAGGACTGATGCCCAGAAGATATCCCAGTCCCTTCTCGTTAGTCCGCTGAACTTTTCCGATGCTTTCCGCAGATACACGGTAGCCATAAACGGATCGCCGTTCGGCCAAAAGCAATTAAGAACGATGAAAGCCGGAAAATCTCCCCACTGTATGATGCGACGGAGTATGCTTTCCCAGCGTCCGAGTTCCACCGCCGTATCTCTGATCTCCTTGACCGATTCAAAGCTGAACAGATCTTTTTTCGTACGGTCATAGAGATAGAGATAGAACAGGCAGATCGCAGCAGAGATTGGAGCCAGAATGAAGAACGTCATTGACGCTCCTAGCTCGACCCCGAACTTCGCTATTGCCCAGATATTGACTGTGCCGTACACGAACTCGTCGAAGAATTGGGACTCCAACCATTTCGCTACGTGCCAAAACCCGGTAGTACCGATTCGCTGTAGCCAGCGAATCGGTCGATTCGCTGATGTGAGCGCCATCTGACATCTCCTTCTATTGCGTTAGGAACACGGCATCCGGGGGTAACCCCTAAATACCACTTTTTATACTATAGCATACCTTCTCAAAAATTGCAAGGTTACGGGCCTGTTATCAAATCAGGGCACTTCCGCTCCGTAGTACGTGTTCTAGAATACGGGTATGACATACACCATCGGGCAATCCGCGTTCGCGCATTTCTTTACCGCTGATACGACGACCGCGCCGCTCTGGTTCATCGTCCGCCTCTATGTCGGTTATGCATCCCTTATGGCGGGGTGGAGCAAAATCATACATCCGGCGTGGTTCGGAAGCGATGCGGGAGCCTCGTTGCAAGGTTTTATAAACGGAGCGGTTGCAAAATCCGTCTGCGCCTCTACCGTCGCCGCCTCGGCGTGCCATCCGAGCGTCCAGACGTGGTACGCCTCATTCCTTCAGAATGCCGTGTTCTCGAACGCCATGGTGTGGTCAAATGCTATTGCTATCGGCGAGTTCGCCATCGGGTTCGGACTCATCGTCGGACTCTTCACCGGCGCGGCCGCATTCTTTGACTTCTTTATGCTCCTCAACTTCTTGCTTGCCGGAACGGTCGGGTCAAATCCAGTCATGCTTGTGCTCGCACTCTGCATCTTCGCCGCGAGGCGCGTCGCCGGCTATTGGGGCCTCGACCGCTATGCGATGCCCTATCTCCGCCACACATTCCGAAAGCGCACGCTGTAGCAACTACGACACTCTGAAGTTCTCGAACTGCCACGGGTCCTTGGCATCAAATTTTTCTGGAAATAATTTCCCCCGGCCCGCGACCGGCGTCCAGTCGGTGTACTCGCCGAACACTTCGCCGAGATAGGGGCGTGCAACCTTCATAACAGTCTCGTGGTCCATCTCGTCGGCATCCACAATGCCCTCGGTGGGATTCTGTATCGCCCAGACCATCGCGCCGAGCATACTCGCCGTCACCTGCAGACCGGTCGCGTTGTTGTGCGGCACGAGCGTGCGCGTCTCGTCAATGGAGAGACGCGAACCGTACCAGTACGCACCCTTCGCATGGCCCATGAGGAGCACACCGAGCTCGTCTACCCCGCCGGGGAGAATGTCCTCACTGATGAGCCTCTGCTCCTTCTGCAAAACGCCATTGTTGCCCGCGAGCTCGTCAAGCGAGAGCACGGCGCCGTCGCAGGGGTGATACGCGTAGTGCACGGTCGGCCGGTACACGGCCTTCTCGCCCTCTGTAAGCGTCAGGTAGTCGGCGATGGCGATTGACTCGTGGTGCGTGATAATCCACGCGTACTGCGCTTTGGATGTAGGCGTCCAACTGCGAACCCGCGTCGCATACCCCGGCTGTTCCAGATAGATGGCGCTTCCGCAACCGAAATCATGAGTGCGTCCGTTCTCCGGAATTTTCTTCTCATGCGTGCCCCATCCCATTTCCGCGGGCTGACAACCCTCGGCTGTGAAACCGTCAATAGACCATGTGTTGACGAACTCCCCTATCTTTTTGGGCACCGGCGACTCCTGTGTGTCGCGCTCGGCGATGTGTATGACCTTGATGCCGAGGTCACGCGCGAGCCGAGCCCACTCTTCGCGCGTCGCCGGCGCGTCTGTTTTAACATCGGTATCTTCCGCAATATTCAGAAGCGCTTGCTTCACAAAATGGGAGACAAGACCAGGGTTCGCGCCGTGCGCGAGCACATTGGTGGGGCGCGGTCCCTCTATTGGGAGCGAGCGGAGCGCGAGCGCCGTCTCGCGGAGCGCATAATTGGAGCGCTCGGAGACGGAGAGCGACGGGTCAATATAGAAGCCGAGCCACGGCTCCATAACCGTATCAAGGTAGAGGATGCCGTTCTTCTGACAATACTCAATGAGCACCGCAGAGGAGACGTCTACCGAGACATTGACGAGGAAGTCGCCCTTGCCGAGGTGCTCTCCCACTATTGTCTCGTAATTGTCCGGCACGAGCGGGTTCACGATGAAGCGGACATTGTATTCGCGGGCGACTTCCTCTCCCCTCTTGTCGGCGGTCACGATGGTGATGCGCTCCGGCGGGACAGTAAAATGCCGCAGAATGAGCGGTAGCACTCCCTGTCCGATGCTCCCAAATCCTACGATAAGAATTTTGCCGTCAAACGTGTACTTTTCCATTTCTGTTCCAAATGACTCTCTCGAGCGAGATATTGATAAGTGTGTTTAGTATACGAGCGCTACGGCACAAATCAATGAGCACTTGTGCGTATCTATCGGGAATGCTCCTCTGCCGAGGTACTCTGAAAGGAATGGTTCATCGCATACAAAACTTTGAGGCGCTGGCTGAAAATGAGTTGCGTGCCGACGCACTTGCGATTGCGGAAGCGGGTCTAGAAGCCATTAACACCGGTGCCGCCCTGGAACGCACATTGCGCAGAGAGGGCGACGAACTGCACATAGACGGGAAGAGCTACTCGCTCACCAGCCGGCGAGTCTATTTCGTCGGCGTCGGCAAGTGCGCCTTCGCCGGCGCGCGCGCCGTTGAGAAGCTCTTCGGCGACCGGCTTACCGGCGGTATTGCATTCGATGTATCCACTGATGAACAGTCCAACGTTAAACTTAAAACAATAAAAACGTACACCGGCACCCACCCCCTGCCAAGCGAGGCGAACGTGAAGGCGACGAAACGCATTATGGAATTCCTTTCCGGCCGAGAGGAGAGCGACCTTGTGATTATGCTTATCTCCGGCGGCGGTTCTTCCCTGCTCTGCCTCCCCACAGCGCCAATGACCTGCGAAGACGAAAGTATGCTTTTTAGCGAACTCACGGCGAGGGGTGCAAGCATTCAGGATATGAACATTGTGAGGAAACATATCTCGCGGGCGCGCGGCGGCGCGCTCGCAGTTGCCACATATCCGGCAGAAGTCATTTCACTCATCGTCTCTGACGTACCGGGAGACGACTTTGCGACCATCGCCTCCGGTCCGACCGTGTTGGATTCCTCAACAATTGCGGATGCGCAGGCAGTTCTTGCGAAATACAACCTCGCTGATGTGGCGAACCCCGTTAGAAATCAGATTTCTAACGGGGCGAGTATTGCCTTCATTGAGACACCGAAAGAAACAAAATATTTTGAACGAGTCACCAACTCGCTCCTCCTCTCAAATCAGGACGCGCTCTTGGCGATGAAAACCGAGGCGGAGACGCGCGGATACGAAGCGAGCGTTGTTGACGACCGTTTCGCCGGCGAGGCGCGCGAGATTGGTCATACAGTCGCGGAGAAGCTCTATGCGTCGCCGGCCAAAACGGCGCTCCTCTACGCCGGCGAGAGCACCGTGACTCTTGATACGCACGCCGGAGCAGGAGGCAGAAATCAAGAATTGGCGCTCGCGGCACTTGAATACCTCAACCACGATGAGTTAATCATGCCATTCGCCTCCGACGGCCGCGACAACACCGACCACGCGGGAGCGATTGCCGACGAGGCGACTCGCGCGCACGCGCTCGCGCATTCTCTCTCTATAAAAGAACATCTGGACGCTCATCGCTCGTATGATTTCTTTACAACTGTCGGCGACGCGCTCGTGACAGGCTATACTGGTTCTAACGTGTCTGACCTCGTTATCGCCCTTAAAAAATGACTGTAAAAATGAACCGCGCTCACATTCTCTGGATGAAGGATATCGGTATGGAAGATGTCGCACAGGTAGGAGGCAAGAACGCTTCGCTCGGCGAACTTATCCGCTCGGTCGTCCCGAAGGGCGTGCGGGTCCCACAAGGATTCTGTGTCACCGCTGAAGCGTATTACTATTTCTTGAAAGAGACGGGGCTGGACACTTTTATCGCCACAACATTGGACGGGCTAAACACGAGAAATTTCAAAGAACTTGCGCGTTGCGGGAAGTTGGTGCGCGACGCGATACGGAAAACGCCGCTCCCTACAAGGCTCGAGAGAGCCATCATTGACGCGTACGTGAAGATGGAAAAAGAATACGGGAAGAATACGGATGTCGCCGTGCGCTCCAGCGCGACCGCCGAGGACCTGCCGGGCGCATCGTTTGCCGGCGAGCACGAGACCTATCTCGGCATCCGCGGCGCCGAGAACGTCGCTACCGCAGTCGTGTGGGCGATGGCCTCCCTCTTTACCGACCGCGCCATCTCGTATCGCGCCGATAAGGGGTTCGCCCATACGAAGGTGGCTTTATCGGTCGGCGTGCAGAAGATGGTCCGCTCCGACACCTGCCTACCGGCAGGCAGGCCGGGCGCCTCGGGCGTGATGTTCACGGTGGATACCGAGAGCGGCTTCCGCGACCTGGTGCTCATCAACGCGACGTGGGGGCTCGGCGAGCTCATCGTGCAGGGCCACGTCACGCCGGACGAGTATCTCGTGCTCAAGTCCTCGATAGGAAAAGTGCAGAGCCCGATTATCGGCAAGACGCTCGGGGTGAAGAATAAGAAGATGCAGTACGCGCACGGGAGAAAGGGCGTCATACAAACAAAGACCGTGAAGACGACCGTAGCGGAGCAGTCCGGCTTCGTGCTGAATGAGAAAGAAATCGTGGAGCTCGCGCGCTGGGGCGCGCTTATTGAGAAGCACTACTCTGAACGCGCGAAAGTATGGACGCCGATGGATATGGAGTGGGCGCGAGACGGCCAGACTGGCGAGCTCTATATCGTGCAGGCGCGGCCCGAGACGATACAGGCGCGCCGCGACTTCTCCAAGTTTGTTGAATATAAAGTCAGCGGTCAGGGGAAGGAGCTCGTGCGCGGTATCTCCGTCGGCTCCTCTGCCGCTGTCGGCGCGACGCGCATCATCATGAGCCCGCGCGAAATCAAACAATTTAAAAAGGGCGAGATACTCGTGACAGAGATGACCGACCCCGACTGGGAGCCGATTATGAAGATGGCATCGGCTATCATCACCGACCGTGGCGGGCGCACGAGCCACGCCGCCATCGTCTCGCGCGAGCTCGGTCTGCCGGCCATCGTCGGCGCGGGCAATGCGACGCGCGTGTTGAAGACGGGGACGCTCGTGACCGTGGACACGACCGGCAGTGTCGGTATCATCACCGCCGGGAAGGCGAACATCGCGAAGCGCGAGCATTCTATCGGCGCCCTCCCCTCTACGCGCACGAAGATTATGGTGAATATCGCCTCGCCCGACATCGCGTTTGAACAGTCGTTCCTGCCGGTGGCGGGTGTCGGACTCGCGCGCGAAGAATTCATCATCGCTTCTACCATCGGCATACATCCGCTCGCCGTTCTCAATTTCAAAAAAATAGCACCGAAGGTGCGCAGGGAGATACAGGAAAAAATAAAAGGCTGGAAAAGTCCGGTAGATTTCTATGTGGACAATCTCGCCTACGGCATCGCGAAGATTGTCGCGGCCTTCGCCCCGCGGCCGGTTATCGTGCGCTTCTCCGATTTTAAAACAAATGAATATGCGACCCTGCTTGGCGGCGAGGCGTACGAGCCATTGGAGGCGAACCCGATGATCGGCTGGCGCGGCGCCAGCCGCTACTACGACCCGAAGTTTAAAGATGCGTTCGTGCTGGAGTGCCGCGCTTTGGTACAAGTACGCGAGAGTATGGGGCTCACCAACGTCATCCCGATGATTCCCTTCTGCCGCACGATTGCCGAGGCGCATCAGGTGCTCGGCATAATGGCGAAGCACGGTCTCGCGACGCGCCTCTTGGCGGAAAATAAGAAGAAAGCGACGCTGGTCTATATGATGTGCGAGATACCGTCAAACATCATTCTTGACGAAGAATTCCTGGACCTCTTTGATGGTATGTCCATCGGCAGTAACGACCTCACCCAGCTCACGCTCGGGTTGGACCGCGATTCGGGCATCGTGACACATATTGCAAATGAAAATGACGAGTCGGTGCGCGCCCTCATCAGTAAGATTATCCGCACCTGTACGCGGCGCGGGAAATATCTCGGCATCTGCGGCCAAGGGCCCTCTGACCTGCCGGAGTTCGCCGAGTTCCTCGTCCGCGAGGGCATTGAGAGCATATCGCTCAACCCCGATTCGGTGGTGAAGATGCTTGAACACATCGCCGAGATTGAAGAAAAACATCTCCATGAGAATAGAACGCGTTGAAGCACAAACGATACCCGACACGCGCGGGCGATTAACTATTGAGACGACACTTATATCCGGCGATTTGAGTGCGACAGCGTCGGTGCCGTCGGGGAAGAGTACGGGCGAGCATGAAGCCGTGGAGCTGGATGCGGCGCGAGCAGTAGAAAATGTAAACGGCGAGATTGCTGCCGCGCTTGCGGGACGCGATTTTAATTCACTGGACGAGCTTGACGACTACCTTATCGCGCTCGATGATACGCCGAACAAGGCGCGCCTCGGCGCGAACGCCATCCTCTCGGTCTCTATCGCCGCACAACGTCTCTCCGCGCTCCAGAACGGCGTGCCGCTCTGGGAGGCTATCGCCAAACGCTCTGGATTAACTCCATCAGCGCCTCGGCTCTTTGTAAACGTGATGAACGGCGGCGTGCACGCAAACTTTAAACTCCCCTTTCAAGAATATATGCTGGTCGTTGAAGGGAAAACAAGTACCGCTTTCGCAATTGCACAAAAAGCGTTCGGTAAGTTGGGCGAGATGCTCGGTGCAGGTACGCCGATGGGCGACGAGGGCGGATATGCGCCGACATTTGATACGCTTGAAAGGCCGTTTGAGCTCCTCGCCGACCTTGTAGGGGAGTTCCCGGGCACGAGCATCGCGATTGACGCGGCGGCGAGCCAATTATTCCACGACGGTACGTATCGCCTGCTTGAGAAAGCATATTCGTCTGAAGAACTTTCACACGTGTATGAAGAGCTTGTTGCACACTTCCCTCTTGAGAGCATTGAGGACCCGTTTGATGAGAACGCCCACGACGATTTCGCCCGCTTCACCTCCGCGATTGGAGGAAAAATAGTAATAGTTGGCGACGACCTCACGTGCACAAATCCGGAGCGCATCAGAAATGCCGCATTTCATAAAGAAATAAATGCCGTGCTCATTAAGCCAAATCAAATTGGCATGGTGCGCGAGGCGCTTGAAGCGGTGCGAGAAACGTACGCCGCCGGCTTTAAGGCCATCGCATCGCACCGCTCGGGCGAGACCGCTGACACCTTCATCGCTGACTTCGCATACGGCATCGGCGCTTACGGCCTTAAGGCCGGCGGCCTCGGCCAGAGCGAGCGCCTCCTCAAATATGACCGTCTCTTCTCCATAGAACGCGAAGCCGGAACCATGTAAAAGATTATGGAATTAACTCTTGACGTAAAACTTGCTACAGACTACACAAGCGCATCACAGAAAGCTCGTGTTCTGACAGAGCATTGGGTCGACAACTCGATTTTCTGTCCTAGCTGTGGACAGATGAGCATAGACAAATACCCAAATAATAAACCTGTTGCTGATTTTCATTGCTCGAATTGCACCGAAGAATATGAATTAAAAAGTACGCATAGCGTAATTGGCACAAAGATTGTCGATGGCGCTTACCGTACAATGCTGGAACGACTCATTGGTAGTAACAATCCAAATTTTTTTCTTCTGAAATACGATCTGGAGAATCTTGAAGTGACGGATTTTCTTGTCATACCAAAACATTTTTTTGTACCTGAAATTATTGAGGAACGGAAGCCGCTCGCACCGACTGCACGCCGTGCTGGTTGGGTTGGATGCAACATCCTTTTACAGAGCATTCCGCAAACCGGCAAGATATTTTTCGTAAAAAATCGACAAGTGGAACAAAAAGAGAAGGTGCTTTCGGAATGGAAGAAAACTTTGTTTTTGCGTGAAGAGAAAGAGGTGGTTGCAAAAGGATGGCTACTCGACATAATGCGAAGTGTTGAGAGTTTAAAAAGGCGCGAATTCACGCTCGATGACATCTATACGTTTGAAAATGAGTTGCGGAAGTTGCATCCCGATAATCAACATGTTCGGGACAAAATCCGTCAGCAACTTCAGATATTGCGAGACAACGGATATTTGACTTTTGCAGGTAGAGGAAATTATTTGCTATCATCACTTTATGAAGCTTAAAAAATTTATAGAAAGTTTGGATGAAATTGTCAAAATTCATGGACATGATCTGGAGGTTATTATGGCTGATGATATATCTGTAGTTGAGCCGGTTTATTCGGAAGAATATTGTGGTGGCAATAAGGTTGTGATAACTGATGAAAAATAAATCTATACCCAATATGAACATCCATTACTTTTCGGGGGAGGCGTGGGAGGAGGCATACGTGCGGGCGAAACTGCCGGGTGAAGACATCGCTTTCCATACGGGCTCCCTCGCCGCGTTCCCGGACCTCGCCGACACAGAGGCAGAAGTACTCTGTACCTTTATAGAGTCCAAGATAGGCGAAGAGGAGTTGAAGCGATTTCCCAAGGTGAAGCTCATCGCCACCCGCTCCACCGGCTTTGACCACATCAACCTCGCTGCGGCGACTGCGCGTGGTGTTACGGTAGCGAATGTCCCCTCCTACGGCGAGCACACCGTCGCCGAATTCACCTTCGGGCTCCTCCTCGCCTTGTCGCGGCATATCATTGACGCCGACGAGCGCGTGCGCGAGACCGGCACCTTCTCGCCGCGGGGGCTCCGCGGCTTTGACCTCGCCGGCAAGACGCTCGGCGTTATCGGCTGCGGGCACATCGGCGCTCACGTTATTCGGATGGCGAATGGCTTCGGTATGAATGTCATCGGCTTTGATGTGAGCCGAGGCGACGAGCTCGCCCGCACGCTTCACTTCACCTACGCGACGCTTCCTGGACTCTTTGCGGCCTCCGACATCGTCACGTTCCATGTCCCCTACAACGCGCACACGCACCACCTCGTCAATCGTGAGAATATCGGCACATTCAAGAAAGGCTCATACCTCATCAACACTTCCCGCGGTGCGGTCGTCGAGACGCAGGCGCTCATTGATGCGCTCCAGAACGGCACGCTCGCCGGCGCCGCGCTTGACGTGCTTGAAGAAGAGGGAGAGCTGGCCGACGAGACGGCGTTTCTCACTGCCCCGCACCCGAATGAAGAGGGGCTGAAGATAGCTCTGGAAAATCACTACCTCATCCAGCACCCGCGCGTCATCGTGACTCCGCACCTCGCCTTCAACACGACCGAGGCCGTGGAGCGCATCCTTGATACCACTATTGAAAATATTAAGAGCTTCGGGGCCGGAACGCTCTCACATACCGTTGCGTAACTCCTCGCGGAATCTCACCTCGTCTTCGTCCATCCCGAAGTAGTGGGCGTATTCGTGCCAAATCGTCTCGGCGATGATTGTACGAACATCTTCGCCGTCCTCGCGAGCGGCCTCCTCTATCGGCACTTTAAAAAGCGTGATGGTATCCGGCAAGGTCTCTCCGACGCCATAAGAGTCGCCGCGAGAGGTCGCAGGGATGCCCTGGTAGAGCCCGAGGAGCGTCTCGCCGCTCGCGAGACCCTCCTGTATTCGCACCTCCTCGCTCGGCTCGTCTTCTACCAAGAGCGCGACGTTATGTATCCGCTCGCGGAACTTCTCCGGGATGAGGAGAAACCCCTCCTGCGCCAGCTTCTCAAATTCCCCGCGGTCCATACTATTGAGCCTAGTCTACAGCAATCTATGCGTAAGAGAAACTTGTTGCACGCTGTTGCTATTCTGCCTGCGATAGAAAAACTTACGAATCTCTTCTGCAACAACGATTGATGCGGCTATCGGTATAAGCATCAGCCACTCCGAAAGACTAAGCGGTACGGTATGCAGAAAACGCTGGAAGAACGGAGTATATATCGCCACCATCTGGAGAGACACGACTATGAAGGTCGCGCCAATCAGATACTTGTTTGAGAAGAAATCCATGTGGAAAAACGACTTGCTTTCGGAACGACAGTTCCACGCATTGAACCACTGGAAGGCCGCAAGTACGGTGAGTGAAATTGTCCATGCCTTTGCAATATCCATTTCAAAATATTTCTGGAACAAAAAGAGCGTGCCGAACATCATAGGAAGCGCCATGAGGACCATGCGCCGCGCCATCAAACCATCAACGAGATACTTCTTAGGACGCTCAAAGGTGCCAGAGAGTAGGCCGCTCTCTTTTGGCTCCATCGCGAGCGCCACGTCAAGGAATCCGTCGGTGACGAAGTTGAGCCAGATAATCTGCGCGGCGAGAAGCGGGAGCGGATATCCAAGAATTAACGCGCCCGTAATCGTGAGTACCTCGCCGAGGCTTGTGGAAAAGAGGTACAGAATGACCTTCTTGATGGTCTTGTAGATGCTTCTGCCTTCCTCAACAGCAGAAACGATACTACCGAAGTTGTCATCCAAGAGCACAATATCCGCCGCTTCTTTCGCGACCTCGGTACCGATCTTGCCCATTGCAACACCAAGATCGGCGGCGACCAGAGATGGAGCATCATTGACGCCGTCGCCGGTCATCGCAACAATTTCGCCGCGCTTTTTATACGCATTGATGATTCGTAGTTTGTGTTCCGGCGTAACGCGTGCGAAAACTGAGACATTTGCAACTTGCACCTTGAGCTCGCCATCCGACATCTTGTCTATCATCGCGCCGGTCAAGAGTTCATTGCCTTCGTGCCAGATACCCGCATCCTTGGCGATTGCGCGGGCGGTGAGTGTATAGTCGCCGGTAATCATCACAACCTTGATACCGGCGGCAGACGCTCTCGCCATCGCTTCGGCGACCTCCGGGCGAAGGACATCCTGCATGCCAAAAAATCCTACAAACGCGAGGTCGTGGACCGTCTCGGGCGCAAGCGATTCTCCAAATTTCTCCCGCATCGCTACCGCTACTACCCGCAATCCGCGATCGGACATTTCCGCAAACGTTTTCTCAATCTCTTCCCGGTCCTCCTGCCGAAGCGGATGAGTACGGCCTCCGCGCCGGACCTCTGAACACAGAGCCAGAACCGCTTCGGGCGCGCCGCTCACAACAAGAAAGCCGCCACCTTCTACCCTTGAAAGGGTGGCATGATACTTCAGCCGATAATCAAAGGGTGTCTCGGATACGAGAGAGGACTCGCGCATCAAGTCGTCCTTCTTGAAACCAACTTTTTCTCCAAACACTCGTATCGCCGCCTCGGTCGGATCGCCCGCCACGCGCCATCTCTGTTCACTCTCGGAGAAAAACACGCGCGCGTTGGCGCCAAGCGCCGCCATTTTACCGACAAGAAGCACTTCGGGATGATTGGCGGCGTCCACGACCGACCCGTCGAGCGTTACGCTACCCTCTGGCTCGTAGCCGATGCCGCCAATCGTGAACACCTTCCCGTCCGTCCACACTTCGCGGATGACAAGCTCATTTTTCGTAATGGTACCGGTCTTATCAACGGCGATGACACGCGCCTGTCCGAGCGCCTCAACCGCCTGCAACTTCTTCACGAGTGCGTTGCGCTTGCTCATGCGCCACACGCCGGTGGCGAGTACGAGCGTGATGACGATAGGCAATCCTTCGGGGATGACCGATACGGCAAGCGAGACAACCGTTGCAAAGATGGTGATTATTTCTTCTCCCTTGATGAGTCCGAGCGTGAAAAGCGCGACGCTAATCACCCCGACTACTGCGATGATGACTCGAGAAAGGGAGCGGATGTTCGCCTTGAGCGGTATCTCCGTATCAATAGCGGAGATTTCTTTGGCAATCGCACCAATGACGGTACGCATCCCCGTCGACGCCACAACCGCCTGGCCGTTACCGATAAGGACGTTCGTCCCCTTAAATACCATATTTCTCTGCTCTGCAACGGGCAGGTCTTTCTGGCGTATGACATCGGCGGTCTTATCGACTGGCTCCGATTCTCCAGTGAGCGAGGCCTCGTCTGTCTTCAAACCATTCGCGACAATAATGCGCGCATCAGAGGGAATCTTCTCTCCTTCTCGTAGCACGAGAATATCTCCTCTCACCACTTCTCGGTCCGGTATGACCATCTCTTGCCCATCACGAACTACGGTTGCGGAGGTCTCCACATATCGCTTGAGCGCACGGAGCGTATTCTGCGCCCTGCCTTCTTGGATAGTGCCGACTGTCGCATTAAACAGAAGAATCGCAAGAATAATCGACCCATCGGCGGTTTCTCCCAAGAGAAACACCGTCATGCTCGCGGCGAACAAAATGTAGATAAGCGGACTCTGGAACTGCCGCAAGAAAACAATCGAGAAGCTATCGGGCCTTACCTCCGGCAAAATGTTGGGGCCGTCCTCTTTCAGCCGTCGCGCGGCCTCGTTGACACGTAGTCCTACTTCGTTTGTTTGAAGTTCTTTATAGACAATCGGTAATTCCTCCGCGTGCCAAGAAAGCGTCATAGTATGTACTACAGAATACCATTGCGTACGGTCGTGATATCCTATCTATTACGTGACACAAAAAGAAAAGAAATACGGGCACATAAACAATATTTGAGAAACGGGCTCACAAGAATTCCGTAAGTTACGAGGTATTGCAATCTATCATACTTTATGTTACGGTTGGGAGGTGAAAGTACTCACCAATATACGGTTTTATACTGTTGGAGGAATCGCCCAGTATCTATCGAACTTTATCCTCCACAACGAACGAAGGGGCTCTGCCGCTCTTAATATTTTTGGTATAGATGTCGTTTTGCCAGGAGCAATCCAGAGTACTCCGTCCCCGGAGCTCCAAGCGGCCCGTCGTTTCTGCCTCATCACAAAAGAGGTCGCTTATCCCCCTATCGCGGATACGGTTAAAGCCGCGTCCTCGATCGAGAAAGTGCGGGCAACATACATGCCGGTCATTGATGCCTATTACTCGGCAATCTTGGAAGTACAGCCAGATGTCATCCTCATCAACGGCACTTTTTATCTGCCATGGTGTCTTCTGCAGGCGGCTCGACGGTATGGGCGCGCACGGATCATCCTGCACTACCATGGCGTACTGACTAAGGAGGTGGAGCACTGGAAGGAGGAGGGCGCCAAGCAGATGTTTAGGGAAATGGAACGCGAATTTGACATGTCTGGCATCTCGTATATCTTCCCCTCACACCATGCGCTCCACACCGTCGAGCGAGAAGTATACGGTCACTCTATCGCGCAAGCCACTGTGCTACCCAATCCCGTCCCCGATTCTTTTTTCAAAAGACCGAAACGAGTGTCTGGCCGAATTATCGGGTTCGTAAGCCGATGGACTCGAGTAAAAAATCCAGAATTTTTCATTTCGCTTGCGCGGCATAACCGAACTACCGATGCAGGATACGATATCCATGCGATAGTCGATGTGAAGAAATCTGCGCCACATTATCGTCGCGTCGCTTCCCTTTTCAAGCTCTCCCCGCCAGTCGAAAACAAGCTTTTGCCGACCTTCTACCGGAAACTCGGAGCGCTTATCATGCCGTCGTATTTCGAGACCTATGGAAACGTCGCCCAAGAGGCGCTTGCGAGCGGTATTCCCGTACTCGTGAGTCCGCACACGGGCTTCTCCGAGACGCTTCGAACGATCGGGCTCGAGAATTGGATAACGGATTTTTCGTCACCCGCTGACGTACTGGTAAAAATTGAAGAGGCTATTCGTATCGGCGTCCCGCACGAATCGTGGCGGCAACTGCGCGCACAGTTCACGAACGAGCCGATATTCGCACGATATGCTAACCTGCTCGCCGGTAAGTAATAGCGATAACATTTTATGTTCATCTCGGTAAAACAGCTAACCGAAGAAGAAAACGATATCTGCTTCAAAACGTTGAGCTCAAAGGCGGTGTTCGCGCTTGTCGGCAACGCGATAAAAAAGAAAAAAGGAATCTCAATCGTTCGTATGGGTGACGGCGAAGTAGGACTTCTTGACGCTCCAGACGGGAAACCATTCACCGGTTTTAACAATCTGGACCCAAACTGGAACACGCGCCTCGGCATCGAAGGACTTGGAATTGAAAAAGTAAAGGCGAACATCCTTGAGGCAGGGAATGCCTGTACCTATTTTGCACCCTCAGTTTCCGGCATCTCACTTGGCGAATTCAAACTGCATCACCGCTTCAACAAACGCGAAGTATATCTCGATAACTTCTTCGTGGCAGACTGGACCAAGGAGATGATTCGTATGTTGCTTGTGGCAAGTGAAGGAGTGCAGGTCATACATAAGGACTGTGAGACCCTTATTGAAAATTTCGTAAGGCGGTATGACCTACCAAAGACTCTCTTTTCTGGCTTCAAGAAGAAGAGCTGGCGCGATAACGAGGCGGCGATTAAAGCGGCTATCGACTCCGGCAAGCAACTCGTGCTCTTTAGCGCCGGGCCAGCGGGTAAAATCATCGGACCGAAAATTGCTCTGGCAGGGAAAGTGGTTCTCGATGTCGGTAATACCTTGCCGGGCTGGAGCATTGGCGACCCGCGCATGGTGGGTGGTATAAACTAACCGGTTTCATCGATGCACAACCGTGTTGCGGGGGCCGGAATCGAACCGGCGTCTGGAGGTTATGAGCCTCCCGAGGTACCTCTCCTCTACCCCGCTATACTTAAACTTAACTCATCTGAACTGACTTCGCATCTTCCCTCCCGCTTGGATTACCAACTCTCCTCTACCCCGCTATTGGAGAGTATAGGGAATTAGTTGCTCTAGCGCAACCACGTATTTAAGAGACAGGAAAATGATTCAAGATGCGCGACGCGGGCAGATGATTTTCGGAAACGTACCAGATGGTACAGCGGAGAAAATCAGCGGGACCCGCAACAAAGCAGATTGGATTATTTTCTTGTTTCTAGATCACCTTGAGTTCGCGGAAGACGGCTTCGTAGTGCGCGACGGTGCGGCGCGCGAAGTCCGCCGTGAGTTCAAAGGAGGAACCCTCGTGCGCAATCTGATTGCGCACCTTGTGCGCCTCCCACGCGTCTTGGAGCGTGCCGATGTCCTTTGACTCAATAGCCTTCAATTTCTCTCCGACGCCGTCGCCCACGTACCCCCGTCGCGCGAGTGTGTCATCAAGCATGATATCAGCCTCAATGATCGCCTCGCGCCACTCGCTCTCGCTTGCCCCCTCTAAGAGCGACTCAATGTGAGCCCAGCGCGGGTGCGTGCCGCTCGTTGCATCGGGCAATACGATGAGCGTGCTGTAATATTCTTCTTCGCGCTTACGAAGCTCAAATAATCTAATGGTGCAGTAGACGATGAAGAAAATGCCGATGATAGAGAGCGTGTAGCCGATGGCAATAATCCAGAGCCATATATGCGCCATAAGAGCCTTAAACCCTTCAAAACTAAGCGTCGCGTTCTGCCCATAGAACCACTCGTAGATGAGGCGGAACCAGTACTCAACGTTGGTCTGATTGCCCGGCATATAGGTCTAGTATACTACTTCGCTAAAGCTACGAAGTACGCTGTACCTCTTCACCGAGAGAAAAAAGTATGTTTTCGGATTGATGCAGGGCGGTGAAGTGGATGCCGACAGGGAGCTGTTTGCCTTCCCTCTCTACGACACCCATCGGGACAGAGAGCGCCGGCATGCCGGTCAGGTTCGCGGTCACGGTGAAGATGTCTTCAAGGTACATAGAGAGCGGGTCGCTCTTCTCTCCGATTTTGAAGGCCGGAGTAGGCATCGTGGGCGTCGCGACAACGTCGACTGATTTGAGTGCCTGCTCGTAGGCGGCGCGCAGAGCCGCGCGTGCCGCATCCGCCTTGCGGTAATACGCATCAATATAGCCGACCGAGAGCACGAAGGTACCGAGCAGAATACGGCGGAGTGTCTCCCTTCCGAACCCTTCAGTACGACTTTGGACGTAATCATCAAGCAAGTTCTCTCCGCGCTTCGCAAGCCCGTATCGCATGCCGTCAAAACGCGCGAGGTTAGTGGAGACCTCCGCAAAATTGATTACATAGTATGCGGCAATCGCGATGTCTGATAACGGTATGTCAATATCAACGATTTCTGCGCCGCTTCGCGCCAGTGCCTCATCAAACCTCTCCTCCATATCTTTTTCAAGATTCTGCACGAGCTTGCGCAGTACTCCGATACGCTTGGGCGGACCTTTTTGCACATCCACGTATTCGGTTGAGGTGCTGTCAAGCGGGTCCTTCCCGCGAATCGCTTCGTACAGGATACGCGCATCGGCGACTGTCTTCGCGAGCACGCCGATCTGGTCGAGTGAAGAAGCGGCGGCGATAAGACCCGACCGAGATACGGCGCCGTAGGTCGGCTTCAAACCGACAACGCCGCAGTAGGCCGCTGGGTTGCGCACTGACCCGCCGGTATCAGAGCCAAGCGCGGCGATGCACATGTTTGCCGCGACCGCGGCGGCAGAGCCGCCGGATGTGCCGCCCGCGACGCGACTCGGGTCGTGGGGATTCTTTGTTGCACCAAAGGCGGAGTTCTCGGTAGAACTGCCGAGCGCGAATTCGTCCATATTGGTGCGGCCGATGAATAGCGCTCCCGCCTCCTTCAACTTTTTAATAACCGTCGCATCGTAGGTCGCGCGATAATTCTCCAGCATCTTGGATGCGGCGCTCGCGACTCTCCCTTCTATCAAAATGTTGTCTTTAATTGCGAGCGGGATGCCACAGAGAAGCGGCGCATCGCCCATATCAATGTGCTTCTGTGCGGCATCTATCGCCGCATCATCGGCAGAAAAAATCTCAAGAAACGCATTGAGTTCTTTGTTCCGTTTTTTTGCTTCAGAAATGCATGCGTCCCATAATTCGCGTACGGAGATTTCTTTGGAATGAAGCTTTTGTGCCGCTTCTGTTATGGTGAACTCGTTCGATTTTTTAGTCATGCGTGATTATTTGTTTGACGGAAAGTGCATCGCCCTCGCGCGCAGGAAATTCTTCTATGAGCGCCGGAGTATAGTCGTTTGCAGAGTGCGGCTCGCCCCGTTTGAAATCAGATTTCATACGGGGCTCGCCGTCTTCGCGCATCACGTTACGCAACGCTGGAGGCTGGAAGCTGGAGGCTGGAAGCTGGAGGGACTCTAACTGGCCGATGTAGGCGAGTATCGCGTCAAACTCGCTCGTGAACTTCGCGAGCTCCGAGTCTTCTACCCGTATCCTCGCGAGCGCCGCGAGCTTCTTCACCCCGTTAGAGATGCTCGTTTCAAACGAGTCAGGACTCTCCGAGTCCTTATCTCTAACGGGGTTCACCTCTTCATTCGTCGCCATTCTGTGCACTGTATCATTTTTCTGCCGATTTCGGAATTCGCGCCAAAAGCTTATGAGTATTCCCGTGCGAGAGCATCCCTCTATATGAAGCTACAGTCTCTTCCTTCCCGTTCATCTCTTCAATTCGCCGGAACATTCTCCGCTTCGTCGCTGTCCGCAGTACGCGGTGGTCGGGGAAATGCACCCAGCCGAGAAAGTCTATACCGGAAGCGAGTGTTGAGATGGAAACTTTATTCGGATGCAAAGAGAGCTTCAACTGGTCGCGTAAAAACACTTTCATATATGGAAGTGTCTCTAGCAGATATGTCCGGTCGTGAGAAAGAACTATGAAATCGTCGGCATAGCGGATGTAGTGTTTGACTTTGAGCCTATGCTTCACGAATTGGTCAAACTCGTTCATGTAGATGTTCACAAGCAGTTGGGAAGTGAGATTCCCAAGCGGGAGACCCTTCCCTTCCGTTCCCGAATTGAAACTGCCGACGATGTTGGCGATGAGCATAATTATGCGGTCATCTGTAATGGAATTGCGTATAATGTGTATAAGTATTTTTTGATCAATAGATGCAAAAAATTTACGAATATCACATTTCAAGACCCACACCGTTTTAGCGTTGATACCAGATGCCCGAGCGGCGTACATTCGAAATTGGCTGAGTGCTTTATATGTCCCTTTCCATTTCCGACAGGAATAGGAACCGAAGATAAAAGTTGTATCAAAAAGTGGATACAATTTCCGATACAACGCGTGATGCAGAAGTCGGTCGCGGACGCTTGCTTTGTGTATGTCGCGCGGTTTCGTGTCGTTTATTTTGAAGTGCTCGTATCCTCCGTGATGATACGTACCCGAAACGAGATCTCGATGGAGCGCAATGATATTATCCATCAGATATCGTCCGAATGTTTGTACATCCTTACGCTTACGTTTTCCCTTTACGAATTCTTCCCACGCGGCAAGCAAATTTTCAAGCGAGATGATATCCTCATATGCAATACTCCATGAGCAACCCCCCCCCCGACACTTCTACCGTTGCTTGAGCGAATAAAGACTGCATATATAGTTTGGAGTGTATATTATCAAATCATTCCAAAAATTCATCGGCATACGCTTGGACAAAGGGTAGATATGTTGTTGTGGAAGTCATTGAAGCTACCGCACTCGCCAGTTTTCTCCGGCGCGAGGAGAAGCAGCCGTATGTTCGTTTAGCTATTCGAAAAATGGACACGCTCAAAATATTGTTGATGGTACTTTGGGAAACAAAAGCACTCGACAGCACTCAGTACATCGCTGTGTCGGGAAAAGTTGATGCGATCGGAAGAATGCTTGGCGGCTGGAACGGACAACTTACCAAAACTCAGCCCCGCTAAAAGCGGGGCGAGAAATGAAGAGAGTTGCGGACACCGCCGAACGACCAGTTGTCATTCCACCTGTTGTCGTTGCGGTTCACGTTCACGTTGCGCTCGTCATCGTTCCACCTGTTGAACGCGGTCGTATCGTGTGGAGTGCCATCCATACCATCGTTGATAGAAGGTCATCTCGTATTCAGCATCATAATGCTCCAGCACTTCACACCAAGTATCTTCATTTTTGAGAAGTGTCTGCGTACATCCTCCGTCTTGAACCGTAATCCAAAACGCTCTCAACGTACGGATACTGGGTTCGGTAGCGGGAAACCGTAATCGCCCGCGTATGCACCTACTACCGTTTTTGAGTATACCAAAAGAAAATCGGGTACCTGCAGACAGGTACCCGATTTGAAGGACTGAGTTCCAAGGGTCTGAAAGACCAAAAGTTCTGAGTCCTAAGTGCTACTTGCGGACACCGCCGAACGACCAGTAGTCACCCCACCCGCCGTCGCCGCGGCCCACGAACACGCGGCGCTCGCCACCGCGCCACCTGCCGAACGCGGCATAGCACCAGTTGCCGTACGCATCCTTGAAGTGGACGCCGTTCGGATGCTCGTCGGCGAAGGCCGGATCGGCTTCGTTGACGGCCGCCACCGCGTAAGGGTCGGGCTTGAAACCAAACCAGGCGTACTCTTTGGCGAGGTTCTCGTCGCTGAGGTAACCGTCCTTGTCGTAGGCCGACTCGCGTGGATTGAAGAAGAAAACATCCTTCTCCTCGCCTTCGCCTCGTGGAATCACCGCCACAATCTTGCAATCGGTGTACTGCTTGCGGCTCGTGGCATCGAGCATTTCCTGTTGGGTACGCGAGCGGTTCACCGTGACGTGCCGGACGATCAAGTTACTGATCGCTTCGACGCGGGTGCGAAATGGCACGAACATCTCCATTCCGATATTTTCCAAACCCAATACCTGCTGGACAACGTCTGAACCAAGTTCAGCACGGTGTTTGCGCATTGCATCGCGGAGTTTCCCGACGGCATTTTCGATTTGACCGTCAGTTATTTCAGATGCGATCATGGCTTTATCCATGGCGTCATCTCCTTGCCGATAGCCCCGACCGAATAGTCGAGTTTCGCCACAGCAGAGAAAGGCCTAATGAATAAGCCGCTTTCTGCTGTGGCGAACGAAATTTGAATATCAAAGAACTCTGTCAAGACTAGCACTATCCCTTTAATTTGTCAAGTAGCCCTGCCTCATCCACTACAGTGATGCCGAGCTGTTCCGCCTTCGCGAGTTTGGAACCCGCCGCTTCGCCCGCGACGACAAATGAGGTCTTCGCGGAGACGGAGCTCGCGGTCTTGCCGCCCGCACGGCGCACGCGCGCCTCGGCCTCTTCGCGCGAGAGCGTCGGGAGCGTGCCGGTAATGACGACGGTCTGTCCCGCCAAGGGCGCCCCTTGCCATACGCGAGGCACTTTTGCGATTCGCAGATGTTTCTGCAATCGCGCGAGAAGCGCGCGATTGTCTGTGTCCTTAAACCAATCCGCAACCGACTTTCCGATGATAGGACCGATGCCCTCTATATGCGACAACGTTTCTTCACTCGCGCCGCGGAGCCGCGCGAGCGTGCCAAAGCGCATCGCAAGAAGATATGCGTTCTCCTCTCCCACGTGCGGGATGCCGAGCCCGATGAGGAGCCGGTCAAACGGGACTTTCCGCGCGGCAAGAATCGCTTTGATGAGCTTCGCGGCTTTCGTTTCTTCAAATCCTTCCAGCGCCAGCAACTCATCTTTAGTCAGTTCAAAAATATTGTCAAAGTCAGAAATGAGATTCTGTTCCATCAAGAGCCGCACTGTCTCCCGCCCCATGCCGGTGATATCCAGCGCGCTCTTGCCGGCGAAGTGGATGAGCTTGCGTGCCTGAATTTCAAACGAGCCGGCCGTCACGCACTGATGCGCCGCCTCGCCGGGCACGCGCTCAATGCGGCCGTCCCCGCCGCAGAGGCCGGAATGCGTCGGGAACTTCCACTCCTTCGCGCCCTTTGGACGCAATTCCCGTATCACCGACACGACTTCAGGAATTACATCGCCCGCCTTCTGCAGAATGACCGTATCGCCGATGCGGATGTCTTTTCCTTTAATGAAATCTTCGTTGTGGAGCGTGGCACGCGCGACCGTTGAACCGGCCACCGATACCGGCTGTAGATGAGCGACGGGGGTCAGCCTCCCCGTGCGGCCGACCTGGAGCGTAATGCTCTCTACAATAGTCTTGACCTGCTCGGGCGGGAATTTATACGCGAGAGCGAAGCGGGGCGCCTTGCCGGTGTAGCCAAGCGTCTCCTGCTCTCTGCGGGACTCAACCTTCAGCACGATGCCGTCAATCTGATAATCAACCTTCTCGCGCACACTCCCTTTCCACGCATCTTTCCATTTTTGCCAGAATGCAAAAACGTCGTCAAGCGAGTCGGCGTGGCGGTGTTCCGGATTGACCGGCAATCCGAGCCCTGTGAGATACGCGAGCTCTTCGCTCTGGGTCTCGGGAAGCGATTCAGAGGTACGGGCGACGTCGTAGAGGAAGGCACCGAGCGGACGAGACGCCGCGACACCAGGGTCCAGCTGGCGGATGGAGCCCGCCGCCGCGTTCCGCGGATTTGCGAATAATGGCTCGCCTTCTTTCTCGCGGAGCGAGTTGAGCTTCTTAAAGCCAGAACGCGTGAGATACACTTCTCCCTCGGCTATGACATCAATCGGGCGAGTGAGCTTCTCTGGTATTTCAGAGATTGTGCGGATGTTGTGCGTGACGTCTTCGCCGACCTCGCCGTCGCCGCGCGTCGCCGCGCACACGAGTCTCCCCTTTTCATATGTGAAAACTATTTTCAGCCCGTCAATCTTAAGTTCAAGGTCATAGGTCGGGATTGCCCCGCTCACCTTACGCACGCGCTCGTGGAACGCGCGCACCTCCTCTTCAGAGAACGCATCATTGAATGACCACTGCGGCACTTTGTGCCGCACTTTTTTTAATGACTCCACCGCTTCGCCCACGACCCTCTGCGTGACCGAATCGCTTTTCTTAAGTTCGGGGTACTGCTCTTCAAGGAAGCGAAGTTCGCGATAGAGCGCATCGTATGCATCATCAGATATCTCTGGAGCGTCCAGCGTATAATATCTGTGGGCATGGTGCGCGAGGAGAGAGTGGAGCTTCTCTGCGCGTTCTCTCGCCTTCTTCGGAGCCGTCATACAGAAATGATACAGGTGCTCGTGCCTCGTGCCTAGTGCCCGGCTAGATGGTTTAGTAATAAACGTTGATGCCGCGGGACACGAAGCGTGCGCCCTCTGAAGTATCAACCACGTCGCAGGACACGTCGTAGCCCTGCGAGAAAATGGACGTTATCTCGCCCGAATCGGGTGCCGCTTTGTAGATGGTGATGTCCGCACAGCGCTTGTTCGAATCAAGTGGAAGACGATAGGTAATGGTCCACAGCAATGTGCTCCAATCGTCGGAGATGGGAGGACGTAAGGAATCGTCGCCGCACACTATTGAGGGCGCAGACGAAGGCTGTGCTGGCGGAACCAGAAACGTACCCAACTGCTGGTCGGCATAGAGCACGCATTCTAGTGCGGAGTCGGCGGCATAGAATGCGTACTGCGCCTCAATAGAGGAGGAGGCGAGCACCTGTTGCTTATACCCGAGCGAACCGAGCGCGAGGCCGAAGGTCAGCATCACCGACATGAAGATGACGGCGATGAGAAGCGCGAAACCGCTCTGTATTTTTTTTATTGCCATGGAGTGAGGTGCTCTGTAATGACGACTGAATATTCAGTATCGTGGAACTCCCATGATACCTTTGACACGATTATCTCTTCATCTTCGCCGGCAGGAATCGCCTGAATTGTACGAGTGAACGACGTGGCCGTACCTCCTGGGTTCTGCGTATAGACTTTCGTGGACCCGTTGTCAACAAGATTGAGTGGCGTACACGCGCCTGCACAGAGCGTGAGCGAGCCACCATCTCCCGGGTCATAGGTGCAAAACGGAGGGGTAGGGGTCCCGATATCAGATGTCACGCACTTCCCAAGCGATGCCTCTGCGAGAAAGTTCGTCCACGCGGTGTCAGAGGCAAGCGGTTGGGTATGAACAACGAGAAACTCATTATCGCGCAGAGCGCGCGCATATTCAATGCCCTCCTGCGCGAGATACGAGGCGGTGAGCTGGTCGCTCGCGTTCTGTGCGGCAACGATGGCGCGAGAAGCCGTAACCATAGGCCCGGCGACTGCGACCGTTAAGATAGATATCGCAACCAGGGTTTCTATTAGTGTAAACCCCGTTGATAGTTGGTAGTTGGTAGTTGGTAGTTTGAAATTCATATGTCGGTGCCGCGCATCGTCGCCCCCGTCTCTATGGTAAATGATTTTTTCTGCTCCGGCCCCGGCCCGTACGGGACCTCGCCGGACACGATGATTGTGACGTGGGGTTGTAGGTCGTCGTCAGAAGCGGTCCCGGAAGCATAGAAGATGAGCGAGGTAACTTTAACCGACGGGTCGGTAAGAGGGACGAGAGCGCCAGTACCTATCCTTTGCATAATTGTATTGCCCAAGGAGAGCGAATATTCCACTGTCTTGTCATTTGAATTTATTACCGAAAAGGTCGTACCGGCAGTACAATCGCCGATGCTATCGCAAGAATAATCCGTGCCGGTGCGGATGGTACGCGTCATCGTCTCAAGCGCGAAGGAGAGGTTGTTGATGCCGGTTGTGATGCTCTGTGCCTGCCGGCTGATGCCAATCATCATAAGGTACGCGCCCGAGGTGAGCAGTACCACCATCGCGAAGAGGCCGACCGAGACCATAAGCTCAACAAGGGTATACCCTCTCATTTTATTTTTCATGGGCATGAAGGGGCGTTCGCGGCTATCGCCCCCGAGGCGGCGACCGTGATATATCTCGTGCCGCCCTGGGGTGACGTAATAGTGATACACGCCGCGGTTACCGGGTTGATATCCGAATATGACCCGTCCGCACTCATAAATGCATCGGGGTTTGGCCGTTCAAACACAACGTCTAGCGAGCCTACAGGTTCGCCGTCAGCATATAGTCCGTTCACGGTGACACCGTTCCCGAGCGTATATGTCTGTACGAGAGTGTCGCCGACGGCGTCGTACTCATGATTCCCCGGCTTGCAGTCGGGACGTTGGCCTCCACAAGATATGTCGCCCTTCGTATCGGCGAAAAGGAGGATAGTGCGCGAGGCCTCCTCTGTGCTGGTATCAAAGTGGACCCCGTAGCCGGCGCTTGAGGTGGGGAGGGCGTTGGCCGCACGGCTGTTGATACCGAAGGTCTCTGCCGAACGGAGCGTGAGCGCGATATCGTATGCGGTATTAGAGAGGATGAGGCTCTTATTAAAGGAGCTCTGGCTATTGAGGGTTACCACCGTAATGACGCCTATAATCGTCAATACGACGATGAGTTCAACGAGGGTAAATCCCCTGCCACTTTCCATTAAAAAGTGGCGAAGGTCGCGATGAGAGCGAATGGGTTCCATTGGGTAAAGTACGCGAGGAGGAAGCCGGCGGCGAGATAGGGCGCGAACGGCACCTCTACTCCCATTCTAGAGCCAACGGGCTTCTTCAACAACAGCTTTATCCCTATGAGGGCGCCGAGCCAAAACGAGAAGATGAAGCCGGGGAGAGCGGCTGGGCCCGTGAGCAAGGCGAGGCCGAACGCAAGCGGAGCGTCGGCGAGACCCATAGCGCGGCCACGCGAGAGAAGGTGGATAAGGGCGAGAAAAGCCGCGATACCGAGAGCAACGAAGAACGTTTGGAGAAACTCGGGAAGCGACGGCATAAGAAAGAATCTGAACACGGCGCTCGCGACAACAAATACTATGAGAAGCATCGGAGGAAGTATCTGGTGGGCGAGGTCATAGAGCACGAGAGCGAGAAGCGCCGAGAACGCGACACCCATAAGCAGGAGAGAAAGCGTGAGACCGAGCCGTAGGTACGCGAGTACAAAGAGCCCTCCTAGGAGAAATTCGGAGAGCGGAGCGTAGAGCGAGAGGCGCGCGCCGCAACAGAGGGAGCGCCCGCCCGAGACAATATAGGAGATAATCGGCACGAGCGCGCCGGGGGGGAGCGGCGCCGCACATGCATCACAGCGGGAACGCCCCGAGAGAAAGCTCTGGCCGGTGTTGAGACGCGCGGCAAGCACCCCGACGAAGCTCGCTACAATCGCGCCGAGCGCGAAGAGCGCAAAAGAAATGAGAGCGGGCATTAGTTCGGACAAAGGGCGGGAAGGGGCGTTGATGGGACACTGCCGGCGACCTGTCTCGCCTTCCCCGAAGAATCGAGACACCAATATGCAGGTGGCGACGGGGCGGTAAGCTCCACAGCAACGAGGTATGACGTGCCGTTGGCGACACAGCCTATCCTACCTGCTCCGTTGGCGGCATCGGCGGCGTCAAGGGCCTTTTTTATAGTCGGGTCTTTGAATACATGACTGCTACCGCCAGCACATCTATCGCCGGCAGTCGGCGCCGCATTAGAGACAAAGGAGACGCCAGCAAAGGCCCCATAACCGTTGTTAGTGCCGTAGTAGACCTCCGCTTGAGTCTGAATGGTTGAGAGGTTCGCCTGAATGGCCGCGTCGTTGCCCTTCAAGCGAGCCGCATTAAGCGCCACGAGCACGACCGCCGAGAGGATGCCGATAATGGCGATGACGACGAGCAACTCAATGAGGGTAAATCCTCTTCGTTCGCTCATGGAGTCATTCCGAATCAAGGTCTAGGGACAGTCCGTTTGCAAGTAGAGAAGAGTCCCGTCTTAGTTACACGCGGTATCACCCACTCCAAGCGCGACTATTGTTTTACCCGCATAGCCCGTACTGTCTACGCACCAGTCATTAGCCGTATCGGCAACTAGTGGTGACTGCACCGCATACTCGGTAGCACTGTCATTGCAAGGCACATCGCCTGCCGAACCACCATTTGCGGTGTCTGTGGCATCGACCGCTCTGTCAATATCGGCATCTGCGCACATGCCGAGGTAGGAATTGGAAGTGTCGCTGTAATAAATCTCTGCCTGCGTCTGGATGGTTGAGAGGTCGGACTGGATGGCGGCATCCTGGCCTTTGGAACGGGCGGTGTTAAGCGATGCGAGCACGACCGCCGAGAGGATGCCGATGATGGCGATGACGACGAGTAATTCTATAAGGGTAAAACCTCGTGAACGATTGTAGTACATAATATATTGTGTGCGATTAATAGGTTTATTGTACGCCCCCAAGGCCTGGAGAAGAAGCCGGGGGTGTGGATAGCCTCTTCTAGATGGCGCCTGCGAGGTTATAGATAGGTATCAGCACGGCCGCGAGCAGGATTCCGACACCAAGGCCGAGGAGGACAATCATAATGGGCTCAATAAGGCCGACGAGCGTGTCAACGGCGTTGGACACTTCGCGGCCATAGAACTTGGCGAGCGTTGAGAGAATCTTGCCGAGCTCCCCGGATTCCTCGCCGACCTTTGTCATCGCAACCATGATGCCCGGTATCCCCGGATGTCTCGCAAGGGCGTCGGATATGGAAGACCCCCCTTTCACGTCCGCACTGACCTCGGCGAGTATGGCTTCGTACTCGGCATTGCCGACGACTGTCGCGGTGATGTCTATCGCCGCGATGACCGAGACTCCCGAGAGAAGCATAGTGGAGAAGTTGTCCGCGATGCGCGAGAGATAGAGCTTGCGGTAGAGGTCGCCGACATACGGAACCGAGAGCTTCAGGCCGTCAAGAACGAGCCTGCCGTGCTTGGTCTTCCCCAGTTTCCATACATAGAAGCCGAGTGCGATGAGCACAATAAGCGCGAAGACGCCGTAGTTCACGAAGAAATTGGAGACCCCGATGACAATCTTGGTATAAATCGGTATCGCCTGGCCGGAATCAACCAGAATGGCGCTGATTTTCGGGATGACCATGGTCAACATCAGCGCCATCACGGCGAAGAAGACCGTTATGACGAAAATCGGATAAATGAGCGCGTTCTCGGTCTTGCTCATGATGTCGTAGGAACGGTCAAGGTAATCGGCGAGGTAATTGAATATCTCGGACAATTTCCCCGACTCCTCTCCGGCGCGGACCATATGCACGTAGAAATCGCTGAAGACTTTCGGGTGGCGGGCGAGCGCCTTGCTGATGGGGCTCCCTCCCTGGATATCGTCGCCGACGCTTGAAATAATGGCGGCGAGCTGTTTATTCTCAATCTCTCCGGCGAGGAGACGGAAGATGCGGAGCGTAGAAACCTGCGCTTCAAACAGAGTCGCTATCTGGCGCGAGAGGATGACGACGTCCTTGTTGGATACTCTGCTGAAAAAGGGGATGTCCAGCTTCAACAGCGATTTCTTCTCGGCGAAGTCTATCACCGATACGATGAGATTGCGCCTTTGGAGCGCGGAGACGGCGACCTCCTGCGAGGGGGCCTCAATGGTCCCGTCCCGCTCATGTCCGTCTGCATCAATCGCGTGGTATTTGAAGAGCATAGTTAGAGATAGCGCTCAAAGGTCTTCGTGTCCATCGCGTATTCGTACGCGTGCTCGACGGTCACCTCCCCCCGCTTTACGAGCTCGGAGAGCGAGCGGTCCATGTCAATCATTCCCTCCTGCGAAGAAGTCTGTATGACCGCGTTAATCTCGTGTGTTCGCGCGTCGCGGATAAGCGTGGAGACCGCGTTGTTGTTGATAAGGAGTTCATAGGCCGGAATGAGTCCGCCCGCAATCCGCGGAACGAGTCTCTGCGAGAAGATGCCGGCGAGGCTTCCTGCCAACTGCACCCGCACCTGGTCCTGCTGTTCCGAAGGGAACATATCAATGATGCGGTCTATGGTCTGTGCGGCGTTGTTGGTGTGGAGCGTGGAGAAAACGAGGTGGCCGGTCTCGGCGGCGGTCACCGCCGACGAGATAGTCTCGTAATCGCGCATCTCGCCGACCATAATGACATCCATATCTTCGCGGAATGCGCTCTGCAGGGCTGTGTGGAAATCCGGCACATCAATGTGCACTTCGCGCTGATGGATGAGCGACTTCTTTGAGGTGAAAAGGTACTCAACCGGGTCTTCTATGGTGAGGATGTGTTCCGCGCGGGATTCATTGATAGAATCAATCATCGTGGCGAGCGTCGTAGACTTGCCCTGCCCCACCGGCCCTACGACGAGGAAGAATCCCTGTTCGCGCTGGGTAAAGACTTCAAGTATGGGAGGGAGATTGAGCTCGGTGAGGGTGCGTATTGCGTGCGGTATGAGCCGCAGGGCAAGGGCGGTCGCCCCCTGCACGCGGTATCCGTTGATGCGGAAGCGCGCGTCTGTCCCGTGCGCAAGCGAGAAGTCAATGGTCTGGTCTTCTCCGAACTCCTTCCAGCGCTCTTCGGGGACAATACTCCTCAATATCGCGTCGGTCTCTTCGCTTGTGAACGCGGGATACCGAGTAATCGGCAGGAGCGCTCCGGAGACGCGAATCGTCGGCGGGCCGCCGGCGAAGATGTGAAGGTCGGAGCCCCCCTCTTTTACAACGACATCAAGAAGTTCGGTGAGACGTTTGTCTGAAGCCATGGTGTTAGGCGGGTGCACCGATGTTCCCCGCGTTTGATTCAATAGTGCGCACCGTTTCGGCCAGCACTTCGGAAGGAATCGCGGACGCTTTAATAATGTAACCGTCGGCCGATAAGTTCTTCGCCTTCTCAATATCGGAATCTTGGCCCTGGTTGGTGAGGATGATGACCTTCGCCCCGTTCGCGAGGTGATCCTTCCGCATAATCTCAAGCGTCTCAAAGCCGCTTAACCCAGGCATGATGAGGTCAAGTAAGATGGCATCGGGCGCCTTGGCTCCCTCTTTCTTAAGCGCAGTGATGAGTTCTTCGCCTCCGCCGAATACGCCCACGGTATGGCCGGCGTTCTTGAACTTAACTGCGTACAGGTCTAAGAGAAATCTGTCATCATCAACAAGGAATATGCGATAGGCCATTGTTGAATAGTATACTACGCTCGCTGTCATTCGGTATCCCCAACGGGGAAAAGTTCTCCGCCGAGGGTGTTTATCTCTTCAAAGGGGGTGACGCCTTGAAGCGCTTTCACGATAGCGTCTTCGCGCATCGTGAACATGCCATTCGCGCGCGCGGCCGCGTAGACGTTCCCCTCGTTCGGCTCGGCGAGTATCGCCTGCTCAATCTTTTTCTCCATGCGCAATATCTCAAAGACGCCGATACGACCGCGAGTGCCGTTTGGACATTCGGCCGTCGGATTCGCGTGATAAAATTCCTTGAAGGGGGGCAATGACCTCTTGTATTTTTCCGGTATATCAGCGAACTCTCTGTCCAGAAAAGTCTTGATGCTCTCCGTAATGGGAAACGGCTTGCCGGTGCCCGCACAGAGTTTCTGAACCAGCCGTTGCCCGATGACGGCGACGAGTGTCGGCGCGATAAGAAACGGGTCGACGCCCATATCAATGAGGCGCGGAATGGCGCCGACGGCGGTGTTGGTGTGGATGGTTGAAAAGACGAGATGGCCGGTAAGCGCCGCCTGCACCGCGAGCATGGCGGTCTCTTTATCGCGAATCTCGCCGACCATGATGACATCCGGGTCTTGGCGGAGGATGGAACGAAGACCGTTCGCGAAGGTGTAGTCAATCTCGGGCCGTACTTGACTCTGCGAGACGCCGGCTATCTCGTACTCAACCGGGTCTTCAAGAGAGACGACGTTTAACGTCTCGCGGTCAAGCTCGGAAAGCATCGCGAAAAGAGTCGTTGACTTGCCCGAGCCGGTCGGCCCGGCGATAAGGATAATGCCGTACGGGACTTTCATCATGTCGCGGACCACGATGAGCTGGTCCTTGGAGAGACCGACCGATTCCAACGTCGCGGTCGCGTCTGATTGGTCGAGGATGCGCATGACGACCTTTTCGCCGTATTCCGTCGGGAACGTAGACACGCGAAAGTCAATGCGGCGTTTGTCCACCATCGCCGAGAAACGTCCGTCCTGGGGCTTGCGTTTCTCATCAAGACGCAACTTCGCGAGTATCTTTATGCGCGCGATGACCGCTTCGTGCACTTTCGCCGGCAGTTCAAGCGAGGTGTGAAGGTCGCCGTCCATGCGGAAACGGACCCGCGTCTTCGCCGGCGAGGGCTCTATATGGATGTCAGAAGAGTGGCCCTCAATGGCGTACCGCAACACCGTAGAGACAATCTTCGTTACCGGAGCATCCTCTTTGAGAGTTTCGCGGGAACCGGTGAGCGTCAGTGTTTCTTCGCCAAGGCCTACTGCGTCTATACGCGCCCCCGATTTCCCGGCGGACTTGTCCTCTGCGACCGGCGGTTTCGCGGTCAGGTCATATTCAGAAAGGGCGGTGCCGATTTCACCTGAAAAATTCTGATACGCATCAATCACGCGGTTGAAATCTTGTTTGGTAATGAGAAAAATCTTGTAGGGGATGCCTATCTGGCTAGAAATGAACTGCAGTGCGTCAAGCGCCTCTAGATTGTCGGGGTCAATGATACCGACTTCAAGCGCGCCGTCTACTTCGTCGAGCGGGACGAATCCGTAATGACGAGCCGAGTCTATCGGGATATAACTGAAGACTTCTTCGTTGGCCGGAGGGTCGCCGAGTATGCGGGTGGGGAGTCCGTACGAATCCCCTACCTCCTTCAGTATATTCGCGACAGAAATCCCGCGCTCGTTGAACACGTCAACGAGCGAACGATTCTTCGCAAGCTCGGCCTCAATGCTCACCCGCTCGCTCGGAGAGATATGCCCTTTCTCAATCAGTAATCCAAAAAAATTCATCCCGTTAGAGGTAGGAAATCGGAGATTTCCGTACGATTATTGACAGTAATCTTTCCCATACCATCATCTCGCTCAGCATAACATACAAATTACTTCCGGTTCTGACCTCTAACGGGATTCATCAGCTCATGTGCCGGTTATGGGGCGAACGGGTCAGGACGGCCACTCGCTTCAGGCTGTATAGGCGTTGTCAGGTCTACCAGCGCCACAAAACGCGGGTTTTCAAAAATGGCGGTATCAAATGAGATTGGCTGCAGTTCGCTCACGAGCGATTGAAACTGCATTTGCGCCTGATTGCTCGTGGCGCTCATCGCCGTCAAGGGCGGCTGATTCCCCGTCCCGGTGAAGAAATACCAATACGCGCCCGCCGCGACGATAAGCGTGGCGATGATGAGAAAAATGGTGTTGGAGTTCATAGCATAGTCATTAGCGAAGCCAATAGAAACGGATGTGCATCTGGTACGTATACACCCCGGTATCAGAACCCTTGACAACGAGGTCCTGAACGTCAAGGAGACGCAGACTCTTCTCTATCCCGGCCATAAATGCTTGAAATGCGCTATAGGTGCCGACCGCAGAGAGCGAGAGGTCAACCGAGTCAACCGGGCTTATGCCGGAGACCGGCAGTGAACCAATCTCGTCCGTCGTTGCACTGCCTCTCGTACCGCTCTTGCCGCCCTTTATCACATCAATATTTGAAAGCGAGACTCCCGAACGAGCGGCGAGCGTGTTGAGGTCCAGGATGAGTCCGACATTATCAACCGCGTCGGGTAGGAATATTGAAAGTCGGGCGAGGCTCGCTTGGTCAATACTACTTTTCTCTTCGGTAAGTTGAGCCTGTTGAGAAATGTACGTGCGGGCCGCATCAAGCGCCTGGTCGTCAGCGGCGATAGCGGCCTTTGTGCTCGCTATGGAACCGCTCCACGTCGGATTCACGTAGGCGAAGAATATGCCTATGGCGACGATGAGTGCGAAAATGGGGAGGACGCGTCCATTCATGGCGAAAAAGCGATAATCCTCTGGTCAAGCGACGCCGAGAGCACAAACGAGACGGAACCGTCTTTATTAATGCTTATATTTGAGAAGATGGCGCCCTTGATGCGTCCGTCAGTCGCAAACGCGGTTGAGGCGGCCGCGAGCGCATTGAAGCTCTTGGCGACGCCGGTACCCTCAAGCTTCGGCGCGCCGTTACTGTCAAGCGAGAGATGAATAGATGAGAAACGCACGCTGACGGGAAGAATTTTCTCCAGCGAGGAGAAGAAGACTGAAAACGCAACGTGCCCACCCAGCAATTTCGCCCCTTCAGAGAGACGGTCGCGTAATCGTACGAAGCTCTCTACTGTCACTACATCGATTCCCTTCACGGCCTCATCGAGCGCGGCATCTTTTGTTGCGAGAGTATTTGTGAGCATTCGGCCATATAAGAAAACGCCGATTGCGAGGACGAAAACAATACCGAGGAGTAGGTATGCCAGAGCGCCAAGCACGCCGGTGTAGTCGGTGTACGAACGACGCGCTCCTGTAGACGGCGTATGAGGAACGAACGAGGTTGGTATCGTAGGAGGGAGCATTTGACTCCCAGTATACGATACCCGCGCGCGCCTGTGCACCGCACCTGTGTACAGTGCGTGCACACGAGTTCAGTTATACTTCTTCAAGCTTGCGGAGGGCGAGTCCGACCGCAACGGCGAACTCTGGGCCGATACCTTCAAGCACAGAACGCATAAAGGCCGGTGCCGAGGTCTTCGCAAACGGGTCCGCGACACGCACGTCAATGGAGAAAATACTTTTTGCATATGTACCGAGCTCTTTGGTGACGCCACCGCCGCCGGTGAGTATGATTGAGGTGACTGATTTTTTATGTTCTGTCTCGTATTGTATGAGCACCCGCCGCGCCTCCGAGAAAATACGCGAGAAGACGAGTTCGGGGCTCCCGAGCGTGTCCGCACCGCCGAGACCTTCCTCCTTTTTCAATATTTCGGCGCGCGCGATGGAAAGGTTGCCGGAGACGGCGATGGCGCGTGTAATGTCCTGGCTCCCGATGCTTATGGAATGAGAAAGCGCGACTACGCCATGTTCAATGACGTAGGTTTTCGTTGAAGCCGCGCCGACATCAAGTACCATGACCGGTTTTATCGGCTCATCAACCGTCGCGCGGATGGTGCTGAAAATTTCAATTTCGTAGAAACTGGCGGAGAGATTGGCGTCAGTGATAACTTTTTGAAGCAGGGACAGTTCATCGTTGTGCACGGCGACCAGAAGCACTTCAACTTTCCCGCCCGGGTCTGCTTTGCCCTTGGCGGATTTCCCACCAGACTGCGTTGGGTTCGCCTGCGGCACGATAAACCAATCAAACTGCACCTCGCTCATCGGTACGGGGATGTACTTGCGTGCCTCAAATTCAATGACGGTCCTTTGCTCCTTCGGGTCGGCGCGATACGGCAGGCTAACGAGTGTGAGGAGGGAACGCGCGAACGGTATGGAGACGCCGCAACTCCTGGTCGTCACCCGCGCTTCGCGCAAGAGGTCTTTCAGCGTCTCTGTGATTTGTTCGGCGGAAAGGTTCATTGCCTGTCCGATTTCTCCTCCGCCATACGGGCCGAGAGCGATTTCTCCGTAGGTCTCGAGAATGGCCTGCCCGTTTTCTTTGCGCAATTGCACGACCTTTAAGGACGAGGAGCCGATATCCACGCCGAGCACGCTTTTCTCCTTTTTCTTAAATAAAGTGCCGAAAAAAGACATATGAGATATATACTACCACGATGGGTTTCTTTGACTTCCTCTTCCCTCCGCGTGTGGATGAACTCGCGTTGCGCGACGTTTCTTCTGACGACTTTCTCGCGAAGGTTGCTCCGCGGCTTGTGCCAGCCACGCGGCCGGGAGCTGTCGCACTGCTCCCCTTCAATGACCCGTCGGTGCGCGCGGCTATTCACGAGGCGAAGTATCACGGGAGTGATACGGCGTTTAATTATCTTGCCGCGGCGCTCGCCGACTACCTGCGCGACGCCGACGACCTTAGCGCAACAAGGTTCAACCTTGTTGCGCTTGTGCCAGTACCTCTCGGGAGAAAACGGCGGAAGGAGCGTGGATTCAACCAAGTAGAAGAGGTGGCAAGACGCGCGGGGAAAGAACTCAACATACCGGTGGATGCGGCACTGCTCGCGCGTACGCGCGAGACGGTCTCGCAGGTCTCGCTCCCCCGCCATGCGCGAGAAGAAAATATGCGCGGCGCCTTTCGGGTGCCTCAAGACGCCGCGAATCGTATTGACCCCGCGCATGCCTATATAGTGCTGGACGACGTTCTTACCACCGGCGCGACGCTCCAAGCCGCTATTGACGCGCTCTCTGCAGCCGGCGCGCGCCACATCATCCCGCTCGCCCTCGCCCACTAAATTTGATACTCTGCGAATATGGAAGGGTGCGGCGAATGGTAAGCCAGCGGATTGCTAATCCGTAGCCGTGTAAAAAACGGCTTGTGGGTTCAAGTCCCACCCCTTCCGCCAGTGATCTGTACCCCAAAAAGTGGACACGGGTACACGTTTTCTTTTGTTAGCATTAACCACTAACAGAAGAATATGAGAACAACATTTTCAAGCGATGAGATCGCGGAATTAAAGAGGAATCCGTGCGT
>Ga0209542_10000779_pt1 | contig 76840 bp, 101 predicted proteins | sample RifCSPhighO2_01_FD_184028 | JGI IMG/M metagenome (GOLD analysis project Ga0209542, IMG submission 184028) | Soil microbial communities from Rifle, Colorado - Rifle CSP2_plank highO2_0.1 (SPAdes) (version 2) | ecosystem: Environmental > Terrestrial > Deep subsurface > Rock core/Sediment ...
CTTGATTATTATCAAAATTAAGTGAGTAAACCTTGCTTTTTCCAACTTGTTTAGCTAGAAGAATTTTATCTTCCTCAAAACTTTTTAAATGAGGCAAAAGACTAACATGACTTTTTCCTACTAATTTACCCATCTCTCTTATGTGAAATTGATTAAGGTAGTTGTTCCTGTACAAACTAATTATCTCTAATTTTATGTTATTAATATTTTCTACCATATGGTAATTTAATTTACCAATATTTATAAATCTTTCTGTATATGTACTTTTAATTAAACACTCATTAAATTAAAAAGTTTGTTTTTAAAAATTCAAAGAAAAAAAGAAACAAACTTACTTGAATTATGTTAGATCAAGAACAGCTTAATTAAAAATCCACTAAGTTAATTTTTGTATGTCTGTAGTTGTGAATACTTTAATCTTACTTTGTAAAGTAAAATATTTATCGAAAGACCAAATTCCATCAGCCTTAATAGCTAAGCTAGTAGCTATAAAGGGAGCATCTTTTATATCTATCGAGTTCATGATTTTTTCAGCTATTTCTATATACCTCTTAATTTGTTCAAAGGGTACTATCTCAATATTTTCCAAAAGAAACGAAATCATAGATTCTAAATCTTCTTCAGAATAACCCGATTTATTACATAATTCTGTCTTATATTTTTCAACCTCGTTTATTGCATGTTCTAGAAGAAAGAAATTTATATTTTCGTCAATTAATAATCTTCTAATCTCAGAATCCTTTAGTAATCCCGCCATAAAGACATTAGTATCAATTACTATCTTCATTCAGCATACCTTCTATGAAGACTTTCTTTAACTTTATCATTAATCTCTTCTATGTCTTTCATAGTAAGTTTACTTTTAGCAGCTATTTTGTCCATAACAGACAGTCTTTCTACTTCTCTAACAATAGCCCTCCTTGCTATTTCACTCCACCTAATTTCATTATGCTTTTTCATGACTTCATGAATTTCATTAGGTAAAGATAAGGTTATATTTGACATATTAATCACGTATGTGAGTTATGTGATAACACATATATAAATTTACCGATTTTATATCTTAAGAATTCGTATAAAGACAAAAATAGAAGTTCAATAAATATTTTAAAAATTTAAATTAAAAAAAGAAAAATTAATTGGTTTATTCAACTTTGGTTGTAAGTGTTCCAGTTTTACTATGTATTATAGAGTCTTTTGTGTAACCAAGTTTGATTGTTCCTTTGAATTTAGTACCTGGAGTTGATCCTGAGGACGAACAACCTGAGGCAACTGTAAAGATATCTTGCTCGCCATCGTCTAAAATCGAACAATCACCACAAGTTAATGTACATAAAGCAGTGGCTCCATCGTCATCAAGTGTAAGAGTAACCCCCGTAAGTTGACTACCCATACCATTCCTTAAAACTAATGTAGCTCCACCACCAGTTGCATTTACCTTAAAATCATCACAACTTATTCCAGGTTCAATTGTACAAGATTCTGGTAAAAATCTACTTGGATTTAATACTCCAAAATAAGCTAAAGCACCAATAGCAATTAACACAACTAGAATAGCCCAACCATAGGTCATTAAAAACTCCATGGCTGCCTGACCTTTTTTAAGCATTTAAGCACCACCTCTTTTGTTTATCTAATAGTATTATTGTATAAATTACATTTTAACCTTTATTTAAAGCTTTTTATACCACTCTATAATAAAAAATAAATATTATATAACTTCAAAATTAAAATTTATTTATGCGAGGTCAAATTAGCATTGAGTATATAGCAATAGTTGCTATGGTATTAATTTTAACAATTCCAATTTTATATTATGCGACTTCAAAATCTACAGAAGACACAAGATTAAACGATGCAGGTTCAACAGTAGAAGCAATTCAAAGCCTAGCAGATAAAGTATATTATCTAGGAAAGGGAACTAGAGACTATACAACTGTAACAATTCCAAGTGGAGTAACAGGTGCTACTGCCGTAGGCCATGAAATTAATCTAACAATTAGTATTTACAATGGAAAAAATGATATAGTAAAAACAACTTTAGCTCCGATTGGAGGAGTTCTTCCAACTCAAAAAGGAACATATAAAATTTATGCAACATATGATATAAATGGCACAGTTATTATTTCATACTAAAAAAGCACAAGCTGCTACAGAATTACTATTTGCAATAGGTTTCATTATGCTATTTTTTATAATGATTACTTTAATAAATTTTGAAAGAAGTTCAAATATAAAAGATATAGATAAGACATTAGATGAAAGGGCTTTATGCCAGCAAATCTCAAATGGCATATCAAATGTATATTCAAAAGGCCATGGAACATCAACAGTTATAAAATTTAAAGATCATAATGCCACATTTGACAAAAATAATCAAGTTATCTTAATAGATGATAATTATCCATGTACAATTCCTTTAAGAGATATATCAAATGGAACTAATACAACATCAGTATTTACACTTACAGCTCAAGATTTAAGGCTTCAAAATATAAATAATGTAGTTTATATAAACTCAAATTGTTTTACATATTATGTAAGTGATGCAGAAGATTCTAACGGAACTAAATACACAAATAAAGTTAAATACAATGATAATAATTATGCAAATATAAGCTTATCAAATAAAATTGATGGTTCTATAGAAGATTATGAAGACTTCTTAAGAGACAATATCATTAATATTTCATTTATTGACGTAGGTAATGAATGTCCTGATCTTCAAATGAACCAAATTCTTCAAGACTTTGGCTGTTCAGATGATTTTCGAGAAGGTAACGCGCCTCCAACTACAAACTGTCACATTTATCATGACAATGGGCACATACATAAATTTTTTAATAATGCAAACTTACTCCAAGGATATAAAATAGTGGTAATTGAACAAGAACAACTTACAAATTCTCAATTAGATGAGCTAGAAGATTGGGTTGAAGCAGGAGGCATATTAATATACGGAGATAAAATTTTATCAGCTTCTGGAAATAAATTTGGATCAAGATGGAATTATAAATCAGATACAATAAATAACAATTGGACTGCGTTAAATTCATTTTATACTAATCCAGATTCTTACTTAGAATTAGGGGGAACTATAAATAATAAAGCAAGAAAAGACCCTGATGCAGAACATTATTCAAGTGATTGTATTTCATGTATACCTGATGCAGTCAATTATACAGTAATTGCAGAATTTCTCAATGGAGATAATGCAATTTCAAGATGGAATTTTGGCAATGGTACAGTTTATCATTTCTCTTCTCTATGTGACCCACAAGACGCATACAACACAGGAACTTTAACAGTTAAAATAAATGAAATGATAAAAAGAATGCTTGGTTCTTATAAATATAATTACTTAGACACTGTAATAGATTTTGATCCAGAACTAGGATTTAATGGCACAACTTCAAATATAACAACTTTAAAATATAGAATTAACATACAATCAGGATATAATTTAAGTTTATATGAAAAATATCTGGGAGATTTTATTTTAAAATGCACAGATCAAACAATATTAAATAACCAATGTGCATTTAATCCATCTAGTTTAGCAGTAAATCAAATAAGATTAAGAACAGAATTTTATGTAAAAGAACTTAATATAATTAATAGACAAGTAGATATAGATTATCAAGATATTCAAATTTGTTATTCCCTATAAAAAATGAAAAGAGGCCAAACAGGTGTTATGGACTTAATAGTAGCTGTAGTTATAGCAATTATAACAATAACAGCCATAGCTATAAGTTGGGACCGTTTTATAATAAAATTAAATGAAAAAAATGAATTTAATGACTTACAACTTAAATTATTCCAAATATCTGACTTATTAGTTACATCAGAAGGTAATACAGACCAATGGGATATAAATTTAAGCAAACTGTCAAGCTTGGGCTTAGCAATAGACGACAGAATTATATCAAGAAATAAAGTTGGAAATTTCACTAAAAACACTAACGATTTTAACTTAACAAATATAACAAATTTGCTAAATATAGAAACCTATTATTTTTTCATGAATATCACATTCTTAAATGGAAGTCAAATAGCTTATATTGGTCCAAATCCTTCACTAAATAAGAGCGTAGTTAGTTTTGGGAGATATGTAAAATATGGTAACGAACCAGCCGAAATCATTACAAAGCTTTGGAAAAAATAAAGGATTTATATTTTCAATGGATGCTGTATTTGCTTTAATAATGGTAATTATGATACTAACAATCTCAAACATTTATCTCAGTAGAATAGAATTTTCATCAATATCAGACTTACAAATAATAAAAAGGAGCAATGATTTATTTAAAATTCTTAATGAAAACCCAAACAATGGAACTAATTATATAGTTCTAGCTAATTTTACTGATTTTAATATAAATACAACTTTAAGAGATATTATAGTTGCTGCTAATGGCCCAAATAATATTCCAAATATAGACATTAACTTAAAGTTTACAGCCAGATGTTTTAATTACACAAATACAGGCCTATTTAATAAAAACTATACTTATATTTCCCCACATATCGTTCCTAATGACAGATTTATCGCAGCAAGTCAAAGAATATTTGTAATTCCAAATAAAATCAATGTACTTTCAACATATTATTGCATAGGAGAGCAAAGATCATGGCTAAAATAAAAGGATTTTTATTCACAATAGGATTTTTAATATTTATCACAGCATTATTTACATTAGTTATTATAGTATACTCAACAACATTTCAAGATGATAAAAGAATAGCAGAAATTGGAGCTCTAGATAACATAAATAACCTAGATTCAAGCCTAAAAAATTCTATAAAAGAACTTTTTTTAGCATACTCTAATATGGCAGTAGGAACTCTAGGTACAAATATATCATTTAATGAAACCTTAGTAAATAACATATCAGACTTCCAAATTTCCTTATCATACTTAAAAAATTTTACAGAAACTAATTATAATATTGCATCTTTAAATATAACAGATTTAAATGAATCTCTTCCTTTGATAATAATGCCTCAAAGAATTGAATACAAGCATAATTATTCAAACAGAGAAATAATTATCACCCCAGAAGAACTTAATTTCAATGGATATCATTTCTTAATTACAAATGTAAATAATGCTACATGCGATAGTGCTTCCTACACAAATGGGAGCTTCATACTAAAATTAGACTCAAACTCACTTACAACCGCACAATTTCCAGATTGTGATTTTGATCTTTCAATTAACCCTAATGTAAAAAACACGTTTTCAATTGGTTCTTCAGGACCATATCAAAATTCTGTAACAATAGAAATCAGTAATGGGGGTGTTGCAAAAATAAGAAGTGTAGAACTTAATTCAATTCCAAGACTACATACAACAGTTCTTCTAAACCAAAGTACAGGAAGTCAAACAAAGCTAATGCTACCTGACTCAATCATAAGAATTTCAGACAATATTCTAAAGGTCTTTAAGAAAGATGGAGTCAGAATTCTCTAATTTACTATCTAAGAATTAATACAATCCTTAATAAAAGCTATATTTATAAACCAATATATGAAAAAAAGAGGTAAAATAGCCAGTTCTAGGATAGAATTTGGACTAGATGCCTTAAAAGAAGAATTAGAAAAAATAAAAACTAGAAAAGTAACTACAAATAAAAAACCTAAAGTAAAAATATCAAATTTTCTAAGAAAGAAGTCTTCAAATGCAAAAAAACACAATGTTAAAAAATTAAACCAAAAAAAGCATAAAAAATCAATATTTAAAGTAAAAAAACACAAACCTAAAGTAGTTTCCAAAGTAAAAAAACACAAAATTCCATCAAATATTCACAAACCTAAAGTAAAAATTATCTTTCCAGGTATTTCTCCAAAAAAAGAAATTAAAGAAGAAATAAAAGAAAAAGTTCCTTCTCATTTATTTGGAGAAAAGAAAAAAATAATCATTTCAAAAGAATTTAAGAAATTTGAAGAAAAATTTAGATATGAATTTGTATTCTTTTTTGGTCTTATTATAGCTAGTATAGGTCTACTTCCAGATAATAAAATAAATATCTTCTTTCTATTCGGATTATCACTAATATTCATATCTTTATTTAGATATAACTGGCAAAAAAGAAAGAAGAAAAAAGATCAAATTCAAACACAAAAAGAAATAAAAGAAGTTACTAAAAAAATAAAAACAACCCCACATCAAATTAAAGAACCTAAAATAAATAAACATAAATTAAAAAACATTAAAATAATAATAGCAATAGTATCCCTATTTTTATTGCTTTTTTTACTTTCTAAAGCAAATTTAACAAGTTTACCTTCAAATGTATCAGTTTTCATAATAACACTTTTATCAATAGTACTAATCCTATTCCTTTTAATAATAATATTTTCAAAAAAGAAGAAAAATACCCACAAACAAGAAGGAGAAATAGATATAAACCAGGCAAGATTAATACCTATTGAGATTAGAAAGCTAAAAATGCCAGAAACATACTTTGATTTAGTAATAGAAATTGTAAATAAAAGAGGTATAATTACAATTTCAGAATTAGCTAAAACCTTTAGAATTACAAAAGAAAGAGCAGAAGAATGGGCAATTATACTAGCAGATCATAATTTAATTACTTTATATTATCCCCCAATTGGAGAGCCTATTCTTAAAAAGATAGTTAAAAAAAATAAAGAAGAGGAAAAAAATAATGCCAAGACAAATCCTTGAATCATATAAAATTAAATGTGATGATATAACTGTAGACATTAAAATTTCTAAAGGTGAAGGTCAGAGTATACTATATCAAGTTTCCATTTCAGAAATATCAGAAGCTACATTAGCCTTATTAGATGAAGTCAGAAATATTTTAATAACAGAAGTCCAAATTTCAGCAAAAGAAATAATAGATCCAAAAATTGTAGATACACTAAAAGAGAGATTTAGAAAAAAAGCATCGGATATATTAGTATCAAAATTAACAGCCATAGATACTCAAACAAAAGATTTCCTTATAAATCATTTAATTAGAGAAATGCTCGGTCTAGGTAAAATTGAATTTCTCCTTAATGATTTAAACATAGAAGAAATAGTTATTAACTCAGCAAATGAGCCAGTAAGAATATATCACAAAAATTATGGTTGGATTGAAACAAACATAATAGTAGAAACAGAATCTCAAATTCAAAATTATTCAAATATTATTGCAAGAAGAGTAGGAAGACAAATTAACACTTTAAATCCATTATTAGATGCTCATTTATTAACTGGAGATAGATTCAATGCTGTTCTTTATCCAATTAGCAGCAAAGGTAATTCTATAACAATTAGAAAATTCTCGAGAGATCCATGGACAGTAACTGATTTTATAAAAAATAAAACTGTTAACTCAGAAATTATGTCTATAATTTGGCTCGCAATGCAGTATGAAATGAATATGATAATTTCTGGAGGTACCGCATCAGGAAAAACTTCTTTCTTAAATGTATGCATGCCATTTATTCCCCCAAATCATAGAATAATTTCGATAGAGGACACTAGAGAATTACAATTACCTTCTTATTTATACTGGTGTCCATTAGTAACAAGACTACCAAATCCAGAAGGTAAAGGTGAAGTTAATATGCTTGATTTGCTAATAAATTCCTTAAGAATGAGACCTGACAGAATTATCCTAGGAGAAGTAAGAAGAAAAAAAGATGCTGAAGTTTTATTTGAATCAATGCATACAGGTCATTCAGTATATACAACAGTACACGCAAATAATGTAACTGAAACTATTCAAAGATTAGTAAATCCGCCAATAGAAATTCCAGAAAATTTACTAGACGCTGTTCAACTCAATGTAGTAATGTTCAGAGATAGAAGAAGAGGTATTAGAAGAATATACCAATTAGGAGAGTTTATTGGAGGGGAACAAGAATCTGGTAAATTAACTATGAGAGGTAATATACTTTACAGATGGAAGCCTACAACAGATGAAATAATAAAACATGGAGAAAGTGTAAAACTCTTTGAAGAATTAAGTAGACATACTGGTTTTAATCAAAATGAAATAGACAACGATATTAAGGAAAAACAAGACATATTAGACTGGTTAGTTAAGAAAAACATAAGAAGTGTAGAACAAGTTGGTTATGTAATGAATCTTTTCTATACAAATAAGGAAGAATTAATTAAAAAAGTAAAAAAGAATGTAGATTTTGAGGGACTAAAGAAAAATGATTAGACTACCTTTTTCATTTTTACCTCCACCATTTTTAGAAAAAACTTCCCATAATTTCATGGGTATATCTAAAAAAGTAATGACATTAGTTCCAAGCTTAAAAAATGACATTAGACATGCCGAGTTAAAAATAGATCCTTATCAATATCTAGGAATGTGCCTTCTGTCAAACTTATTCTTATTTGTATTTTTAATACTAGTAGTATCTGCACTAATTTACAAAGCACTACCAGAAGAAAATTTCATCTTATTCTCTATAATAGCAGCTTTTTTTACAACTTTATTTGCTTTTATACAGCAAATTCTATATCCTAAATTAATTGCATCAAGAAGAGTCAGAGGCGTAGAAAAACATCTCATGAGTGCTTTACAAAATATGACTGTTCAAATGAACTCAGGAGTTCCATTATTTGATTCAATCTCAACTATAGCAAACAGCAACTATGGAGAGCTATCAATAGAATTCAAGAAAGCAGTAAGAATGATAAATTCAGGAGAAGACTTTGAGACAGCATTAGAAAAAGTTGCAGAAAATAATCCGTCACTTTATTTTAGAAGAGTCATTTGGCAGATATTAAATGGCTTAAAAGCAGGTGGAGATATAACAAGAGTTATAGAAGGAATCATAAAATCCATTTCTGAAGAACAAATATTACAAATTCAGAAATATGGCTCTACATTAAATCCTATTGCGATGTTTTATATGTTAGTTGCTGTAATTATGCCTTCTTTAGGGATTACATTTATAATTGTGCTTTCATCTTTTATTGCTATTCCAGAAAGTCTAACAAAATTGATATTTATAATATTATTTGTAGTTGTATTTTTCTTCCAAATTATGTTTCTAGGGGTAATAAAATCAAAGAGGCCAAATTTATTAACAGATTAAAATGTACAGAACAATAAGTAGATTAATTCCCAGAAAAATAAGAGAACATTTTAAACTCTTAATTAAACAAACTGATGTTAAAACAGACCCAGATGCATTAATAGGATTTGTAGTTATCTTCGGTTTAGGATTATCTTTATTTTTCTCATTTATAACAGCATCTGTTTTTAACACAAATGTCATAATTCTAACACTACTAATTTTCATTATTTACATTGTTATTATCTACATGTTACTATTAGTAAGATCTAAGAAAAAAAGTTCTCAGATAGAAGCAGCACTTCCAGATGCTCTCCAATTAATGTCAGGAAATTTAAGAGCTGGAATGACAACAGATAGAGCCTTATTACTTAGCTCTAGAGAAGAATTTGGTGCTTTAAAATATGAAATTGATATAATTGGGAAGGAAATTACTAGTGGTAAAGAAATAGAACAAAGTTTAATGAATATGACTAAGAGAGTCAGATCAAGTAGACTTGAAAAAGCAATTTACTTAATTGTATCAGGATTAAAAGCTGGAGGGGAACTAGCAGCTCTATTAGATCAAACAGCAGAAAACTTAAGGAATGAAAAAGTTGTAGATGAAAAAGTAAGATCAAATATCTTATTATATATTATCTTTATTTTCATAGCAGTAGGTTTCGGAGCCCCCATGCTTTTTGGTCTTTCAAGTTACTTAGTAGAAATTATGACAGTAAATCTTGCAAATGTAGAAATTCCAGTTACAGCTCAAACATCAAGTTTACCTTTAGCCTTAACTAAAGTCTCAATTTCAGTAGATTTTGTAGTAAAATTTGCAATGATTACAATAGTAATGAGTTGCATAATGGGCTCATTTATAATAGGTTTAATTGCCAAAGGAAATGTAAGAGATGGTTTTAAATATATTCCAATATTACTTTTAATATCAATGACTGTATTCTTTGGCTCTAGATTTTTAATTAAGAATTTACTATCGACTGTATTTGGTTTATAACCATTTTTTCTTCTTAAAAATTGCAAGTGTTATTAGAGCACCCACTACCATAATACCTAACATAATGTAAAATCCATATATATGGGAAGCTAGAGGGATATATTTAAAATTCATTCCATAAATACTTGATACCAAAACAGGCCACAAAAATATAGATGCAATAACTCCGAAATACTTCATAATTTCGTTTAGTCTATTTGCCAAAGCCCCTTCATAAATCTGCATTACTTCTGTCAACATTTCTCTATAAAAATCAACTAAATTAATAAGTTGATTTATACTGTTATATAAAGGACTATAATTACTTGTGTCTTTTATAAATTGTCTCAATGTTTCTTCCCTAATTATCATAGCAACTACATTATTATTCCTTCTTAAGACACTTTTAAAGAACAACAAAGTTTTTCTGAGTGAGTATACTCTTTTTACATCATTTTGATCATGGAATTTAACTAACCTTTCTTCAGTGATTTCTATTTCATTACCTAATTTGTCTACTATAGCAACAAAATCATCATTAATATCTGCCAATATTTGATATAAAATATTGGATATGCTTAATTTTACCAGTCTAGAAGTATCTGTCTGAATTTCATCTAGTAAATCACTTAGCGGCTTTATATGTTCTTTATGTATCAAAATTATGAAACCTTTATAAAGCACAATTATTAGTGGTGCAGTGCCTAATTGTTTATTCTTAGAGATAGAAGTTCCAAAGACTATATATAAAAAATCACCTTTATGTACTATACAAGGGATTTCATTTTTACTCAAAATAAAATCTGTATAAGAAACATCAAATTCTATCCTATCAAGAAAAGTCTTTAATTCTGCTTCAGAAGGATCAGTAAAATCTATAATGCTAAATCTTATTAAAGAATTAAATTCTTCATCACCTATCTTTTTAAAAATGCCATTCTTATAGGCTATAATGCTATGCATAATACAATAAAATTTTACTTATTTATAAAATTATCTAAGTATAATAGCTTATCTAGGTGTAATATCTATTTTAAATAGAATAGTAATCTTTAAATAATAATACAAAAAGCTCTTTTAACATGTCAAAAAGCTCTGAAGAGTACTTAGATGATGAAGATGGTAATGAAGAGGAATCCCTAGAAGGAGATGAAATAGATGGATTTGAAGAAGGATTCATGAAGGGGTACAAAGACAAAAATACTGCCACATGTGCAATGTGTGGCAAAGTATTAAGAGACGCAGATGGAACTATAGAAATTGACATAGATGACGAAACTTACCGTTTTTGCTCTGAACGTTGTGCTGAAAGATTCAAAAAGCAAGTATAGCTAAATCTTTCAAGCTATTTTATATAGAGACCATTAGCTCAATATTCTAAGATTGTGTTACTATTTATACATAAGTAAAAAGATTTTTAACCACCTTAAATTAATAAATATTAATGAATATAAAAATATTAACAATATTCTTTATTATTTTACTAGGCGCTACAATTGTACTAGGATCTATATACAATAAAGAATATGAAATAAATAAAAGCTCTAGTATTTTTCTTGAAGGAAAAAACATAAGTGTAGTAAGCATTTCAAAAGATACAAGTGTCTTATTTGATGTAGATGGCTCAAGAGACAAAATAAAAAATGGAGAAACAAAAACTGTTAGTGGTGTCTCAATATCAATTGCAGATGTTTTTGACACTTCAAGTACAATTGTCAATATAACCATAAACTTTACATGTGGAAACTTAATTTGTGAACCACAAGAAACTCCAAAAATATGCTGTACTGATTGTAATTGTACAGGAAGTTTTACTTGTTCTTTAAACAGATGTCTTGATCCTTTAAAAACAACCTGTAATACTAATAATGGCTGTAATGATAATAATAAATGTACAAATGACATATGCAGTGAACTAACAAAAACATGCATAAATGATCCTGTTAGAAAATGTAGTAACGATGATACTTGTTGTCCTTATGGTTGTACTAAAAGCACAGACAATGATTGTAAAATAGGTTCATGCAGTTCTGATAAAGACTGTAATGACAATAACAAATGTTCTAAAGACAAATGTATTAATGGAATCTGCCAGTATGAAGGCAATGAATGTGAATCTAATGGAGAATGTAATCCTGCAGGTATTGTAATTAACAACACTTATTGCTTAGACAAAACATGGCATACTTTAAAGACAGTAAATATAAGTTGCAAAAATGCTTACGAATGTCTTTCTAATACCTGCCAAGAAGGAAAATGCAAAGAGCGCGATTCCTCCCTAGTAACCAAAAAAATCAAAACTGAAGTAAATAAATACACTTATGCGGCTATGATAATTCTAGTTTTATTAATAATTATAGAAATTATAATTCTTATTAAAAAGAAATACTAAGATTTCTTTTTCTTCTTTAATAGTTTCTTAATTCTTGATCCTTGGATTTCAAATCCAAATTCCTTTCCAAGTTTATGAATTTTATAAGAAGTGAATACAAAAATAATATAAGATATAGTAATAAAGAAATACGCTGGATAAATCATAATGTTATGCCAGTTAAACAACTTAATTAGTAAATTCCAAATAGAAAATAAAAGAATAGTTATTAAACAAAATAAAAATGATATTGCATAAGTCCTTAAAGAAGAACCTTTAGACAATGATTTTACAGCCAAAGTAGTCCAAATTATCCCCAGTATTCCAAAACTTAATGAAAATAATCCTACTGCTATCTCTATATCTTTAACAATTCTAAAAATTGTAAATATTCCTATAAATATTACAACTAATTCTACTAAAACCTGCATAAAATTATTAAATTTCATCAACCAAAATCAATAGATTTATCACAAAATTGTGTTAACTTATCTATTAACTCCTCATTAGACTCTTTTTCTAGACTTATTATTATCCCTATAACTTTCCATTCTCTCATCTTTGTTATTATAAAATGTATAAACTTAACTATTGTTCCAGCCCTATTATAAATCAATAAAGTACTTAAAGAATCAAAAAATAAAAATCTTTTATCTGAAGGAATTGCTCTCACAGCCTGATCCATAGCTAAAGATATATCACTTAATTTTTCAGGACTACCAATAAACAAACAATCTTTAGTTTTTTTAACCTTACTTTCTTGAGTTTGAGTTACAGCATCAATAAAAATAATCATGTCTAAATTTATTTTCTCTTTTTTAAAAATTTCTTTTAAAGTTGAATAAGGTTTATTTAATGTAACATAAACTCCTGGAATATTATCAACACTTATTAAATGTCTAATTATTTCTAAATTTATTAATTGATAATTCTTTGAAGAAACCTTTGCTAAAATGACATAGTCGCTTAAATTACTTAACTCTTTTTTTAGCCTTTGCTGAACCTGCATTCTATAATTTATATATTGTGATTATATAAAACTTTCTAATGCCATAAGCTTCATTAAAATTAAAACTTTTATTTTTTTCTAAATCATAAGTTTTTTATATTAGAGTTAGTATAAAAAATAAATGAACTTTATTAAAAGTGGTGTAAAAGGTCTTGATATAATTCTAAAAGGTGGTATTAGAGAAGGAAATTCTGTTTTAATAACAGGAGCTGCCGGAACAGGTAAAAGTATTTTATGTCTTCAATTTGCTCAAGAAGCAGTAAAAAACAAAGAACCTGTTTTATTAATAACTACAGAAGAATCAAAAGAAAATATCCTAGACTATGCAAAAACTCTAGGTTTAAATGAACTTTTAAATTCAAAACTTCTTAATATTATGGAAAGATCTGAAATAAAATATCAAATGAAAACTCTAACAGATCCAATTAAAATAGTAAAAGAAAAGAAAATTAAAAGAGTAATTTTCGATTCTATAACATTCTTTGATTTTCTATATATTAAAGACAAAACAGAATATAGAACAGCCATTCTTGATTTTATTAAAAATATGAAAGAAAATAATGTAACTGTAATGATGACATCACAAAAATCAACTCTAGATATAGACAGATTAGAATATCCAATTGAAGATTTCCTATTTGATGGTCTTATAATTTTAACAAGAATAAGAAAAGGCTCTTCATTTGAGAGAGTAATTCATATTGCAAAAATGAGAGGTCAAGATCATTCATTAGATATATTTCCATTAACAATTGGAAAAGGCGGAATTGAAGTCCATGATAAAGAACTGCCATTCTCATTAATAGAAAGAGATGAATCAATGAGCAGCAAACTATGAAAAAAGCAACAAAAACAAAAAAAGTTACTAATATCATTGCCAGAGTTCCAACAGGAATAAAAACATTTGATCCTTTAATAGAAAATGGATTAAAAAAAGGCAGTTCCAACTTAGTTGTTGGTGGCCCAGGATCAGGAAAAACAATATTTGCCATTCAATTTCTTTATTATGGAATTATTAATTTTAATGAAAACGGCTTATATATAACATTTGAAGAAAAAAAAGAAAAATTATATGATGACATGAAAGAATTTGGTTGGGATTTACAAAAATTAGAAAAAGAAAACAAATTTGTCTTTTTAGAATATACCCCGGAGCAAGTCAAAAAACTTCTTGTAGAAGGAGGTGGAATAGTAGAAAATATTATTGAAAAATATAAAATAAAAAGACTTGTTATAGATTCAATTTCTTCATTTGGCTTACTCTATCAAGATGAACTAGCGAAAAAAGAAGCATCACTTGCCTTATTTGAATTAATTAATAGTTGGGGCTGCACTGCATTATTAACAGCTCAAGAAAATAATATAGATGCAAAAGGAATCTCAACATCCTTAGACTTTGAAGTTGACTCAATAATTATCTTATATCATCCTAGGGTAGATCACACAAGATCAAGATATATAGAAATTCTAAAGATGAGAGGTACTAAGCACTCTGGTAAAATATATAGTTTAGTGATAGATAAAAACGGGATAACAATTAAATCTAAATCTTAATCTTCTAAAAACTCTTCTAAGTGTTTTGATAAATCACCGTCACTTAGTGCAATTCCCTTAGATTTGATGAATTCCCTTGCTAATATCCAAAATATTAAACCTAGGCTTTTCTTCCCTTTATTATTACAAGGAAGCACTAAATCAACATGCCTTGCATCATTATTTGTATCGCAAAAAGCAATTACAGGAATCCCTAATTTAGCAGCATCAAAAACCATATTTTTATCTGGCCATGGATCTACAACTAAAACAAGCTTTACTTCAGTAAATGTCTTTAGATTATGATTAGTTAATACTCCAGGAGTATATCTTCCAGCATAACTTCTAATTCCTGTTAATTTAGAAAATAATTCTAAAGACCTCCATCCATTTTCTCTTCTACAAACTATAATTATATCATGTGGATCAAATTGACTCAGAAAATTAGCAGCGACTCTAATTCTATTATCGATTTCTTGTACATTTAAAACAGCAAGTCCATCTGGCCTTACTTTATAAATAAACGGCATCATAAATCTAGTTCTAAATTTAGTTCCTATATGAATTCCTACTTTTAAATAATCATCCAAAGGTACTAATAATTTTTGTTGTTCATTTGCCATACTTAAAAATTTTATAGGTAATATATTTAAATGTTTCTATGAGATTTAAAAATTAATAAAAGAAAAAAGAAAAAATTTAGAAATGCCTTTTTTTGAAGTTGTCTATAAACTTCTCAGCATCTTTCTTCATTCCTAAACCTACTCCAATACCTAATGCTAATGCAATACCTACAGATAGGCTTCCTACCACTAATAGTACTAAGTTTTCAAGTAAGCTTACTTCAATTCCCATTTGTTTTAGAGCAACAACAGCAACAATTATTAGTATAGCAATTTTAACAATATGACTTGCTAATAAAGTTCCTTTCATGCTGCTATGTTCAGCAATCTTCATCTCAACTATATGGGCTAATGCTAAACCAAATATAAATATCAAGATCGCTGCTATTACATTAGGCAACCAAGCTACGAATTTTCCAAGAACTATTGTTAGTGTTCCCAAATTTAGAATATCAACAACAACTTGTAAGAATATTATAAACACATACCATTTAGTAATTTCTCCAAATATTTTTGGTAAATGTATATGCCCTACATTCTTTACTAATTTTGCTTTTCTAACTTTTTGGTCTACACCAACTTTTTCTAGAATAATTCTTACTGCATGTCCTAAAAGCATTGCTATAATATAACCAATGATTAGAATTATAATGGCAGCAATAAGACCTGGAAAAACATTCTTAAAACTTAACCATAATGTATATAGTGGATCGACAAACGAACTTGCCGCAACACTCGCCAATTATTTCACCCCCTTTTATGAAAATTTTTTGTTTAAAGGCTTTTATATTACTAAAAATTTACTATTTATAAAGTTTTCGGTTAAGTTTTTAACAAAAATTATTATTTTCTATCAATTAGTAAGATTTATATCCTAAACAAAAACATAAAAATCATGGTAAACACTATAGAAGTAGCAGAAAGTGAAGATTTTTATCAACAAGTCTATGATTGGGTAATTAAATCCATGCTTCCATCTATTCAAGTTTTCATAGGATGTACAATTACAAGAGATTCAAGTGGCAGAACCTCAAGTGTTACTCTCAGTTTCTCAAAAAGAGATTCAACAATAGAACACAGAATAATAGAAAGGGAAGACTATGGCGAAACAAGTGGAGTTAAAGACAAAGAAAAAAGTCAAGCAATGAAAGATGCACAACTAGATGCTTTAGCACAATATTTATCAAGTTCTGAAAGGCCAATAAAGCTTCCATCAAGAAGAGAAAAAAGTTATCTTATTGTTGAACCTTATAAAAACTTGGAAACAATATTCTCACAAATTAGATAAATTAAACTTTTTCTGGCAGAGGTCTTTTAATACTAATTGGCAATGCCCCATTATGAAATTCCATCTTCGCAATTTCAACAGTGCTGTAATTTATTTTCTCGAGATCTGCCTCACTTAATTTAACAAGTAAAGGAGCACCCATCGCAATTTGCAAAGCTCTTGCTCCAATAATCCTAGCAACTTCATATTTAGTATATTTTATCATTTTACTGAACTGTTGTTTAATATACTCCTTAATTCCTTTGTTTTTTCTTTAGCAATGTTTATTGCTTTATCCAATTCCTCTATTTTTATACCTTTACTTCCACCTTTTTGAACAGCGCATATATTATCATTTTCTGTCATACATATAGAAATTCTAGCATCACATACTTTTTCTTCCTTAGTACTAGGATCTACTAAGAAATAAGAATCGATTTTATATAATGTACAAGTTACTGGAATTCTTGTTAAAGGCAATTTTGTTTTTGTAAATTCACCAAATACAACCTTATCATCCTTTAATACAGGCAAAACACTTTCTTTAAGTGCAGCTAATGCAGCTAATGCGCAAGCATCAATTAAATTTCCATCATCATTAATTGTATAAATATCTAAAAAAATCATCCACACTAATTCTCCTTTTCTTATACATAATTTCTTCATATCTATCATTTTAGATTCTCTAATACCTCTATCAACAACTCTTGCTAACTCTGTTGCTTGTTCACCTGGAGGCCCTGATTCAAATTCAGGACTAGATAAAGGAAGTAACTCAACTCCTACCATTAAAACTCCTTCATCTGGGCTATCTGCAAATGGTGTTCCAACACCTATTTTTATTCCTGCAATTACCTCAGTTTCTCCAATTCTTGCAGATGCAGATCCTTCTGCATTTTTAGAAATTCCTGTTTTAATCTCAATAGGATTTCTATATTCTTCTAATTTTCTTCCATCAATTCTATGACCATTAGCCAATATTGAAGTAATATATTCTCTTAAATCAAGATTATTCATTTTTAATCTCCTTATATCTTTCTTTTAATGCTTTTTTTTGTATTTCAGATATTTGTTTGCATCCTTCTTTACCTAATTCCACAGCTTGTTTTAATTCTTCTGCACTAATATCTCCATCTAATTGTAATAATGTAATCTCATTATTTCTTGACATAAATGCACAAGGTATATCTGTAGTTCCATCATAATCTTCTTCTTCCTTATCTAAGTCAATTACAATTTTTCCATTTATTCTTCCAACAGAAACTGCACTAACTAAATCTCTCATTGGTATTCCGGCATCAGCTAATGCCATAGAAGCTGCTGTAATACCAGCGCATCTTGTTCCTGCATCAGCTTGAACTATCATAATAAATACATCAACAACAGTATTTGGAAATTGATCTAAGTTAATTGCAGATCCTAATGCATTTTTGGTAACTAAAGAAATTTCAACAGATCTTCTAGAAGGACCTGGCCTTTTTCTTTCTGTAACAGAAAATGAAAGCATATCATAATTACATCTTAAAATTCCCTTTTCTGGATTCTGCATAAATCCTGGAAATAATTCTCTAGGTCCATAAACAGCAGCTAAAGCAACTGTAGTTCCAATTTTAAACATAGCACTACCATCAGCTCTCTTAATAATGCCAACTTTAGCTTCCATCTTCCTCATTTCATTCAGTTTTCTTCCATCACTTCTTTCTGCTTTCTCAGTCTTTTTTGCTTGAACCATGTCCAGCCTCCAAAAAAATCTTTATTCTATCAGTTAATCCACTTAAATGAGCTTCTTCTTCAATTTTATAAATTGTATCTACAGCTAACACTATACTATCATTATCATCGCCTTGAACCCAAACTAGTCCATTTTGTCCAACTATAATTCTACAGTTTGTTTTTTCCTTTATCATACTAATCATACTTCCTTGTTTTCCAATAACTCTTGGAACTTTAGAAGGAATAATTTTAATTAATCTTCCTCCTTTTAATTTTCTTAACCCAGGTCCTTTCATTGTTAAATCAATAATTTTACTTCCAAATATATAAGTAATTTGTGCAGCTACAATGTCCCCATAAGTGTAATATTGTGTCAAATCAGTCTTTTTATCAATGAAATCTGAGCTTGCTTCTTTCATAGATAAATTAGCTTCAAAGGCCCACCCAATATCAACTCTCCAACCACTAAAACCAATATCTGCAACTTTACCAATAACAACATCTCCTTTTTTTGGGATGTATCTTCCACTTAATGGAATCACTTTTATTAATCTTCCACTTAAATTTACCAAGCCTAATTGAGAAGAAATAATTTTATCGCCATCTCTAAAACTGCCTACAGCAGGTACATAATCCATACCTTGGGCAATTACTTCTCCAGGTACAACTACATTTTTTTCATCTACTAATAATTCTGACATTTTATTTTACTCCTTGAATTTTCGTTTCAATATCCCCTTGTGTTAATTTATTTAACTCATCAAATAAATCACTTTGCATTCCTGCGGGAATTTCTATTACAACAAATAAAGATCCATCATTTAACCATTCATCACTTAATATTTTAGTTCTTAATTTTAATGTACTAAAACATTTCCCCGCATATTTAGCAGGAATCTTTACCTCAATTTTTCTTATCTCATATTTAATAGGTAATATTTCACTAAGTTTCTTAACTATTTCTTGAACTTGATGTTCTGCGCTATGATTATAATCTATATTTATTTTAGCTTCATGCATTGCAAGTTCTATTCTTTGTGGTGGATGTGGTCTATTTGTTTTAGGATCCACAGCATTTCTATGTATAATATTAATTATCTGTTTCTTTTTATCTTCAAATAATTTATTTTTATACTCTGTTGTTAGTAACACCTCTCCTTCAATTAAAATCTTTTTTGCAACTTCATTTTTATCCATAGTCCCAAATAATTTTTTCATCTCAGTTTCTGATGCATGTAGTCCTTTCTTAACATCCTTAAATATATCCTTAGTAACTAATAAAGAATCTAAAGCAATTTTGCCTTCCTTAAACTTTAACGCTTTCTCGCAATCATTAACTAAAATTTCAAATTTTTCATTACCTTTCTTAATCCTTGCAACAACTGCATCTTCTATATTCATTCTTTTATTACCTTCTTTATGTAATCTTTTCTTAATCTTTGGAATTGTTTATCAGAAATCTTTATAAAAACTCCGTCTACTCTTTCTAAATCATATCCTTTTCCCAGAACTTGTTTTAATATATCTATAGATAACTTAATCCCTTCGTCGATTGTAATACTTTCCCTATATCTTTTATATAATAACTCTTTAATCTCAGTTTCTGCTTCTCCTATTGCTGTAGCTTTATATTCAAAATAAATTCCAGTAGGATCAGTTACAAATAATCTTGGATTTTGATTATCAATTCCCCCAAATAAGATACTTACTCCAAAAGGTCTTGCTCCTCCTACTTGAGTATACATCTGCTTAATATCGCAAATTTCTTTTACTAGACCATGAATATCAATCGGACTGTCATAAATAACTCTATGTTGTTGGCTTAATATTTGTGCTCTTTCAATTAAAATCCTACCATCACTTAGAATTCCAGAAGCTGTAGCAGCTATATGTTCATCAATCTGATAAACTTTCTCAATAGACTGAGGCACTATAAATTTCTCTAAAATTCTTTTATCAGCAACTAATAATACTCCGTCTTTACATACTAAACCTAAAGCACTTGTACCTTGCCTTACTGTTTTTTTAGCATATTCAACTTGAAGTAATCTTCCATCTGGACTAAACATTGTGCTAGCCCTATCATAACCCATCATTTGATGTTGCATACTAGTGGTTTGCATATTAATTCTCCTCCATTTTTACAAATTTTAATCTAGCTTTTTTTAATGTGCCTGAAACTCCGACGCAATCTAATATTACTTTTTTTCCTTGTATATTATTTATTAAAGCTAATGCTGTTTTAACTTCATTAACATATTTACTACTTATTCTCAAAATTCCTATATTATTATTAAATTTTTCTAAATGCATAATTCCTGCCTTGCTATAGTTTAATTCTCCTAAAAACCTTAAACAACTATCGTCAATAGCACTCTTTACGTCTTTAAAATTAAATGAATTTTCATTTATCATTTTATATACTAAATATCTTTTCGATTCCTTTAATGTTGGTGGTAAAGCTTTCACTTTATTAATTTTATTATCACCCTTGATAGAAAGACCACAACCTTTCTTCTCTCTCATTCCTTAAACTAGAATAAGTATTTATAAACTTTTTGGTTATACAAATTCAAACTTCTACCTAGCCATATAATAGCCCTTTTTTTCTTCTTTAAACCTTTCTATAGCATATCTTAACATAGTTCTAGGCATTTTTTTATAGTATTTTCTCAAAAATTCTTCTTCTTTTTCTAAATTCCTTTTCCCAACTTCTCTTAACATCCAACCAACTGCTTTTTGGATTAAATCTTCCTTATCATTTAAAAGCAACTTAGAAATATTAAGAGTATCCTCAAAATTATTTTTCCTTATGAAATAATAAGTGCTTATAATAGAAATTCTTCTCTCCCAGAGACTACTAGATTTAGCTAATTTATATAAAATGTCTTTATTTTTTTCATATAAAAAATCTCCAAGTATTTTATGGCTGCTTAAATCTATTAAATCCCAATTATTAATATATTTAGTATTACTTAAATAAAAATCAAATATCTTCTTTTTAGTAATTTTATTTGCTTTTTCATATTTATGCACCAAAATAAACAATGCTGTTAATCTATATTCATGAACCTTGCTTTCAAGCAACTTTTCTAAATCATTTAAAGTTAAATCAATATATTTCTTAGATAATTTTCTTTGTTCAGGAACTATTATCCCTAAAAAAATATCTCCTTCTGCATATTCCCCTTTTCCTGTTTTAAAAAATCTAGACAGTATTTTTGCTTTTTCAGGATTTTCTAATTTTTGTAAATCTTCTTTAATTTTATTTAACATAAATAAATAATCAGATAAACTAATAATTAAACTTATTTATTTATAAATAGAATTGACCTCTAATCCCTTATTCTTAATTTCATTCAAACTAACTTCTCTTCTATTATTTCCATTTATTTGCTCAGTTACTTCTAAATCCTCTTTATATTTGCTCTTTTCACTTAATATATATTCTATATTATCACTATCATAAAGATTATAGTCAAATTCTCTAAATTGAGTAGGCATCTCAATTAAAGCAATAAAACCATTTTTAACAATTTTAAAATTATTATTCTTTACAACAACATCTTGAGTATCATAGTTAGACCCAGAAACAAATTTAATTCCCCAAGTAACATCAATAACTTTATTATTAGAGAACTCGCAATCAATACATTCAATAAAACTTACAGCCCCACCTTTTATATTTGAAATTGTATTATTAATTGCTTTAATTCTAGTACCTTGTGGCATAACATTCCCATTTATAATTTTATTATATTTAGTCCCTGTTACTCCACCTAAAATTATACTACCCCCCCAATCACTTTCAAGATTTTTACATATATTATTAGAAAACAAAACATCTTCTGCTCCACCTTTTGCAAGAAAACAATGATTTTCATTATGTAAATTACTATTCTTTCCATCGTGCATATAATTAGAATTTATCTTAATTTTGCTTCCAAAAACATCTATTCCCTCTTTATTAAAATCATATATTTCATTATTCTCAATTAATATATCAGAAGCACTCGAAAGCACCTTAATACCATCTTCATAAGAATCATGTAATTTATTATTTCTAATTATTACATTACTTGATTTAATTTGCAAATTATAAATCTTAGAATTTTTAATTTCTAAATTCTCTAATATAACATAATTTCCATCTAATTTAATAGCAATATCATTACCATTACCATCAATAATTACTTTTTCATCTTTATAATTACTTAATACTATATAATTATCTTCATTGCCAGATTCATAAATATGTAATCCATTACTAGGCACTTTATAATAACCACTTCTTAGTAAAATCTTAAATGGTTTACTAGGCAATTTTATTTTGTCAAAATTTAAATCTTTAAATGGACCATTATTCCCTCCTTTAAAAGTAGGATAAAGACCATTATTATCATTATTAGCTCCTTTTTCATTCTGAGCCACATAAAAAACACTATCACTAATTACTTGATCTAAATCCCCTATATTATTAACTCTTTTATTTTTAAAATAAAAAATTACTAAAATTATTATTATAAATATAAGTACATAAATAAAAATTTTATTATTTACTTTTTTCTTCATTCATAAATTTAATATTAAATAGTTTATAAATATACTTCTTAAAAAGTAAATATATAATAGATATTAATTTAAGTTTTATCTCCTTCCTATTTAAAATGACGTTAAGCTATTTAGAACAAGCTCTAGAATATAGAGATAATTATGAAGCTAAAGTAGCTGAAGCAGCTAATTATATTAAACCTTTTTTACAGGATAAACCCGAATTTGGATTAACTCTCGGATCAGGACTAGGAAATTTATCTAATCTAGTAGAAAATCAAAAAGTAATTAGATACTCAGAAATTCCAAATTTCCCTTTAACAACAATCCCAGGTCACGAAGGAAATTTAATAATAGGGTCAATTTCACAAGTTCCTATAATTGTTTTAAAAGGAAGAAAACATTATTATGAAGTAGCAGACCTTCCATTTAATAATGGAATTCTACAAGTTATTTTTCCTATTCATGTCCTAGCAGAACTAGGAATTCCAAATTACTTTTCTACAAATGCTGCGGGGGGTCTTAATTATAATCTCAAAGTTGGAGACTTTTTATTAATTCAATCACACATTAATTTACTGCCAAATCCTTTACTAGGAAAATATCATAACTTTAGAAGAGTAGACAATAAGCAAAGAATATCAAGATTTCAACCAATGAATTCTACCTATGATCCTAAATTAACTGAAATATTAGAAGAAGCTGCATATATTAACAAAAATAAGGCTTTCATTGGAGTTTATATTGGAGTTACTGGTCCTTCATATGAAACAGAAGCAGAATGTATTGCTTTTAGAGATTCATTAGGAGCTGATGCAGTAGGAATGTCAACAACTGGGGAAAATATAGTAGCTAAAAATAGGGGAATGAAAATAGTTTCTTTATCTTTAATAACTAATGTAATTTCAATAAATGGAACAAATGCAACATCTCATGAAGAAGTTAAATCAGTTTTAGAAAATTTGGAAACAAATAATAAAATAGCTTTAACAATAAAAGACTTCTTTAGATTATATAAAGAAGGTTGGTATTAAAAAGAAAATCTTTATAAATTATCTCTTAACTAAAATTACTATGGGTCATAAAACAAAAGGCTTAGGAGCTGGAAAAAAACTTAAAGATAGAAGAAAAAAAGCTAGATGGCAAGATCCATGGTTTAAAAGAAGAGTTCTTAGATTAAAAGCTAGATCTGATCCATTAAAAGGAGCCCCTCAAGCAAAAGCAATAGTTCTTGCAAAAATCCAAAAAGAAGCTAAGCAGCCAAATTCAGCAATGAGGAAGTGTATTACTCCAAACACTAAAATTCTACTAGAAGACTTTTCTATTTCTATTCATGACTATGCTAAGATGCTAGATAAAAAACTTGTCTCTACAAATTGGGGTAAAAAAGAACTAAACAATACAAATATCGTAGCTTACATGAAAGTTGATACTTTAAGCCAAGGCGACAGAGTTTATAAAATAAAAACCAAAGATACTAGTAGAATTATAAATGCAACAAACGATCATCCCTTTTATACTAGTGACGGCATTAAAGAGTTATCTCAGTTAAAAGTAGGAAGTAAGCTAGCTGTTTATCCATATGAGTCAGTTGAATATGAAGAGCCAACCAAGTTTGTATTAGTAGATATGGCTCAAATAGAGGATATTGCTCCTTCAAACACTAAATTTATAAAGATTAGAAATGAATTAACAGATAGAGGTTTATTACCATTAACTTCAAATAATAAGAATTTACCTAGGCTTATTAGATTGATCGGTCATTTATTTGGAGATGGCGGGATTTACTTAGACAAGGCTAATAATTCACTAAGATACAAAATTGCATTCACTGGGAGCAGAGATGAGTTGAAAGAAATAAAGAAGGATCTAGAATTCTTCAATTTTAATATCTCAAATATTATAGAATCGACTTCTGAAAGTATAGTAGAATCTAATAAAGGATATTATAAAATAAAAGGAACTTCCTATCAATTTAGAATAACAAATAAGAGTTTCGCTTTATTGTTAATTTCTCTTGGTGTTCCTGTTGGAGATAAAGCATTATGTGATTACACTATTCCATCTTGGCTACATAAATTACCAAATTGGATGAAAAAAGAATTCTTAAGAGGTTTCTTTGGTGCTGAGCTATCAAAACCCAGAATCTCAAATAATAGGCACCATACAACTCCAGAATATCCCTCATTTGGCATTAATAAGCTCCAAAGTATAAATATAACAAATTTTACTGACTCATTAAACAAATTGTTGTCTGATTTTGGTCTTAGAATCACAAATATTTTACCATATAAAACATTTTATAGGAAAAAAGGGAACATCACAATTCAATACATAGTGTCTTTACCTATTGATTATTATTCCATAAAAACATTATATGGTAATATTGGCTTCGCCTACAATAAAGAAAGAGATCTTATGGCCAGATACATCTACCAATATACTCTATTTAAGGAAAATATAATCCAAAAAAGGATTAAGGCTTATGAAACAATTAAAGTTATGGTTGAAGAAGGCATGAGTGTGACTGAATCTGTTAGAAATATTAATTTAGACGGACTGACTGCAGAATCAGTTAATAAATGGTTTAGAATTAATTTACCTAAGGAAAAAATAAAAGTACCAAATAATTTCGTGCCACCATTTGAAGAGTGGCTAGAATCTGTCACGAAGAAATTGAAGAATGGATTTGTCTGGGAAGAAATTGAATCAATTGAAGAGACTAACGAAAGTGATGTAAGAGACGTGACTACAGAGTCAGAGAATCATAATTTCTTAGCGAATGGTTTTCTAGTATCTAATTGTGTCTCTTGCCAAGTTATGAAAAATGGAAAGAAAGTTCAAGCATTTGTTCCAGGTTATAATGCTATAAAATTAATAAATGAGCATGATGAAGTTCTAATAGAATGCATTGGTGGTACAAAAGGAAGAGCAAAAGGTGATATTCCGGGAATTAAATGGCAAGTCATTAAAGTTAATGACCAAAGTCTAAGAGCACTTTTATCTGGTAAAATAGAAAAAGGTAGAAGATAATTAGTCAACGCGTTAAGTAATTGGTAGGATTGAGCACAAAAAAATGATCTCCTAAAAACATTTCAACTCCGACTTTCAGCTCTTCTATTGTATTAAAAAGGTTTGAATTCGTTACATTGTAACGAATGGTTTTCCAGCAGGTTTCAATACAATTTAGCTGTGGACTATAAGGAGGAATAAATTCAATGAATATGTTGTCACCTAAGGAATTTAAGAATTCTTTGGACTTCTTGGATCTATGTGCTGGTCCATTATCAAAAACAAATACATATTTTGTGTTGGAGTCTAGTCCAGCAACAAAACGCTCTATAAATTCGATAAAGGAAAAGGTATTAAGGTTATTGTACCATCCGTAATGTAGTTCTTTGCCATCAATAAGTGCTCCGAACATATTGGCTTTCTTGTTACACCACCAAAAAAATCCTTTGGGCTTTGTTCCCTTCAAAGCCCAAACTTTTCGAAGAAAGGGAACTAACCTAAAAGTTACTTCGTCGAGATTAACGATGGTGCAATCCAAATATTCTCCTTCGAGTTTTTTTTAAAATCCATCCTAAAAACAGTTCTTGCAGCATGACTAGCCATCTTATGTTCTGTTCTAGGTGTAATCAGATTAAGCCCGAATTTATGAAATAACTCTTGCATCCTCCTCATACTATACTGCAAATTATAATGATCTTTAACATACTGAATTGCCATTTTGGTTGTCCAACCAAAACTCTTTCCACCAAATCTTGCTGGTGGAAAGTCTAGAAGGACTTCCTTAAACTCTTTAAACTCGTTTTTGTTAAGTTTACTAGGACAACCAGATTTAGGTCTATCCTCTAATTTGCCCGTCTTATTGAATCTAATAATCCAATAAGAAACTGTGCTTTGGGGTACATCTAATAAGTCGGAAATCTCAGTCTGTTTTTTGCCTTTTTGATGCAGCTTAATTATTGTTTTTCTTAATTCTAACTTTTCTTTTTTCAATCTTATCACCTCTGCCCTATCAGAGGTGATACCATTATATAAATGTTACCAAAAACATGCCTCGTTGACTAAATTATTCTTTTATAACTATTTAGTAGTAAAAAAGCAAAGATTTATAAATAGTAAATTCTTTTAATTTTATATGAATCTAGAAAAAATCTTAACGTGGACTTTAGCACTAGCATCTATAGAAGTAGCAGGAAATTACTTAATTTATAGACATGCTAATGATGTATTATTTGATCATGAACAAGAATATGGTAGAGAATCAGCAGTTGAATTAGCCCATAATATTGTTGAAGAAAGAGACATTTTAGAATACCCATTTTCTTTTGGCAAAAAAATTGCTGCTAAAAACTATATAAATAATCATGAACTACCAAATCCAAAAGAGAAGTCAATCTAATTTCTTAAAAAAATAAAAAAAATAAAAAATTTATAGAATTATTCTAGAATTATTTATTTCATCTAGTTTTTCCTATGATTTTGGTAACAATCTCTGCAATAAACTGATTTGCCTTCTTGTGGCTTGAATGGAACTTCACATTCCTTTCCACAATCAGAACAAGTTGCTTTATGCATTTGTCTTTCACCAAAATTTCTAAAGTTGTCTGTTCCCATTTATAGATTTACCTCTCTAACTTAAACTAAAATCACTTAATTCTTAAGAACTAATTAATCTTAGTTAATACTATAATAACAAGCAAATTTAAAAATCTTTGTATTTAATAAAAAGAAAGATTTATAACTAAATTATTAGCTTTAAAAATAAAAATGACTATAAAATTATTCAATAAATGGGACACAAGTAACATAGAAGTCCAAGATATAGCCTTAAAACCATATATAAGTGTAAGTCCTATTCTAGTCCCAAGAACAGGCGGTAGAGGCGCAGTTAATAGATTATGGGCTCATAAAGCATCAATAGTAGAAAGACTAATGAATAAATTAATGGTAACAGGCCATAAAGGTAAAGAACATAAATATAGTTCTGGCCATAATACTGGAAAATCACAAAGAGTCTATAAAGCAGTTGAAAAAGCCCTAGAAATTATTGAAAAACAATTAAATAAAAATCCAGTAGAAGTACTGGTAAAAGCTATAGAAAACGCTTCTCCAAGAGAAGAAATTACTACAATAGAATACGGAGGAGCAAGATATCCTCAAGCTGTTGAAGTAAGTCCTCAAAGAAGAGTTGATATTGCCCTAAGACAAATTACTTCTGGTGCTTATCAAAAATCATTTAATTCTAAGACAAAAATTGAAAATGCATTAGCAAATGAAATAATTAAAGCATATAATTTAGAACAAACAAGTGCTGCTATATCTAAAAAACTTGAATTAGAAAGACAAGCTGACGCTTCTAGATAAGGGCCTCGTGGGGGCATTAATCCTTAGGATTAAATCTCCTACATAAACCGAATAACTGAGAGATGATTTGGTGTAACGCTGCGGGGGAGAGTATTACTATTTGGTTAGATGCCTAGAAGGAGAGTTGAACTAAAAGTTCAAATTTAAAAAGTTACTTATCTTAAGGAATATAGCAAAGAGGAAAAATGGAAGATACAAAAGAAGCCGAAAGTGCATATAATAAAATCGCGAAAATATATCATGATAAGAGAATTACTGGGAAAGATTTAAATGAATTATCTGAACAACCCGCTACATTTTCTTTGCTAGGAAATATCAAAGGTAAAAAAGTATTAGATGCGGGATGTGGAAGCGGGGTTTATTCTAGACTTTTAGCAGAGAAAGGGGCTCAAGTTTATGGAATTGAACTAAGCTCCGAAATGGTTGATTTGGCGAAAAAACATTGTGCAGGCATGGATATTGATTTTAAGCAGGGAAGTATAAACAAACTGCCATATGCGAATAATACTTTTGATACCATAATAGCATCCTTAGTTATTCATTATTTAAAAAACCCAGAAACTGCTCTTAAAGAATTTCATCGAGTTCTGAAAAAAGGAGGCATACTTATATTTTCGACAACACACCCAGTCCTAGAATCCTTTACAAAGATTAGAAACAACAAAGGAAAGAATGAAATAATACTCTCAAATTATTTTAGTAAAGGAAAGTATTATTGGACTCTTCATAACTCTAAGGTTAAAATTCCTTCCTATAGGACTGGATTCGGATTGCTCTCTCGTCTTGTTTATAATTCTGGTTTTATTGTAGAAGAAATAAAAGAAACATCTTTGTCTAACAAACTAAAAGACATACCTTCTCATTTGAAGAAATTTATTGATACTCCTATTTTTATCATCTTTAAATGTAAAAAGAATTGAATATCACGAGGAAAACGTCAGGGAGTTAATCCTTAGGATTAAGTAATTGTGGGAGCGTTGACCCTTAAGGTATATTTTACAGAACCAAAATTCCGAACCGGGTATAAATAAGGTTGCTTTTGAAAATAATGCCGAGAAAAATAGAGATTTTATTGATGAAACTGAAAAGTCATGGAATAGGAAAGGTTTTGATAAGATATCTAATAATAATTGCAATTTATATTCTTAAAATTTAGAACCTCTGACTTGTCTTTCCATGAACCCACCCATATATTTATAAACTTACATTCAAATAAATAAATATGGGAAACTTTAGATCAAACAGTAAGAATGGATTCAAAGGCAGATCTAGCAGTAACAGATTTAGCGAAAGATCTGGAGGACGAAACGGATTCAAAGGCCAAGATTCTAGAAGATCTGAAAAAAGAACTCTTGAAATGCATGATGTTACTTGCGATAAATGTAAAAAACAATGTCAAGTTCCATTTAGACCAACAGGAGATAAACCTGTTTTTTGTAGTGATTGTTTTAGAAAAAATGAAGGTTCAAGCAGTAATTTTGGTTCAAGAAACCAAGATAGACCATTTAAATCAGGAATGTCTTCAGAAGAATTCGATCAAATTAATGAAAAACTTGATAAGATAATTCAAGCTTTAGAAATTGATTCAGAAGATGACTAAAAGATTGCGTAATTAATTATTTCTTTAATCTCTTAATTCATAACTTAGGATTATGAATTAGAAACCAATTTTGACGGAGAAGAAGTTAAATTTGTGCCTTTGCGAAAGTTGCTGTTAGAATAAAATGACCTTTACAATTTATACACTAAAAGTAAAAGATCTTTCCAATAAAGAGATGAGCTTTATGAATAAACAGAGAATAAAGGAGTTTGGGAAAGGCGAAAAACACCAGAATTAAGTACAATTAGAGAAATCGCGAGAAATCTAAAATCTGGGGCTACGAGGACTTTCAGAACTTTTGATGAACTTTTCCCAAAAGTTTCTTTTGAACCTCGGCCATAGCCTCCCGAAAGCCATATTCTACCAAGCTAAACTATAGCCCCAAAACTTTTTAAACTTCTAATCTTAAAAACTTAACATGAGGATATTAAATAAATATTATGCTTTTAAAGATAAATCTAGAAATTTAAGAAATTCAGAATTTAAATTACTTGGTAATATAAACTTTAATAATAAAAATTATCCTTTATTTAGAATAGATATAAACTCAAAAATAAAAAATCCAAGTTTATGTTTCTCAGCAGCTATTCATGGAAATGAATCTAGTGGAGTTTCTGGAATTTTAAAATGGTTAGAAAATAATAATATCTCGAGAAAAATAAATTATAGATTATATCCAATTACTAATCCATATGGTTACCATTTCTTTAGAAGAACTAATCATAAAAGAATTAATTTAAACAGAGAATTTAAAAAAGAAAATCCTGAAAAAGAGATTAAATTAATTAAAACTGATTTAAGAAATAAGTTATTTAATATATTTATTTCCTTCCATGAAAATAGTACAAAAGACAAAGAAGATTTTTACATTTATTCTTATCCAAATAAAAATTCAATTGATTTCTCAAAATACATTTTAAGAAATATTTCTAATAATGTTATAATAGACGAAAGAAAAATTATAGATGGATATAAAGCAAAAAATGGTTTAATTATAGATGACATGGAATCATCATTTGAGTTTTATATGGGAGATAATAATGCTAAAGTCAGTATTTGTGTAGAAATCCCTTCAAAAATATCTATAAAACAAAGAACAGATATTGCAAAAGATATAATTATATTAACAGAAAAATTTTATTTATAAAAATTATTGAATAAAAATAATAAAAAAAAGATTATAAATTAAGTATGTCATACTATTAAAGATTAGAATTTCTTTTTCTTAGCATAACAATCTCTGCAGTAAACTGGCTTACCTTCTTGTGGCTTGAATGGAACTTCACATTCTTGCCCACATTCGGAACAAGTTGCTTTATGCATTTCTCGCGGTCCAAAATCTCTTCTGAATCCGCCCCTATTAAAGCTATTCATGTTTTATTCTCCTTTGTTACATAAAAGAAAACTTCTTTTGAATTCAATTATGTACATAAAATTACTGATTAGTTAGTATTTAAAAAGCTTACTATTATGCCAAAAACCAAGTTTTTTATATTTTATTTTACACTTTATTGTAAGTAGAAGAACTTAATTTCTTTTAATTTTCAAAAAGAAATCTTTATAAATTTTCTTCGAAATAGTAAATGCTAATAATGGGCACATTAACAAATATTTATGATCTATCTGAAGGTGGAACCGTCAGAATTTTGCTGACTAAAGAAAATAAACATCAATTGATTAAAAAAATCAAAGGTCTTAAGACAAAAGGACAGACACTAAAACAGATAGCCTATAAATTAGGTAAAGAATACATTACTTTGTGGGAATATTTGAACAAAAAAGAATCTGTTCCACTAGAAGTTTTTCATATTTTGAAAGTGGGCACGCCTAAGGATCTTATTCTAGAGACTGGACCAAGAAAGAACCGTATTAAAATACCAAATGGATTTAACGATGATATTTGTAAAATTACGGGTGCTATAATAGCAGATGGCCATTTAAAATGTAGATCAACTAAATGGAAAGATAACTTAAATGCAATACATTACGAAACTAGGCTCAGAGAAGAATATAGGACAAATGTAAGATGTTTTTGTTCATGGATAAGAAATGTATTTGGTATTGTAGTCAGACCTATAAGAAGAAAAAACCATTATGAGATATATTTAAGTAATAAAGTGGTTTACCTATATTTAACTAGGATATTAAAGCTTCCTTCGGGCAAAAAATCAGATTCTGTTAAAGTACCAATTTATATACAAAAGGGAAACAAAAACTTCAAAATTGCCTTCTTAAAAGGAATTTTTATGTTTGATGGTTCAGTGGAATACAGAAATTCATATGTAAGTTTAGTTACTAAAAGCCCATTTTTGTTTAAAGGAATATTAAAATTACTAAAAGACATCAATCTAAATCCTGATTTTATTAGCAAAATACCCGATAGATATGGAAGATATAGACTAATATTTCGAAAGCATGAAAACATTAGAAAATGCAAAGTTTTGTTCGAAAAAAATACTGAAAAATGGTTTAGAATACAAGAACATTTTAATGGAATCAAAACAAAAAGTTTAAATAGATTTTATAAGCAAAAAAACTTTAACAAAATAATTACAAGGATTAATGAGCTTTACCCAAGGAAGAGAATTAGCTCAAGTAACTTTAATAACGTAATAGTATTTATTAAAGAAAACAAAAATTCCACTTTAGGTGAAATTATGAAGGGAATAACTAGAAAAAAGACAGTAACTGGAGAGTATCTGAGAAAATTGGAAAATTGGAAAATAATTAAATCATTCAAAATTGGAAATACCAAATTCTATTCATTAAATAAAAGATTGAAGGAGGTTACTTATGGCTGATTCGATGACTGATAAGGTTGTCAAGCTAATGGATCATCAAGATAAAATCAGAAATATTTGTACATGTGCCCATATCGATATGACATAAGCTTCTGCTTGTGTCACGGTTTCATGGGAAGACAACATTTTCAGATTCTCTATTAGCAGGTGCCGGAATGATTTCTGAAGAACTAGCAGGAAAACAATTAGCTTTAGATTTTCACGAAGATGAAATAGCAAGAGGAATTACAATAGATGCAGCAAATGTTTCTATGGTCCATGAAGTTAATAACGATGAATACCTCATTAATTTAATTGACACTCCAGGACATGTTGATTTTGGTGGAGATGTTACAAGAGCTATGAGGGCAGTAGATGGAGCAATAGTTTTAGTTGATGCAGTTGAAGGAATGATGCCACAAACAGAAACTGTATTAAGACAAGCATTAAGAGAAAGAGTAAAGCCAATTTTATTCATAAATAAAGTAGATCGTTTAATAAAAGAAGTTAAGTTAACTCCTGAAAAAATGCAGGAAAAATTCGTTAGTATAATTAATAATGTTAACTCATTTATTGGAGATGTTGCTCCAGAGGAATTTAAAGAAAAATGGAAAGTTCATGTTCAAGAGGGAAGCGTAGGATTTGGATCTGCTTTCCATAAATGGGCAGTCTCATTTCCATATATGCAGAGAGCTGGAATTACATTTAAAGATATTTACGAATATTATCAAAATGATAATTATAAAGAATTAGCAAAAAAAGTTCCATTGCATAAAGTTGTCCTAGATATGGTAGTTAAACATCATCCTAATCCTAAAGATGCTCAAAAATATAGAGTTCCAAAAATTTGGCATGGTGATTTAGAAAGTCCCCTTGGAAAGTCATTGTTAAGTTGTGATCCAACTGGTCCTGTAGCTTTTGTAGTTACAAAAATTGTTATTGACAAGCATGCTGGAGAAATAGCAGCAGGAAGGTTATTTTCTGGAACTGTAAGGCAAGGTCAAGAAGTTTACATGAATATGGGAAAAAGAATGGTTAGACTTCAACAAATTAATTTATACAAAGGAGCACAAAGAATTTCTATAGAACAAGCAAAATCAGGAAATATTATAGGTCTTGTAGGATTAAGAGATACTTATGCAGGAGAAACAGTTTCTACTGAAGAAATGGAGCCATTTGAAGCAATGAAGCATATTTTTGAACCAGTAGTTACAAAATCTATTGAAGCAACAAAACCAAGTGATCTTCCAAGACTAATTGAAATTTTAAGACAAGTTGCAAAAGAAGATCCAACAATTAAAGTAGAAATTAATGAAGAAACTGGAGAAAATTTAATCTCTGGAATGGGTGAGCTTCACTTAGAAGTTAGAGAAAATAGAATAAGAACAGAAAAAGGCCTTGAAATAAAAACAGGATTGCCAATAGTAGTTTATAGAGAAAGTATAAGAAAACAAACAAGTGATGTTATAGAAGGAAAATCTCCAAATAAACACAATAAATTTCAAATTATAGTAGAAAAAATCCCTGAAAATATCTATGAATCTATGAAATCAGGAGAAATTCCAGAAATAAGAATAAAGAAAAAAGATCAAATTATAATAGACAAATTAAGAGCTCTTGGAGTTGATTCAAAAGAGTCAATTAAGTATAAAGAGTTCTATAAAAGAAATATCTTAGTAGATGCAACAAAAGGAATAGTCCATATTGGAGAAGTTATAGAATTAATAGCAGATGGTTTCGAACAAGTAATGAATGAAGGACCATTGGCAAGAGAGCCTGGTTTTGGATTAAGAGTCAAAATTGTTGATTGTAAACTTCATGAAGATGCTATTCATAGAGGTCCTGCTCAAGTTCTTCCTGCAATTAGAGATGCAATTAAAGAAGCTATGGTAAATGCGGGCGCAGTTTTATATGAACCCCTACAAGTAATTCAAATTGAAAGTCCAGCTGAATTTCTAGGAGAAATATCAAAATTAGTTCAAAATAAAAGAGGTCAATTAATGGATGTTGTTCAAGAAGGAGAACATATAACAGTAAAAGCAAAACTTCCTGTTGCAGAAATGTTTGGTTTAACATCAGAATTAAGAAGTGCAACAAATGGAAGAGCTTCTCATTATATGGTAGATCAAGTATTTGAAAAAATTCCTGATGACCTACAACAAAGAGTAAAATTACAAATTAGAAAGAGAAAAGGCTTAAGAGAAGAAGTCGCAATAGTATAAGAAAACTATTTTTTGTGAATAATTAAACCCCCAATATAATCTTGTCTGAAAACTTCATCGGAAGTGAGAAATATTTTCTCTGTACCCTTAAAATTTGTGATGTCTCCTTCACTCTTATCCATATACATAAATGGCAAATGAATATATGAACTTGGACCTCTAAAAGGTCTATTAATATCAACTTTAAGAAGAGCTTGTTTTAAGAATTCAGAAGTTTCCCTAGCTAATTCAGAGATTCCATGAAAGCGAGGTAACATACCACCATTATATGCCATATTCCAAACAGGCATTCCATTGAATCTTACCACTTCTTGACCAGGAGCATAAAAGTGCCCAGCATAACTGTCAACATATTCAAAAGCTCCTTCTTTATAATGTTCAAACTCTTTAAATCCAGGTCTTTGTGGATTCTTTATCTCTTTAGCATAACCAACATAACCATGATTTCTAGCTCTAATGATAAATGCCACTAAATCATCCAAATCAAAAAGTGTCTGAATAGTCATGAAACTATTATAGCTAAGAAAAACTATTTAAATATATGATATTAGTGAAAGATTTATATTATTTAGCTAATATGTTTCAACTTCTAATCCACTGATTCTACTAAAGTCTTTAATATTCCTCGTCAAAACTTTTTCTTTCTTTACCAAAGCAATTCCTGCAATCATGCAGTCAATAGGGTCTATTATTTTACCTTCACTAATTAATTGCCCATCTATTTCACCAGCTTTTTCAGCTGATTTATCATCGAAATCCAAAGTAAGCTGGTTTTCTAAAGTAATGTTAATCTTTCTCCTTTCTTCAACTGGCTTCTTTGACCTATTTACTCCTCTAAATACTTCAAAAATTGTAAGAGATGTTATAAAAATAGACTCCCCTTTAGTGCTTAAAGTAGATAATTTCTCAACTGCCTCTTTTTCGTTGTTCATAAGGTCAATAACAAAAGTAGTGTCAAGTATCATTATTTTATTTTAATATTATCTAATCTTTCTCTAATTTTTTTTCTTCCCTCAAGGATATTCTTTCTCATTTCTTCAGCTTCTTTATCAGATAAAACTCCAACTAACTCAAAAATAGAACTCTTTTTAGTCAATTTATTTACAACGTCACTAAAACTTTCATTTTTCTCTTTAAAAGAAGCAAGTCTTTCATAAGCTTCGTTTGTAATTGTTATACTTTTAGTTGACATAAAAGTAAATATATGTACATGTATTTAAATATTTGTATAGACATAAATAACTTTTTAGTAGTAACAAATAGGAAGATTTAAATACTCTTATTTTGTGAATATTTGAATTGACAAAAATGGCTAAAAACGATATATATCATAAAGTTAAGATGGATGATATTATAGCAGAAATTCTAGACATTAAATCTAGAACTAATAAAATTGATCTTCAAAAAAAGGGAGCAACTAATCAAGACATTGTCACTCTTGAAACTAAAATTAAATTGCAACTTCCACCAGATTACAAAGCCTTTTTGAGATTTTCAGATGGCGGAGAAATGTTTGGTTTATCCCTTTGTTCAGTAGAACAATTGTATAACATTCTCATTATGTATGAGGATGAAGAAGGTAATGAAAGAAAGTTAAATCATTTATATAGGATTGGATTTGATGGTTCTGGTTTTTCACTATTGATGAATTTGAAATTGCCAAGTGGCGCTAATGATCCAAATAGAAGAGATATTTTGGATGCAGGATCAGGAATGTCCCAAACACGAGTAGAAGGTAGATTGGACGTTATTTCAAAAAGTTTTGGAGAATTCCTATATAGAGTTATAGATGGATCTAAAAGACAAGCTAGAAAATATGACTGGCCAAGAAAACAATTAGTTGAAGTTCCTGGAATTGATCAATCTATGTTTTGGCTAGAACCTGAGTTTAAACCCTATAAAGAATATGCTTGTGCAGAAGAAATAGATGATAATTCATGAACCTTAGTCCTTGAATCTCTCTTTTCAAGATTTGTCGGAAACAAACCAAAATGTTTATAAATAGGCTTTAAGTCCTAAATCATAATAAAATCATATTCAAGGGGGATATTTAAATGGCTAAAGAGAAACCACACATAAATGTAGTATTTGTAGGCCATGTTGATCATGGAAAAAGCACCACAGTTGGAAGACTTTTATATGATACAGGTCATGTAGAGGAACAAGCTTTAAGAAAATTAAAAGAAAAAGCCCAAGAATTAGGAAAAGTTGGTTTTGAATTTGCTTTTGTTATGGATAATTTAAAAGAAGAAAGAGAAAGAGGAGTTACTATAGATTTAAGTCATGAAAAATTCACATCCCAAAAATATGAAATGACTATTATTGATGCTCCAGGCCATAAAGATTTCATTAAAAATATGATTACCGGAGCTTCTCAAGCTGATGTAGCAGTCTTAGTTGTTGCTGCAACAGACGGAGTTATGGCTCAAACTAAAGAACATGTATTCTTATGTAAAACACTAGGTGTAGGTCAACTAGCAGTCCTAGTAAACAAAATGGATGCTGTTAATTTTGATGAAGCTAAATTTAAGAAAGTAAAAGAAGATGTAAGTAATTTATTAAAAACAGTTGGTTATAAAACTGATGATATAAACTTTATTGCAGCTTCTGCATTTAAAGGAGATAATATTGCTAAGAAATCTGAAAATATGTCTTGGTACAAAGGACCAACTTTACTAGAGCAATTAGACTTATTTAAAGAACCTGAAAAACCAGTTAATCTTCCATTAAGACTTCCATTACAAGATGTCTATAATATTACTGGAATTGGTGTAGTTCCAGTAGGAAGAGTAGAAACTGGAGTTATGAAAGTTGGAGATAAAGTTGTAATTATGCCAGCAAGAGAAGGTAAGGGAGTTATTGGTGAAGTTAAAACTATAGAAATGCACCATGAGCAAATTACAGAAGCAATCCCAGGAGACAATGTTGGATTTAATATAAGAGGTGTTGGTAAAAAAGACATTGCAAGAGGAGATGTATTAGGTCATATAGACAATCCTCCAACAGTTGCAACAGAATTTGAAGCACAAATTGTAGTTATAAATCATCCAACAGTATTAACTAAAGGTTATACTCCAGTATTCCATGTACATACTGCACAAGTTGCATGTCAATTCATAGAATTAGTAAAGCAAATTAATCCAGCAACAGGTGAAACTATTAAAGATCATCCAGACATGCTTAAAAATGGAGACATTGCAATAGTTAAGATTAGACCTGCAAAGCCATTAGTAATTGAAAGACAAAGAGATATTCCACATATGGCAAGATTTGCTGTAAGAGATGCAGGAAATACAGTTGCTGCTGGAATGTGCATAGAAGTAGTAAAGAAAACTTAATTTCTTTCTTAATTTATTTTTTATTAATTAGATAATATCTATTACTTCTCATTCCCAGTTTTAATTCTATTAGCTAATTTAGTAATTCCTTTATACATTCTTTTTCTGTAATCAAAAGCTCTTGTGCTTCTAACAGGTCTACCTCTAATTCCGTGTCCGCCGTTAGTATCACCATAAGTAATTCCAATTGTATTTGAATCATCATGCCAATCAGTTGTAGATGCAAAATTAGAAGTTTTTCCTCCATGCCCAGAAACATCTGCTCCGTGACCAACAAGAACTCCAAATCTAACCTCTATTTTTCCATGTCCTAATTTCTTAAAAGTTTCCTTTGCTAATCTTTGAGTTCGTCCAGAACATACCCAATCATCCAATACTAAAACATATGGATTGTCACTATGTTCAAACATTTCTTCAACTAATGGAGCTAAATGACTTTCTGTTTCTTCTTCCGAATTACTCTTACTAAATCTTCTAAATCTCAAAGTTCCATCAGCAGTGGGCAATCTTCCATACAATTCTCTATATAATTTAAATACAGCTAATCCTAGAAGTCTTGCTCCTCTATCGCTTGCCACAACAAAATCTGGTCTTGTCTGTCTAATGTATTCAACAATTGGCAGTGCAAATTCACCAAGATTATCTGCATTTATTGAAACATCTTCTTCCAGCTGTATATTCAATCCATAATAAGGAGATGTTTTGACTGTCCCCAATTTAGGACTTAAAATGGTATTATAAGATATATATTCCTTAATAATATTTGAATAATTAATTTCTTTATTTTGTTTAATTATAATATTTTCGTTTATAGTATAATATTCCTTATTTTTTTTCTCTTCTATTAAATACTTTGAAAGTATTTCTAAATTCTGTGACGAATATAATGGCTTTTTCTCAGGGAATCTTGATTCCTTAGACTCTTTGGGTATTAATTCGTCTATCAACCCTTCAAGAATTGATTCCAAAGATTGAATTTTTGACTGCTTAATTTTCTCCATCATTACCCCTCATATCTGTGAAATCATTTAAACAAGTTGTAGATAAATATTTTACAGCGTCAACTGCAGAACCAAATAATTTAATTAAGTCTAAATTAAGATTAAAAGATTCATTACTAATTTCTCCACGTTTTAATATTGCAAGCACGTCAGCTGCACCTCCGGAATTCTCCAAGCAGATTATTTCTTTTCCATAAAATAATCCTTTTACACATTCATCTAAAGTACCTTTAGAACCATTAACTACAACTAATTTATCTGCCAACTGTGCAACATAAGTTCTTCTCTCTTCCATATCATTGCCAACTCTTTCAATTTTAAGATGGCAATTTAATTGCTTTGCTAAATTCATATATTCAGAAGCAGGATCTATAAAAGCTTCAGGAAGTAAGACAAAGAACCTATCATCAACTGAGTTTTCCTTACAATAATCAACTATACCTTTATAAAAATCAACACCTACTCCATTAACTCCTCCTGTAAATAAAGTACCTTTTTTTCCAATTGCCTTTCTTAATTCATAACCTAAAATTTTAGTCTCATCAGATTCATATTTTGGTAGAGGAACCATTGCACCAACCAAAGCAATTATTGGAGCAGAATACTTTTCACTAATTTCAGTTAAATTCACAGTACATCCTCCAATTTTTTAGTAACTTCTGAAGATGAAATATTCTTGACATTCTGATCTAGAGAATGTCTTGAAACAACATTTCCCCTATTATTGTAAGGTCCAAATCTTTCAGGAGATGTAGGCCCATATAATCCAATAACTTTTGTTCCAGTAGCATCAGCCAAATGCAACAAACCACTATCCACACCTACAACAGCTGTTGATTGTGCGGCAAGTCTTCCATAATTCTCTAAATTAAGAGAATATCCATCTCTTAAAACTGAATTAAAAATACCTTTATTATCTTTTTGAATATCTAAAGAACTGTCAAAGCATTCTTTATCCCCTACCAAAATAACTCTTAAACCATTTTTAGTACACCATTTTGCAGTATCACTATATCCTTCCACTGGCCAAGTTTTTTTATCTAAACTTGCTCCCAAATTCAACACTATGTAAGGTTCTTGAGTTGAAATATTCCAGCCTGAATTTAATTTAATTTCATCATTTAAGTTAAAGCCTAGTTCAAATGACAAAACTTCTTCAATACCCAAATGTCTTGCAAATCCTAGAAATCTGTCAACCATGTGAAAACCTGCATTACAGGATTTAGCTAAATCTTCATCATTAATTTGCTCTGGACATGAAATAGAGTCGATTCTAAAATTCTTTGGAACTAGTGCTAAATCATAACTTTCTCCAGCTAAATATTTATCGAAAATAAGTTTTTCAAGTCTGTATTTTTCTGCTGTATCCCCATTTGCAGAAGCAGCCCATCTCTCTCTAGCTAAAGTATCCTCACTTGGTTTTGGCATAAATCTTGGTGTTCGTTGAACAAAACCTACTAAACCTAAAGCATCTACTTTATCTCTCGGTATTGGCAAATAAATAGTAGCTTCAGGATAAGCTTTCCTTAAAGAATGGAGTAAAGGAAGTGAAAACATAACGTCACCTATTCCTCTTGGAGAAGTATACAAAATCTTACTTTTTTGTGGAATTTTCATCTTAAAACTTCTTTATAAACAAAGTAAAATCCATTTATAAACCTTTCTATTTTTACTATTTATAAATAGTAACAAACTCTTGCTTTTCTAACAATAAGCACAATATCTAGAATCCATCAAGGATTGTTGCGCTCCATAACTAGGCCTATAAATTTCGTTGAAAGGTGTATAAGTTTGTCTAAAGTAATTCGTTTGAAACTCAAAATATGCTTTTTTGCCATTTTCAAAAAAAGAAGTTGCTAAAGATGGATATGTTACCTGAGATTCCCCGTTATAATCCTTAAAGCTAATTTCCCGATTTTCATAAAATGATGATGTCATTTTAAGTATGCTCTACTTGTAAAATTAATCCTTTAGAAAACGAATTTCTTGATATATCCTTAGCAAATATTCTTCTTGCTTGACTCTTTTCGCTTCTTCCAGTAATCCCATAAAGAGCAAAAAATGATAAATCTACATTTCTACCAATAACAAAAAATCTTCCTGGATAATCCATTGATGATAAAACTTCGCCAATAGTTTTCATTTTCTCTTTTTACCATCGCAACCTTTATAAATCTTCATCTTCTCAAATTCATAATGCAAAGAGCTCGTATAAACTTGGCATCAGCTGAAATAGATAAGTTAAATCAAATATGTAGTTCTATAAAAGATATAGCTGAAAAAACAGGAGTCAGTATTTCTGGTCCTATTCCATTACCAACTAAAAAATTAAAGTTAACAACAAGAAAAAGCCCAGATGGAGAAGGAAAAGCTTCATGGGAAAGATATGAAATGAGAATTCATAAAAGACTAATTGACATTGGTGTTGATGAAAGAGCTTTAAGATTAGTAATGAGAGTTCCAATTCCAGAAGGTGTCCAAATAGAAATAGAGATGCTTAACAAGTAAAAATACTTTCTATAATAAAGACTATTTCCAACCTTTCTTAACTTTCTTAATAATTTTTTTAGAATACTTATTTTCCATTTTTTTCAAAATTCCTTTTGAATTCATTAAATCTGATTTTTCAATTATCCAAAGGGTGATCTGACCCCAAAAATCATATCCTGCAGCTTTAAGCTTTGCCTTTAGTAGTATAATTGCAAAAGAATTGTCCCTCTTTTTTACTCGAGCTTGAATCCAAATCATATTAATACAAAAATTAATATCATTTAACAATTTTTATTCTCTAAAGGAAGTCTTACAAATAGTCATTTTTTCTAATAAAAAGCTTTATAAATACTACTCTTTAATTCTTTATTTTGCTCAATTTAAGTATATTTTAAACAAAAAATGGCAAGAATGCATTCAAGAAAGAAAGGAAAAAGTGGCTCAATAAAACCAATAAAAAAAACAAAGCCAACTTGGGTTAGATATAGTGAAACTGAAGTAGAGTCATTAGTAGTTAAACTAGCAAAAGCAGGAAATAATTCTGCAAAAATAGGATTAATATTAAGAGATTCTTATGGAGTTCCAGATGTAAAGATAATAACAAAAAATAAAATAGGTGATATTCTAAAAAATCAAAAACTAAGTCCAGCATATCCAGATGACTTTACATCACTAATTAAAAAAGAAATTAATATTCAAAAACATCTAGAGAAATTTAAAAAAGATCAAGTAGCTAAAAGAGGATTAAAATTAACATCATCAAAAATCAATAGATTAGCAAAATACTATAAAAGAAAAGGAATCCTTCCAGAAGATTGGAGATATGATAGAGAAAAAGCAAAGCTTATTGTAAGTTAAAAATGACTTTAGACTTATTTCTCGATAATATTAAAAAGGCAGCTTCTGATTTTAATAACATTGATAAGAAGGAACATATAAGAGTAATATCTAACTATGATAGTGATGGACTTACATCAGCAGCTTTATTAACAAAAGCCTTAAAAAATCAAGATAGAATTTTTTCTATTAGAATAATTAAACAATTAACAAACAAAATTTTAAAGGAAATTTCTTTAGAACAATATAACATATTTATTTTTGCTGATTTGGGAAGCTCAAGCGTTGATTTTTTTAATGAAAACATGAAAGATAAAAAAATATTTATTTTAGATCATCACCAAATAAAATCTTCTTCTTTAAAAAACGGTTTTTTCATCAATCCTTTATTATTTGATATTGACGGATCAAAAGAAATATCTGCTGCAGGAGTTTCATACTTATTCACAAAATCACTAGATTCAAAAAACGAAGAAAATGCACATATAGCAATTATTGGAGCAATAGGGGACAGCCAAGAAAATAAAGGTTTTATTGGAGTTAATAATCTAATATTAGAAGATGCAAAAAAATATAATTTAGAAGTAAGAAATGGCCTTAGATTATTCGGAGCATACTCAAGACCGATTCATAAAGTACTTCAATTTAGCACAGATCCTTATATTCCTGGGATTACAGGAGACGAACAAGCTGTAATTTCATTTCTAGAAGAAATTGGAATAAATTTTTATTCAAATGGCAAATACAAAAAACTTCATGAATTAACAGAAATAGAATTTCAAAAATTAACTTCTGCTTTATTAATGAAGTTATCAAATCATGAAAACCAAGAAGATATTTTTGGTCCAGTTTATTTGTTAAAAACAGAATCTGATGATAGTCTAACTAAAGACTTAAAAGAATTCTCCACATTATTAAATTGTGCTGGTCGTTTAAATAAGCCAAGTATAGGAATTGGTTTATGTTTAAATGATAAATACTCAAAAGAAAAAGCCCAAGAATTGATTATAGAATATAGAAAAGAAATAACTAATGGCTTAGAATGGTTCTACAATAATAGAAATAAAGAAAATATTATAGAACATGAAAACTTTATATTAATAAACGCCCAAGGATTCATAAGAGACAGTTTAATAGGAACTTTAACTTCCATGATCTCAAGATCAGGAATCTTTAATGAAGGTTTAATTTTAATCTCAATGGCTTATAATTTAGATGGCAATATTAAAATATCAACTAGAATTAGTAGTTATAACATAAATAATATAAATGTAAAAGAAATATTAGAAAGTATTTTAAATGGGATAAATGCAGAAATAGGCGGTCATAATGAAGCTGCAGGTGCAATAATTTCCCAAGCAGATGAAGATATTTTCATAAAAAAAGTAAAGGAATATTTCACTAAAAACATAATAGAGAACATGAGGTAATAAAAAATGGCAAGGAAAGAAATCATTAAAAAACCCTTAATAAAGAAAAAAAGAAAATGGTATAAAATATTAGGTTCACAAGAATTTAATAATCCTGAAATAGGAGAAACTTTATCATCAGATCCGAATTTAATATTAAAGAAAACAACTCAAGTTTATCTTAATACTTTAACAAACGATCCAAAGAATCAGAATATTAAAATAATATTCTCCGTAAATAAAATAGAAAATGATATAGCTTACTCTGAATTAATAAGATATGAATTAGTTCAGGCTTTTATAAGAAGAGTTGTTAGAAGAGACAGAAATAAAATAGATGATTCATTTATAGCAGAAACAAAAGATAACTTAAAAGTAAGAATTAAGCCTATTGTAATGACAAAAAATCAAACAAAAGGAATAATTGTAACAAAAATAAGAAAAGAAATAAGAGATAATTTATTGAAAAACATAAAAACACTTGATTTAAAGGAGTTATTTATGAATACAATAAACCATAGTCTTCAAAATTCTCTAAGAGAAAGTATTAAAAAGATATATCCTATAGCAAGTTGTGAAGTAAGAATCTTAGAAAAATTATGAATTTTAAAAATGTAGCAACTTACTTTGTACCTTTAGATAGGGAAACAAAAGACTTACTAAATTCTATTAAACATCTTAAAGAATGCAAAAAAATAAACTCATTAGCTAAACAAAGAAGAATAAAAGTCACAAAAAGAACATTTAACATTACAATTATCCAAGACAGACCTTTTATTTTATTAACAACAGATGAAGAGAATTTATCTGAATTTGTTGAAGACGCTAATAAAAAGATTAGAAGAGAAAAACTAAATGAATTATTCGATGAATTTTCTTTAATATCATTTAAAAAAATCTTTTCTTTAATATCTCCAGAATTAATTGGTTTAGATCCAATAAAAAAAGCTGCTTGTCTGCAATTGTTTAGTAAAGAAAGATTTCATTTATTGTTACTAGGAGATCCTGGAGTTGGCAAAACAAAGCTTCTCTCAAGCCTAGTTTCTTTGTCTCCTATTTATAGTCATGGCCTAGGCTCTGGTACAAGTAGTGTAGGTCTAGCAGTAACTATTAAAGGTCAAGAAGTTATGCCTGGTTTATTAGCTCTAGCAAATACCGGAATTTGTGTTATAGATGAATTAAATTTAATGAAAAAAGAAGATAGAAGTAGCTTATATAATGCAATGGAAAATGGTTTTATTACTTATGATAAAGGGGGTCATCATTATAGATTTGAGGCAAATACAAGAATTATAGCTGCAGCTAATCCAATTATGGACAAATTTAGAGGAGGCTTGGCAGGAATTAGAAGACAAATTCCTTTTGATTTAGCTTTAATTAGTAGATTCCATTTAATATTTATTATAAGAAAACCTGATACTGAGAAGTTCCTAAAAATAGCAAGAAATATTCTTAGAGAAAATAAAGAAATTATAAATGAAAATGACATAGAATTTGTTAAAGGTTATGTTGAATATGCTCTAAAAATAGAAAATGTTAATATCCCAAAAGAATTTGAAGATGAAATAATCAATTTCATAGAGAAAATAAAGAAAAACGAAAAAGAATATATTTTTGAGTTAAATCCAAGAATTGTTGTAGGCCTAACAAAAATAGCTAAGGCTAGAGCAAGAATGGAATTAAGAGACACTGTAAACTCAGAAGATATTCAAATAGCTAAAGATTTACTTCTAGAAAGCCTAAAATATGAATAGCTAGAAACCTTTTTAAATTAAATTATTTCTCAAATACTTATGCCTCAGTGGCTCAGCCTGGTAGAGCTACGGTTTTGTAAACCGTCGGTCGTCGGTTCAAATCCGGCCTGAGGCTTTTCAAGATTTACTATTATTCTTTAAGCACATTTCTTACAATTTCATAAACTTTCGGAGTCATATCAGGATCTAAAATAGTATCATGTAAGTTAGCTTTAAAAAAGTCTGTACAAGTTCCATTAACAACAAAATTACTAGCATAAGGTAATGGAACACTTTTCAATTTAACAATTCCATCACCATCTTCTTTGTTAATAGGACATCCAGAAGCAGCTATAGTATAAACTTTTGCTTTTACTACTCTAAAACTATTTAATCTTTTCAAAAACACACTTCCTTCTGTCATATCCTCGCATTCTTTTTGGCTTCCTAAAAAATTACAAAGATCTTCTGTTCTTCCAGAAACACCATTGTTTGGAGAAGCAATTAAAATTACTTTATTTACAGAATTTTCACCAAATAATCTAATATATTCTCTAGTAACTAAACCACCCATTGAATGAGCAACTATATTTACTTTCTCACTTCCAGTTCTTTCTTTTAATATATTTATTATTTCATTTAATCTTAGAGCATAATTTTCTATTCTTTCAGATTTTTGTGTTGCAATAGCATATTTCCCCAAGTCATAATAATGTAGATAATAATAACTTGCTCTAACACTTATAGGATTTCCACTCTTTCCATATTCCCCAGGAGCAATTTCCTCTAAGTTCTGAAGATCAATTTGCCCAGCATTAATTATTCCATCTTCTTGAAGTCGATTTTGTATATCAGTAAAGGAATTCAAACTAACTTCTGGACTTGTCTTTTTGTTAAAAGCATGTCCATGAACAAATAAAATAGGATACAAACTAGAATCATCTTTACAACTATCAATAGTACAACACACTTTACAATTTCCAAACACGCAACATATTGGATCTTTAATTTTAATATTTATAATTATAGTTGAATTAAATGTTATATTCAAATTTCTGTCTACTTGGCTTAGATTCAATTTATAAGAATAATTTAAACTTAAATTGTTAACATTTGAAATATTAGTTAATTCATACATTTCTAAAGATAATTTATTTATTTCGTTCTTAAAAGAGATTAAATCATTACTTGTATTGTATAAATTTTGATTCAAGTTACTATATTCATTTCTAAGACTAACTACTCTTTGTAATGCAATAGTATCATTACTTAAGTTATAATAGTTAACTAATGAATCTATAACTAAATATCTATCACTTAAACTATTCAAATCATAAACTAGACTATTATAATTATCAATTAAATTATAAAGTTTAATTTCGGTGGAATTAACTTTGTCATAAGTTATGCTAAGATTACTACTAGTTTCATTTAGTATGTCTAATAGAATTACATAATTATTAGCGTCCCATAAATCTACCATATTTTTACTTTTGTTTTCTAAATCATTAAAGCCACTATTAACATTAGAAACATCTATATTTAATGAGTTTAAATTATTAAAAAACAAGCTATCTTTCAAAATAAAATATAAGTTATCAAATAAATAAGTAATTTCCTGCTTCTTAATATCTATATTTCTTAAAATAGTAAGAAAACCATTTAATTTATCTTTAATCCTTAAGGCTTTTGCTCTTTCTTCTTCACTTAAGTCATAACTTAAAGTAACAAATGAACTCTTGTATCTATCTTTGCCATCAGTAGCGCAAAAAAGGCTTTTTATATTATGGCAAGTAACTTGAAAACTATAAATATCTTGACCAGATCCATATTCATTAGGGGTCAAATCATAATTTTTAATAACCTTAGTCTTAGATTTTAATATTAAAGTGTCAGTATCAATAACTTTGTTATTACTTAGATCAATAAACTCATAGCTGCATTCAGATTTACAAACAAAGCTATTATCATTAACAAATTCAAAACTAATATTATTATCTTTATCATAAGTTGTAACTATATTCTTATCTAAAGGCTCTAGTTGAATTGAAAGCTCATCATTAATTATAAAGCTTATCCTTATTCCCAACAAAACAAAAGTAATTAACAAAATCAAAATAACAAAAATTACAATCCCAATTATCAAATTTCTATATTTTAAACTATTAAAATATTCAACAAAATTCTTTTTCTTAGGCCTCATTTTACACTAATGAAAAACTTTATTTTTTATTTAAAGCTTTGCAAATACTAAAACATGTTGAGAAATAATTTAATCTCCATTAGCACTTTGCTCTCTCCATAATGCAGCGTATAATCCTTTTTTCCTCAATAAACTATTATGATTTCCTTCCTCAATAATATTACCTTTCTCAAAAACATAGATTTTATCAGCATGCATTATTGTACTTAACCTATGAGCAACTAAAATAGTAATTACTTTTCTTTTCTTAACAATTTCTTTAATAGTTTCTGTTATAGACTTTTCTGTTATAGAATCTAAGCTACTTGTAGCTTCATCAAATATTATTAATTCAGGATTTCTTAATAAAGCTCTTGCAATAGCTAATCTCTGTCTTTCTCCACCACTAATCTTTATTCCACCTTCTCCAATTCTTGTTTCTAAGCCTTTTCCACCCCTCTCAGTTAGAATAATAACAGAAGCAGCTTCTAAAGCCTTTACACATTCTTCATCAGTAGCATTAGGATTTACAAATAATAAGTTCTCTCTAATAGTTCCAGAAAATAATTGAGTTTCTTGACTTACTAATCCTATTTTCTTTCTAAACTTATCATAATCTATATCCTTAGAATTAATATCATTTAACAATAATTCTCCATTACTTGGTTCATATAATCCAAGTATTAATTTAACCATTGTAGTTTTTCCGCTTCCAGAAGGTCCAACAAAAGCAATAGTTTCTCCTTCTTTTATCTTAATATTTATATCATAAATAGAATGAATATCTCCACTTTCATATTTAAATCCTAATTTCTTAAAACTAATATTCTTTAATGAATTTATCTCAACAATATTTATTGGTTTTTGTTTTTGTTTTATTTTAAGTATTTCTTCTAGTTGTTCATTACTTGCTCTAGCTTGTTGATATAACGCAGCAATGTTCCCAAATTCTTGTAATGGAGAAAATACAAAAAATGAGTAAATAAATAAACTAAAAAATTCCCCTAAAGAAATTTGTTCCCTAAATATTAACCACAACATTAGCAATAATAAACTAGACCTCAATGCATTAATCAAAGTTCCCTGTATAAAACTCAATTTCCTGATTATTTTTACTTTACTTAACTCTAAATCAAGAATTTTATCATTAACCTTATTTAATCTTCCAATTTCCTGTTTTTCTAGTCCTAAACTTTTAACTAATTCTATATTTCTTAATGTTTCTGTTGTACTTCCTGCTAAAGCAGCACTCTCAATAACTATATTTTTCTGTGCCGCTTTTATGCCTTTACTTATCATATAAGTTGAAATTCCAATTATAGGGATTATTAATAAATAAGCTAATCCTACTAACCAATTAACAATAAATGCATAAATTAAAACAAATAATACTCCAATAAAAGAAAGAAAAACTACATTTATAAAACTTTGAAGGGCTGTTTGGCTATCATTTCTAGCTTTTTGTAATTTCTGTAAAATTTGGCCTGAACTTTGATCTTCAAATATATTATAAGGCAAGTTTAATGTATGTTTAACACTATCAGAATACATAGAAGTTCCTACTTTTTGGCTTATAACATTTACATAATAATCCTGAAAATTCTTTGCAATTCTTGAAACTAAAGCAACTCCTATAGATCCTAGTAAAAGCAATAAAATTCCTTTAATAAATACATCTCTAGAAATATCACTAGCTTTTGTAGCATAATTATCAATAATTAATCTAAATATCTGTGGGTCTAATAAAGAAAATACTTGATTTATAGTTGCTAGTAATAAAGCCAAGATTAATAATTTTCTATGTTCCTTAACATAATTTAAAAAAACTTTCATATTATTGAATAAAATATAATATCGCTATGCAATTTATTTAAAAATTTATCGGAAAAGAATTTATTTTTCTGTTTTTACATTATATGTTTTTCCATTAGTTGTTATAATAATAGTTCCATGTAAATCTGTTCTATAAACGTCAGATGCACTTAACCTATCTAAAACAGTTTGTTGAAGATTTTTATATCTATTATCATTACTTGATGTTATTATTGAAACTTCTGGATTTATTTTAAATATAAATTCATAAGAATTAGACAACATAGAACCATGACTAGCTACTTTAAATATCTCTGATTGCATTATTTTTCCTAGAAGTAATTTACTCTCGCATTCATCATTACAATCACTTGCTAATAGAAAATCAATATCTCCATAACTAACTTTCATAACAACAGAATTACTTTTAGTATCCTCTAATCTATTATTTGCTCCTAAGACACTTATTTTTATATCTCCAACACTTAGTTCATCACCTTTATCAATAACACTATATGCAGTTCCTCCCCTATACTTTAAGTAATTTTCAAAGTCTTCATCTGAAGGACTTCTTCCATTATCTACTACTTTATGAACACTTAAATTTCTTAGAACTCTATCACATCCACCAATATGTTCCTTTAATGGAACTGTAGTAATTAATAAATCTATATCACTAACTTTTATTTTAGATAAATAATCATAAATTGCTTCATCAGTTCTGCCACAATCTACTAATATAATATCTTTATCGTATTTAAATAAAATAGCATCTCCATATCCAACATCAATAAAATGAACTTCTAACTTCTTTTCAACTGGCTTAGGTTTTATAACCTCTTTAGGCTTAACTTCCTCCACTTTTTGCTCTTCAACAACTGGCACAGGTTCTGGTTGTTTGACTTCTTCTATTTGTTGAACAGCTTTTCCTGTAGCAGAGTCTCCTCTATTACAGCCCACTATTAGCAGCAATCCAATAACTAAAATTAACCAAAAACCCCTCATAATATTTTAAGATAAACAATACTTTTAAACCTTTCTATTTATCAAATTTCTTTATAAAGACCTCATCTTCCATATTATTATTAATTAAATTCTCTGGACAACCATAATTATAACTACAATTTAAACACCTTCCGGGATTCTCATGGTTTCTCAAAGGTTTTTCTCTAACACTTCTAATTTCAAATAAAACTTTAAGTAATTCATTTTTTAAATCATCATTAAAAGGAATTTCATATTTAACTCCATTATAATCCAGAATGCCATAATCAACTTTTTGCTTAAAACACTCTTCAACTAATAAACAATAACTTGCTAATTGCAAAACATGCCCATCTTTTAATTTGTTGTTACTAGAAGTTTTAAACTCAACAGGAATTATCTTTCCATTTACATTTAACAAATAATCAGGTTTTCCAATTAGTCTATATTTATCAGATACTAATGCTTTGCTTGGTTTATTTAAGTCAGTTCTAAAAATATTTCCACTTGGTAATTTATTATCATTTTTAATTTTCCTAGATAACTTTCTAAATATTAAGAATAAAATTAAAGATAGTACAATTATTCCAATTAATATAAATAAAATATTAACCATATCATCAAAATTAAACTTATTACAAAAATAACTAAAAATATTCTAGATATTTTATGTGTTTTTTTATACAAATCAATATTCTTTCCTAATTCTATATGTTTTTCTGTTCCAATATTAGCTTCTTTGCTTTTTAGTTCTATTCCTATTTTACTCCAATACCAAGCTAAACTACAAAATGTAAATCGCCCAATCTCAGAACTTCTTATATACTCTCTTTTTTTGTACATTTATAATATTAAGTCTTTAGTATATTTAAAGATTTATTATAAAAGAAACTTAATTATGAAAGATTATATTCCAACATGATATCTTCTTTTCCTCATTAACTCTTTTTGTTCTGCCACTTCATCTAATTTTTTCCAGACCTCTACTTTATGATGAATTATATTCTTAATTTTCTCCCATAAAACTTCTTCAAAATCTTCGCTCTTAATCATTTCAGGATATATAGAAATGAAATTTATTTTTTCCTTATGAAATATTGCTTGTTTATACTTCATTGATTTAACATATGAAAACTTTTCAACCATCCCAAAATATTCTATAACTATATTAAAATCATTTAGATAAAAATCAGGATACCAAATTGAAACTTTGTCATCATGTCTTATAATAATTGGTTTTTGATAGTCAAAATCTAAGCCTTTTTTCCTCAAGAAATCTGCAACCTTCTTTTCACCACCACTTTCATATCTTTGAGGCATAAATTTATCTTAATTGTAGTATATTTAAAGTTATCTAGAAACAAATTGTTACTATTCAATAAATATAAAGTTTTAAATGTAAAATAATTTCATTAATATTATGCCTAACAATAAATCAGATTCTTGGTTCAACAAACCTTTGACACCTAGGTCACTATCAGCTATGATAGCAATGTGGGTTTTAATATTGATTATCATAAGTATATTAATGTTCATCATTGCTTTAATTTTCCCTAGCTTTGGTGGAAGTGGAACCTAACAAAAATCATTTTCTTAATTTATTATCTCTTTCATATTCATCTAAATATTTATCTATAGATTCATTGATATGAGTATAATTTCTATGTTCTCCAAATTTTTTCCTTAAAATAAATCCAAACATTAAACCAACAACTAATCCACTTAAATGTGCTATATATCCTGTATTTCCAATTCCAAAATAAGCACCAAAGAAATTAACTACAAAATAAACAAGTCCAGCTATATACATAGGCATTGGTATATAATAAGCCCATATTTGCATAGTGGGCCTAAGAACTACTAAAGCTCCTAAAATGCCATAAATAGCTCCAGAAGCACCTAAAGCAGAGTTATAAAAAAAACTAGAAATTACAGAAGCAAATAATCCAGAAATAAAAAACAATACAAGAAATTTTCTAGTCCCAATAACATTTTCTAAAATTATTCCAAATAATGCTAAAGCAAATAAATTATACATTAAATGCTCAAGACTTCCATGTAAAAATATACTAGTAATTAATGTCCATGGTCTATTAAAAGCATCTTTTCCAATTAATTTAAAGGAATCAGTAAATCCATTTAATGTAATTTGTAATATGAAGACTATAAAAATTATAATGCATAAAATTATTGTTGAATATCTAAAATTTTCTTTTAGCATAAAATTGTAAGGTATTAATTTTATAAAAAGTTAACTAATATATGAAAATAAAGAGATTTTATAAATCTTTCACTCCCCACACTAAACATGAGATTAATAATTACCCGCCATGGAGAAACAGAAGAAAATAAGCTAGGCGTTATGATGGGTCATAATCCTGGGACTCTTTCTAAGGAAGGAATAGAACAAGCTAAAAAAGCTGCTTTAAGATTAAAAGACGAAAAAATTGATTTTATCTATTCTAGCGATCTCAAAAGAGCTTCTGATACTGCAAAAGAAATTGCTAAGTTTCATAAAGATGTTCCACTTATTTTTACAGAAGAATTACGTGAAAGATATTTAGGGGAATTTCAAGGAAGGAAACCAAGTGATTTTGGTATAGACCCAAAAAATTTCAAAGCTACAATTGTAGAGTCAAAAAATGGAGAAAAAATGCAAGATTTATTTAACAGAGCACAAAAATTTCTTCAAAATATATTAAAAAAGCATCAAAAAGATACGGTATGCTTAGTTAGTCATAATGGATTTAATAAAGCACTAATAGCAGTTATTACTAATAAAAAAGCAGAGGATATTATCTCAATTGATAATCAACATAATACAAGTATTAATGTTTTTGAAATTAATAAAAATAAAGAATATAAAGTTCTAGTTTCTAACTCTATTGATCATTTGAATTAATAGCTTTTATATTTTCACAAAAACTGTCTAAGAAGAAAGGTTTTTAAATATGATCCAACCTGTTTCAAAAGTACCAGGCATGCGGGGATAACATAAGATAAAAAATCTTAGTTCCTCAGAGCAAAGCCTGGTCAAATGCGCAGGAATTAAATTGCCTAGATGCGCAGGAACTTAATTGCGAAACTCAGATTTCGTATTTTGCGAAACTTAAGTGACCAGAATTGGTAGGAGAAATCCTGTCTTTTAGTAAGTTCAAGGGTTCAAATCCCTTTCCCCGCATTATTTTATTGATTTCTATTAAAAATAATTTACTTCCAAAACCTTTAAAAAACTATTAAAGAAGCTAATTCTATGCCTCAGTGGCTCAGCCTGGTAGAGCACAAGTGAAAAACTGCTTAAGTCCTTGGTAAGCCAGTCCGAAGAGGACGGGGTCAGGAGCTGGTAAAAACCACCTGAATTCAAATCTCCTCTGAGGCTTTTTATTTTTCATAAAATTTATATATCTTAACATCTAGTTATCTTTAATAGGAGGTTCTAAAATGGCTAAATCAAAAAGAATGGTAGCAGACTGTAGGCTTTTTCCAAGCGAAAAAAACTGCTCTTTATATGTAGCAGGGACTGAAGATGAAGTTTTACAAGTGGCAGTTAGGCATGCTGTTGAAGAGCATGGTCATGAAGACAGTAAAGAATTAAGAAGTCAAATTAAATCTTTACTAAAATCAGAATAAAATTTCTTTTTTTATTTTCTAACATTTTTTAAATTCTTCTTTCATATCATAGAACATTTCAATAAATTTTATATTAGCAATTTCCAATTCTTTTTGACCTCTTTTTGTGATACAATATTTTTTCTCTTTCCCACTATCTTTTATTTCTTCTATTAAACCCTTATTACTCAAACTTTTTAAAACAGGATAAATAGTCCCAGCACTGGGCCTTGAGCCTCTTCTTTCCTCTAACTCTTTTCTTAATTCCTCACCACTCATATTTTTTTTATTAATTAATCTTAATACTAAGAAACTCAGGAATCCTTTCATATCGCAGCAAGTATCCATATTATTACCCAAATTAGTTGGTATTTATATTTTCTTATTATTAATAATTATATATCGCAAAACCGATATATTTAAATATTAGTATCGTATAACCGATATGAAATTTAGGAGGTAATTAACATGAATAATGAATGTTATGGAAGTGTCTGTGAACCAAGAAGCTTCTTTACAAGAGAAGAAAAAATCAACATGCTAAAAGAATATAAAGAGTCCTTAGAAAAAGAAATTCAAGGTGTAGCAGAAAAAATTAAAGAATTAGAAAAGGCTAAATAAACCTTTTTATTTTAATTTTTGGAGGAATTTAAATGACAAATAATATAAATGTTCAAATAATATTAGGAAGCACTAGAGAAGGAAGGCAAGGAGAAAAAGTAGCAAAATGGATTCATGAACTTTCTTTACAAAGAACTGATTTTAAAACAGAATTCATCGACTTAAAAGATTGGAATTTTTCATTTCTTCACGACCAGAATCCACCAAGTCTAGGTAAATATTCTGATCCTTTAATCCAAAAATGGGCAAAAAAGATTAATGAAGCAGATGCTTTTATTTTAGTAACACCAGAATATAATCACGGATATCCAGCAGTGCTAAAAAACGCCTTAGATGTAATATATAAGGAATGGAATAATAAGCCAGTAACTTTTGTTTCTTATGGTGGCTTTGTAGGAGGTTCTAGAGCAGTAGAACAACTAAGACAAGTTGCAATAGAACTTCAAATGGCACCAATTAGAGAAGCTATTTTCATACCATTTGTATGGGAAGCATTTAATGAACAAGGAATATTAAAAAACCTAGAAGAATACAATAAGAAAGCAAATTCTATGCTTAATCAGCTATTATGGTGGGCTAAAGCACTAAAAGAAGCAAAAAAGTCCTAAATTAAGAAAGCCAAATAATAGCTAAAATAAAGTAGTTTTTAGCTTAAATCTTTATAGTTAGCTTTTTAAATATATACTTTATTCTATAGTTTATGAAAGATCCTAAGATACATCAAGAATTAAACGAAGTTATAAAAAAATGCAAACTTCCAAGTTTTAAAGAGCTAGATGCAGAATTTGACATTTCTGAAATAGAACATGATGGTAATTTATTAAGAGCTATAAGAAGAAAAATGGTTGAAAAACTAGAATTATTTTGTAAAATAATTGAAACTTTAATGCTTCCAGATCCTTCATCTCTTTCATCAGTCCAAGAAAGTAAGATCTTAGATGATGATATTAGACAAAATATGCTTCAATTATTTAAAAAATTAATGATATATGACAGAATTTCTTTGAGTCTTGAAATAGACAATGATGACAAAAAAAACATTAAATTTATTCAAGATTTATTCTCAGAATGGGAAGAAATTAAACCAGAATTAATGAACATAGTTAAAAAAATGGCAGATGCATGGACAATAGACGATGAGTCTATAGAAGAAAGATATTTCGGATAAAAAGCTTTAAAAAAGAGTAAATTCATCATTCTTTAAAGGAAAAAGATGGTTAAAAAATTATTATTGTTTACATTAATAACTATAATATTAGTTGCAAGCTCTCATGCTTATGAATCACAAGATACTTCTAATACAAATTGCCTTGACTCAGATTTTGGAATAAACTACAAAACAAAAGGCGGAATTACTTTAGGAACTAATGTCTATACAGATGAATGTATAACCCAAGAAGTTCTTAAAGAATTTTACTGCGCAGGAACTAAAGTAATTTCTCAAAATTATAAATGTACATATAGTTGTAATAATGGAGCATGCTCAGAGTCATTAGCTAAAAAAGCCATTATACCAAAAACCACTCAGAAAAAAATTCAAGAATCTCCAAGTACAGCTAGTAATCCATCTACATGCACAGACACAGATCGAGGAATTGATTTATATAACAATGGAATTGCAACATTATATAAAGATAATAATGAAATTTCAAAAAACTCTGATTTCTGCGCATCTAGTAATATTCTTTATGAAAAATACTGTAAGTTTTCAACATCAACAAATGAATGGAAAATAGAACAATTTAACTATAATTGTGAATGTACTAATGGCAGATGCCTTCAAAAATCAAAAACTCTTAATATAGGATCTTCTAATGAAATTCAATCTAGTCCACCACAATCACTTATAAATAAATTCTTATCATTTTTAGGTATTATTAAATCTCCAACTTCTCAAGCAGTTAGAGAAACTCCAAAACAAGAATTTAACTTAAGTTGGATTTTATTATTATTATTTATGATAGCAGGCATTCTATACCTAAGAAGTATATTCAAAGAACCTTCAAAGAAAAAAAATAAATCAAAAGGCTTTTAAATATACAAAGTAAATTAATTTTATGAATAAAAGAGGCCAGTTCTATATTATAATGGCAATTGTTGTTTCTTTAATAATATACAGTTTATATCTTCCAGAAAATAAAATAGAAGAAGTCACTTTATTTGAAGATTTTAGAGACATTTCATTAAATTATCAAACAGAATCTCCTAAAGTCGTTAATCATTATATCTATAAAAACTTAGAAGATGAAGCTCTAAGACTAAAAATTACTGATTTTACTGAAGACTTTCTAAAACAAATACAACAAAAAAATCCAAATGTAAATCTAGTATTTTTTCTAAGTAATGGAACCCATATTTACTTAAAAAGCTACTTTGATGAAACTATTTTATTTGAGCAAACAGAAAAATATGAACTTCCATTGTATGGCGAAAAACAAGAATCATTAAACTCAATAAAACTTAAAGTATCAGGAAAGGATTTCGAGCAACAAGTTCCTATTAAAATGAAGAATTTTGGAAGAGAATTTACTTCTCAAACAGCCCAACTAAGTGGAGATGAATTCGTTCTTGAAATAGGTGGTGTATTTCATAATTTTAAGCTAGATAATAATAATGTGGGAAGTGAATTTCAATTCATAGTTGAAGTGGACAATCCAGGCCCTAATGGACTTAGAAATATATATGTCTCAGGCACAAATCCGTATAATGTGAGGTTTTAAAATGCAAAAAGCAATATCAGTCTTATTATCATGGGTCTTAATAGTAGGATTTGCTGTTGCAATGTCAGCTATAATTTTTGGTTGGGCAATTCCTTTTGTAAATAATATATCTAATAAACTAGACACGTCAGAGAATGTAGATATTTACTGCGATAATACTCAAATAAAAATCCTAGACATTTGCAGAAGAGAGCTACCCCCAAGTCCAGGCCTACCAGATCCTTACAGCAATAGATCCATAAATATTTCAATTCAAAATACAGGTTCTTATAGTATCAAAAGATTATCAATTTCTAGAGAGACTACTCATTCAGCTATTCAAAGCTGTTTTATGTATTTAACTAACCCCATAGAACCAGGATCAACAACTTCATTTGATTTAGCTATGCTAGCAAGTTTTATAGATTCTAATGGAAATAATCTTGATTGTATTACCCTAGATCCTGAACCATTACAAAGGCTTCATACTGGCTTTGTAAAACAAATAGAAATCACTCCATTTGTTAATATAAACAACCAAGAAATCCCATGTTCAAGTAGTAGAGTAACCACAAAAGATATAAATATCCTAAATCATTGGTGTATCATACAATAAATCATTGGTGTAACTGAGGTGAAAATAATTGCTAAATAAAAAAGGTATTAGTCCTTTAATAGCTACTATTCTTTTAGTTGCTTTAGTTATTGCAATTGCCTTAATTGTATGGTTCTGGTATGCTAATTATCTTCAAATTAAAGCAGATAAAATAGGAAAAAAAGCTATAGCAGAAGGAGAATGTGTCTTAAATATAGAATTTAAAATTGAATCTGCTTCTTGTAGCCCTGCTGCTCCTAATAATATATTAATAAGTCTAAGAAATGAAGGAAAAGTAAATATTGCCGACTTTAGAGTAAGAGTTTATGGAACAAGTGGAAGCCAAATGATAATAGTTGGAAAAAATTTACCAGAGACTCAGTCAACTCAAACAAGTGTTCAATATGACCCAAGTACAATTGGAACTCCTCAAAGAATTGAAGTTCTTCCTGTAGTCTCATCTGAAGGAACAATAACAACTTGTACTAATAAAATTGCCTTAGCTCCACTAACTGGCTGTTAACATGAGTAAAGGCATTTCTTCTTTAATTGCTACTGTAATACTTTTAGGAGCAACAATAGTATTAGCATCTATATTATTTACTTGGACTTCTGATTTATTTAAAGAAGATAATTCTAAATCAACATGTAAATTAGAACTTGAAAGATTATGTGTAGGATCTTCAATAGGAATACTTGATGCATCTGTAAATGCTACTGGGGCAATTTATGTTCTAATGGAAAATAATGGAAATTATGCAGTAAAATCAGTTAGAGTAACATCATTTCTTTCAAACTCAACAATATATTCATCATTAATTAACTTTTCAGTTCCACTTCCTCCTTTTTATCCTATAAATTTTACTTTAAATTACCTAGTTTTAGATTTAAATAATCCGCCTATCAATCCTCCTATTTATAGTTCAATCGAAATTTCTCCAATTATAAGCACTGACTTTGAATCAGAAACCTGTGAAACTATATGCAATTATAAAGCCACAAGGACTTTTTAGTATTGTAGAGTCCTAATATTATTTCGTTTTTTAGTACAGAAAGCTTTAAATATTACCTTTTTAAATATACTTAATATTAAAAGGAGGTGCTATAGGTGGTAAATAAAAAAGGTATTAGTCCTTTAATCGCTACTGTTCTTCTTATTGGTTTTACAATTGTTTTAGCTGCTGTAGTTATAAGATGGGGTTCTGATTTATTTAATACTCAAATAAAAACTCAAACATGTGAAAATGCAGCAACTTTAGAATGTACTAGTGATGTAGATTTTGCAATAACGAAAGCGGATTATGATGAAAACGCAGGAACATCGGGGGTAGGAAGTCTTACATTTTCCCTTGTAAATAATGGGGCCCTTAAACTTGAAAATGTAATTGTTAGAATTCGAAAGGCAAATGGAGAAGTTATAGCCATCGATGGTGTTACTATTAATTTACCTGCATATGGTACTGATACAACTGGTACCACAGATGTTAGTCCATCAATTGCAATAGCTAGCTTAAATACCTGTGGAACTAACGGAAATGAAAATTGTCCAATTTCAATAATACCTAAATTAACACATACTACTGACAAGGGAGATCAATGTGAAGTAGTGTGTAGAAATGAAGTATCTAAGAAACTTGATACAGTAGTAACCTAATTTAATTTCTTTCTTTTAATTTAATATCATGAAACAAAAAGGAGACATATGGATTTCAGCAGTATTATATATGGCTCTAGGTATTATAATCCTAGTAATAGTTCTTTCTGTTGCAATTCCAGTAGTTAATAAAATTAGAGATAAAAATATAGCTTTAAACACAAAAGAACTAATGTTTGACCTAGATAGAAATATAAGAATAGTTTATAGTGAAGGCCCTGGCTCAAGAAGACCAATTAAATTAGAAATCACAAAAGGAACTTTTTCAATAGATCAAGCCCAAGATACAATAAGCTGGCAGTTCTCAAGTAAAGTTCAATTATCTCAACTTAATTTAGCAGTAAAAGAAGGCAGCTTAATAATAAACACAACTCAAGGAGCATCTACAAAAGACTTCCTAACAACTTATACATTAAATTACACTAGTATTTTAGATATAACATCCACAGCAGCCACAAATTTTATTTCAGGAAAAACTAATTTAATTATTTCAAACACAGGAAATAATAAAATCTTAATTGATGTTTATTAAAATAAATACCGAAAAATATATAAGCAAAGCCCAATAATTCATATCTATAAAAATGCCAAAAAATGAGGTTGTTATTTCTAAAGAGAATGAGCTAGAAGACTTTAAGATAGATTTAAAACCCCAAATTCCACAATTCCCAGAAGTAGAAATATCAAAATTAAATATTAAATATCCTTTAATCCCACCTTATGCTTTTGCCCATATATTTTGGGATTATCAAAATAAAGAACTAGTTTACTTTATAGAAGAACCTGGTTTAAATCCAGAAGAGCGTAGAATTCTTGACATATTAGAAGATGGAATAAAAGAACTAATTAACATAAGTTTTTTAGCAGTAAAAGATGGAGACACAGTAATAAAATACTTAGAAAAAAATCTAAGAGTTCTAATAAAAGAATTAAAAATTCAAATTACAAACGATAATTATCAAAAAGTAATGTACTATATCTATAGAGACTTTGTTGGTCTTGGAAAAATAGAGCCATTCTTATGTGATTATTTTATTGAAGATATTGAATGCAATGGAGTTAACTTTCCAATTTATATTATTCATAGAAAATATAGAAATTTAAGAACTAATATTGTTTATGATAATTCTGATAAATTAGCAACATTTGTAGAAAGATTAGCACAAAAATGTGGCCATTATATTTCTTATGCAACCCCATTATTAGATGGAGCTTTACCCGACGGAAGTCGTGTAAACGCTACTTTTACAGAGGATATAACTTCTAGAGGACCTAGTTTTACAATCAGAAAATTCTCCCAGAAGCCATGGCCACCATCAAAATTAATGCAAATGAACACAATTTCTCCAGGTATGCTAGCTTATTTATGGATGTTAATAGAATATGAAGCAAATATTATGATAATAGGAGGAACAGCATCTGGAAAAACTACTTTACTTAATGGTTTAGCTTATTTTATACCCCCTCAAGCAAGAGTAGTTTCTATAGAAGACACGAGAGAGTTAAATTTACAGCATAGTAATTGGCTTCCTTCTGTTGCAAGAGAGGGAGTAGGTTTAACAAATCTAGTGGGCCAAAAATATGGAGATGTAAGTTTATTTGATTTACTTAAAGAAAGCTTTAGGCAACGTCCTGATTATGTTATTGTAGGAGAAGTTAGAGGAAAAGAAGCGTATGTTTTGTTTCAGGGCATGGCTAGTGGGCACCCAAGTTTTGGAACAATGCACGCTAATTCAGTAGATACTATGCTGAGAAGACTAGAAACTCCTCCAATAAATCTAAGTCCTTCTTTAGTAGAAATTTTAGATGTTGTTGTAGTAATGACTCAAACAAAGATTAAAGGTGTAGAAGTAAGAAGAGTAACTGAGATTGATGAAATAATTAGTGTTAAAGAAGGCCAAGGTGCCCAATTCCATATACCATTTACTTGGAATCCTATAACAGATAAGTTTTCATTTAACAATCAAAGTTATGTATTTAACAAATTCAATCTTCATCAAGGAATTAGTCAAGAAGAACTATTTAAAGAATTAGAAATAAGAACTAAACTCTTAATTAATCTATATAAATATGGAATTTTTGATTATTTAGAATTTAGAAATATAATAAATGAATACTATAAAGATCCTATGGCTATACTCAAAAGATTTAATGTTAAATAAATATGTCAATAGATACAATAAAACAAAATTCAGAAATCCTTAATGAGGCTGTTATAAAATTCAATTCTTACACCATAGAAATAGATTCATTAGAAAAAAATCTTGAAACTACTAAAGATAAAAAAACAAAAAAAGTAATTGAAGAGCAAATATCTTCTTTAAAAGTAAAAATAAATGAGTTAAGTACCTACATCCTTAAAATTCAAATTAATATTCAAAAACTATTAGATGAGGAGCTTCAATATAATGCCTCTTAACATACTTGAAATTTCAAGAAATATACTTAATCTTAATACAGATTTAGAAAGAGGAGAAAATAACTTCAAAACTATCTTAAACAATGTTGAAATTCTTAAGAATAAGCTTAGAAATAAAGAAATAGACGAAAAAAATTATAATATTGTATTAAATAATTACTTAAAAAATAATAATCTAAACTCATTTATCTCAAATTATAAAAAATACAAATTAGAAACTTTAAATGAAATTAAAATACTTAATAATAAATTATTCAACGAAATAGAAATAAAAACAAAAGAGTTTCAAAATCAGTTTACTACTAAAAAATCTTCAAAATCATCTCAAAAACTACCGTCTGATATTTCAAAAGAGGATATTGCAAGATTCCTAGAATTCCAAAAGAAAAAAACCAGAGGAGAGAAAAAAATAAGCGCTGATTATTCAGTATATTCCTCAAATAATTATGCAAGAATATCTAATCAATTTGCTGATAAACTAGCATATTATTTAATTAATAAATACCCAGAAGTCTTTAAACCACTATTTAATTCTGTTAGGGGAGCTGATATAAAATTAATATCATCAACTTACTTAAGTATTTTAATTTTCACAACTATAATTTCCCTTCCTATTTTAACATTAATTTTTTTTTTAATTACATTAAGCTTATCTAAAGCTATAATTCTAGGATTTTTAGGTATGATTTCAACTGCATTTATTGTATATGCATATCCATTAAGTGTAATTAGTTCTAGAAGAAGAAAAATAAAAAGTGATTTAGTCTTTGCAACAGTCCATATGGCAGCAATTTCAGGATCTGGTGTTCATCCTGTTAAAATTTTTAAGCTTTTACTAGAATCTGGAGAATATAAATACTTAGAATCTGAATTTAAAAAAATTCTTAATTATATTAATCTTTTTGGTTATAGTCTATCAACATCTCTAAGAAGTGTTGCAGCAGATTCTCCATCATATGAATTAAAAGAACTTTTAAATGGAATGGTAGCTACAATAGAAACAGGTGGTGAATTAAAAAAATATCTTCAAGACAAAGCAGAAGATGCATTAAATCAATATAAAGGAGATCAAAAAAAGAGATTAGATGTCTTAAACACTTACTCAGATATTTATACAGGAATTTTAGTTGCGGCCCCTTTATTATTTTTAGTTACATTAGCAATATTAGATAAAATATCTCCATCAATTGGCGGAATTTCAATAACTACAATTGCTAGCGTCGGTACTTTTATAGGCATTCCCGTAATTAACATAGTCTTTATACTTTTAATTAATGTTACTCAACCAGAAATATGAAACTTGAATTTAAAACCAAATATATAGTTAGCATTTTAATAGGTTTATTTATAATAATATTAGATTTTATAATATTTAAAGGAACTAGATGGTTCCAACCTTTATTTGGGATTGGTTTATTTATAATTATATCTCCGTTTTGGTTAGATATTCTAAAAGAAAATAAAAGACAAGCAGAAATTGAATTTAAATTCTTAGAATTTGTAAGAGCATTAGTAGAAACAATAAAATCTGGAGTTCCAATACCAAAAGCAATTATCCATGTAAGTACAGCTGATTATGGTGATCTTTCTCCTTATGTTAAAAAATTAGCTTATCAAATAGAATGGGGTATGCCACTAAGAGAAGCCCTCCAAACTTTTGCAAGAGACACAAATAATAGAGTAATCATAAGATCAATATCAATAGTTATGGAAGCTGAAAGAAGTGGTGGTAACATAAGTGAAGTTCTTTCAGCAGTTACTGCATCTATACTACAAATTAAAAAAATCAAAGATGAAAGAAAATCAAATACATATTCTCAAATGGTTCAAGGTTACTTTATTTTCTTTGTATTTATTGTTATTATGTTAGTTCTTCAATTATATCTAATGCCACAATTAGGGGACATCAGTGGAACAATAGCAATAGGAGTAAGCGGTGGTTTTGAAGCTTATGTAGAAGGCCAAGAACCTCCACAAAATGAAAGTCTAAACTTTGACAGTATATTTTTATATTTAATATTAATACAAGCATTTTTTGCAGGGATTATGATAGGGAAATTTGCTGAAGGAGAGTTAAAAAGAGGTCTCAAACATTCTGTAATTGTAATGATAGTTAGTTATCTTATTATTACTACTATAAGAGGTATTTAAATGAAAAAAGGTGTCTCTTATATTGATGTTGCAATAAGTGCAGGCATATTTATTTTATATCTACTTTTTATTTTTGTAACATTAAGACCTGGAATAAAAGAAGATATTAGTGGAGAATATCTTCTACAAATAATAAGCTCAGGATTAAATAATAAGATTTCTATGAATATAAGTAAATATCCGTTATTTATAAATTACCATACTGAAAATCCAATCGACCCATGGGACCCTAATAATGAAGATGTTATAGTAGAATTAAAAGGATTCCCATTTAATTGGACTGAAAATAAAACAAATATCCTAGATAAATATTATGCTCCTGTAATTTTCAACATTACAAGACATGACTTAAATACTTTAAATTTAACATTAAAAACAAGAAACATAATACTTAACTCCCCTTTAGATGATCCAGATGTATTTTTCTTATCTTATTCAGAAGACTTTAACTTTTCAGCAGATTTTTCTTTGCCATCAGAAACCCAAACACCAAGAATAATAAGTGAAAATAATTTTTACTTTAGATTTGGAACAAAAGAAATAATATTTGGCATTGGAGAAGAAAAATTAAATAACACAAATGATGATTATCAGCAGCTAAAACAAAAATTTAATTTCCCAGAAGATAAAGACTTTATAATTATAGTATATGAAGGTAAAAGTCCAAATAATATCATTTATTCTTATTCAAAAATTATTCCCACAGAAACAGAAAAACATATATTTGTATTACAATGGAGTGATATCTTAATAAAGAAAGATGGCACAACAATACCAATTATAATAAATATAAGAACATGGTAAACAAAAAAGCATTTATTAAAACATTTGAGGCAATAGCAGCTATTATACTAGTTCTTTTAGTAATAACTTATGTTTTTAAAGAAAGACCAAAAGAAACTTCTGTTCCAAAAGACATTGCATTATTTCAAAGTGCTGCAGTAACAGAAATATACAATAACGAAACAAAAAGAGCATGTATATTTATTGAAGATAAAAAATGCCTTGACTTTTCTTCATTTATTCCAAGTAATTTAGAGTATAATATAACTATTTGTAAAGCTCCTTGTCCAGCCCCACCTTTTGCTTTACTTCCAAATAATAAAACAGTATATGCAAAATCATTCATTGTTGCATCAAATTTAACACATTATGATCCTAAATTAGTAAGTCTATATGTTTGGAGAAAGATTTAAATAGAGTATTTAATCAAAGTGAACATGTTTAAAAAATACATAATTCTAATAATCTTAATTCTTATTATTTCTGGCTGTGAAAAATCAGCCGACAAAACTCCAGACGATTCTAAAACTAGTGATTTAACTCAAGAATCATACTTAAAAGGAATCACCTTAACACCAAAAAGCTTTCAAGGAAGTGACTTTACTGATTTCTTTAAAAAAGCTCAAGAATTAGGAAATATTGTAAGTTGGGCAGGAGATTGGAATGAACTTTCTAATACCAAAAATGGTGGTCCAACTGTTGTGGCTTCCTTAGCATCACAATATGATTATATTCCAATTATAGAAGCTCAATTTTTTACACAATCAACTGGCAAACTAGTAAGAAATCTTGATGATATAACAAAACAAAGCTATAAAACTAGTGCGATAAATTTTGCAGAAAAATTTAAACCAAAGTACCTTGGATTTGGCATTGAAATTAATATTTTATATGAAAAATCCCCTAAAGATTTTGATAATTTTGCCTCATTCTATAATGAAGTTTATGATGAAGTTAAAAAAGTATCTCCAGACACAAAAGTCTTTACTATGTTTCAGCTAGAAAAAATGAAAGGATTAAATGGAGGCTTATTTGGAGGTTCTAATGATCCTAATAAAGCACAATGGCAGTTATTAGATAAATTCTCAAAGTCAGATCTAATTGCCTTTACATCTTATCCTAATTTAATCTATAAAACACCATCAGAGATTCCTTCTAATTACTACACTGAAATTAAAAATTATGTAAATAAACCTATTGCTTTTACAGAAATTGGTTGGCACACATCTCAAAGTCCAGTAGGTTGGGAATCTAGTGAATCTGAACAAGCAGAATTTATAAAGACATTTTTTGAACTTACTAAAGATATTAATAAAGAATTTGTTATTTATAGCTTTATGTTTGATCAAAATACAATAGAGCCATTTAATAGTATGGGTCTTTATAATGAAGATGGAGTACCTAGAGCATCTCTTAATGAATGGATGAATAATTAACTAAGTTCTAAAAGAAACATTTATAAATTATGCCAAATAATTCTAGCCTATGTTCAAAACTCTAACAGAAAGACCACTAAGACTAGCCAAAACTGTTAAATATTACAATTAAACATAATTCTAACATGAAATACAAATTTTTAGAACATACTGCCGAAGTTAAATTTCAAGCATTTGGAAAAACTATTGAAGAAGCTTTTTCCAATGCAGTATTAGCAACTTTCAGCACAATGACAAATGTTAAAAAGATTAAACCTTTGCAAAAAGAGATTATTAAACTGAGGTCCAAAAGTAAGGAATCATTATTATACGATTTCATTGAAGAACTTCTGTTTTTATTGGACACTAAAGGATTTATTCCTGCTAAAATTGAAAACCTAAAAATTACTAAAAACGAAGAATATAAATTAAAAACTATTATATTTGGAGATCAAGCACAGAATTATGATACTCATGGCCATGTTAAAGCAATAACTTATAGTGAAATGTTTATTAAAGAAGAAAGTGGAAATGTAATAGTCCAAGTTGTTTTAGACGTTTAATATCTGCAAAAATTAGTTGCCAATTTAGTATTTTTAAACAATTTAGATATAGATTTAATGTCCTGTTTTTTATTTATAGAAAGCTCATAATAAGAAATATTATTCCCATTAAATCTTTCTTTAGATAATATAGAGTGAATACTCAAATTTGTCCTTAACCACTCCTTCATAATTCCTAAATTCTTTTTATACTTAGAACAGACTTTTACTCTTTTAGTATCATTAGTAATTTTTTGTTTTAAAATATTCATAAAAAAGAAATTCATTTCTTTTTCACCATGGGGAGTTTTCCACTTATAGTCTATATAAGATTCGATAGCTTCTTGTAACAATTCTGCTTTCTTAGGATGTAAAAATCCTATTAATTTCTTATATCTCAATAAATTGACATTACCATAAATATATAATCGGTGGATGCTTCTATAATTATTATGCTTAATTCTTGATTCTATGCCTAAGATTTTTAGAGACTTTCTAATTTGAGTTAAACCTTCCAAATTAATTGAATCCAAACCAATGTGCCTATCTCGTCCTTTTCTAACCATTACCCAACCATCACTGTCAAAATATGCTCTAAGCCATAGTCTAAGGCAGCTTTTTGTCAATTTCGGAAGCTCCCAGTTCTTAGAATAATAGGAAAAATTCTTTGTTAATTTGTGATAAATTAGTTTATTTGATATTCTACATCTTCCGTCATTCGTAACATAAGGTTTTAAGCCAAAATAATGGAAAAACTTTTTTTGAAAATCTTTAAGAAGAACACTATTTGTATTTCTAAATCCAATCATATAATATTTTTTCTTTTGACTTACAGGATTTTTTATTACATATCCATCAGCACATAAATAAGCATGAATGGCAGAAAGATTTTTGTCAAATCTTAACATAAAAATTTATAAACATAAAATTTTAAAAATCTTCCTAGAGTACTTGTCCAGTGGACAAATAAGGAAAGATATATAAAGTTTAATCAATAAAAAAATAAACATGCAAGCTGAAAAGAAATATAAAATTAAGAAAATTGAAAAAAATGTGTACCAAATTGATAAAGAAGGTCCTATGAAAGTACCATTAAGAATATTTGCTTCTGAAAAATTACTTAAAAAAATAGAAGAAGATGACTGCATACAACAAGGAATAAATGCTGCCACAATGCCAGGAATTCAAAAATATAGTATAATGATGCCTGACGCACACTTAGGCTATGGAGTAAGCGTTGGGGCTGTTATTGCTTTTGACTCTGAAACTGGGGTTATTAGTCCCGGAGCGACAGGTTTTGACATAAATTGCGGTGTCAGACTTCTATCTACAAATTTATCAACTAAAGAAGTCGAACCAAAAATAAAACAACTTTTAGACCTTATTTTCCAAGCAGTTCCTAGCGGAGTAGGAAGACATAGTGAAATAAGACTAACTAATAATGAATTAGATAATGTACTAAAAGAAGGTGCAAATTGGGCAGTAAAAAAGGGATATGGAAACGAGGATGATATAAAACATTGCGAAGAATATGGAAATCTTAAGAATGCTGACCCAAGTAAGGTGAGCAATAAAGCAAAAGAAAGAGGAAAAAACCAATTAGGCACTCTAGGAGCAGGAAATCATTTTGTAGAAATACAAATTGTAGATAAAATATATAATAAAGAAACAGCTAAAAGTTTTGGAATTGATAATGAAGGTCAAATTTGCGTCATGATACACTGCGGAAGCAGAGGGCTAGGTCATCAAGTTTGCTCAGATTATTTAAGATTAATAGAAGATAAGTATCCAGATATTATGAAAAGTCTGCCTGATAAAGATTTAGCTTATGCACCTGTAAATAGTAAAGTAGCAACAGATTATTTCAAAGCAATGAATGCTGCCGCTAACTTCGCTTGGTGTAATAGGCACATTATTGCGGATAATGTTAGGAGAATTTTTAAAAAAGTCTTAAAAAATGTCGAACTAAATACAGTCTATGATGTAGCACATAATATAATAAAATTAGAAGAATACAAAATTGATGGAAAATTAAAAAAAGTTTATGTCCATAGAAAAGGCGCAACCAGAGCATTTGGTCCAGCCAAAGAAGAAATTCCTGAAAATTATAAGAAAACTGGACAACCTGTATTAATACCTGGATCTATGGGAACCGCAAGTTATGTTTTAGTTGGAACCAATAAAGCAATAGAAAATACTTTTGGCTCAACAGCACATGGTGCGGGAAGAATGATGTCAAGACATGCAGCTATTAGAAATTATAGGGGGGAAGAAATTAAAAATGAATTAGAAAAAAGACATATTTACATTAAAGGAGCTTCTTGGAAAGGAATTGCTGAAGAAGCGCCATTAGCTTATAAAGATGTAGATGAAGTTGTTAAAGTCAGTCATGAAGTTGGCATCGGTAATTTAGTAGTTAGATTGATTCCCTTAGGTGTTGTTAAAGGTTAAAAATGGAAGATAATAAAGATTCAAAGAAAATTGAAGGCACTTATTATGACATAGATGTTAATAAACCAGAAGAAGTAGAAGCAACTAGAGGTCCTTGGGTTATGGATCCAAATGGCTATTTCTTAATAAGAATTGACTATAATAATCAAAAATTAGAAGTTGCTTTTTGTAATACAGAAAATAAAATGATTAAAGTAATTAAAGGAGATCATCCACTTCCAATTTACTATACAATAGACAGATTAAAACTAATTTTAAGAATAGATCACGCATGTTATTTAGGAACAGAACTACAAAAAGCTTATATTGCAATGAAATTAAATCTTAAATATGTTCAAGATGAAGAACTAGATTTTAACTTAAAGAATGACTCATAAATTCATTGAAGATTTTGCAACAGCAGATATTGCTTTTGAAGCTTCTGGGAAAGACTTAAATGAATTATTTAATAGTTCGGCAGAAGCATTATTTGAAATTCTGGCAAGTACCAAAAAAATAGGAAAATCTCTTAAAAAAACAATTAAACTTTCTAACGAAAATATTGAAAAATTACTCTATGATTTTCTCTCAGAAATTCTTTTTCACAAAGATCAAGATTTCATGATATTTAATTCTTGTAAAATTGAAATAAATAAATCAGAAAATAGATTCAATCTTGAAGCAACACTTTACGGTGAAAAAATAAATCCAAAAAAAACATGAACTTCATAGTGATGCTAAAGCAATTACACTACATCAGTTTAGTATAGAAAAAACAAAAGATGGTTATAAATCATTTGTAATTGTAGATATTTAATTTTTTTTAAAGAAATTATCAATTTCCAATTCAGGATTATTAGTTATTACATAATTAAAAGTTTCTGGCATTAAATTTTTATAATAAGGCAATGCAAATCTTTCTTCCAAGAATACAACTACACCTTTATCATTTTCACTTCTTATACATCTTCCTGCATTTTGTATACATCTTATTAATGCAGGAAATAAATAACCATACTCCATACCTTTCCCAAATTTCTTATCATAATAATTAACTAATTGTTTAGTCTCTAAATCTGGCTTAGCTAATGGTAATCCAACAACAACAACACATTTTAATAAATTTCCAGGCAAATCAATACCTTCCCCATAACTTCCAGAGCTTACTGCCATTAAAGAAGCCCCTACCAAAAAAGATAATTTAAACTCATTAAGTAAATCCATCTTTTCTTCATTAGTTGCATTTGGTTTTTCATAATATATCTTCTTATTTGATCTAATGAAATAACTAACTTTATTCAATAAATCATAACTAGGGAAAAAAATAATAGAATTTCCTGGAACACTATCCATGATTTTGCTACATTTATCAGCTATTTTTTGGTACATTAACTCCGATCTTTTAGTAAATTTAGTGGTAACACTATTAACAATAATATTTAACCTATTACTCTCGGGAAATGGATTTTTATATTCCTTAACAGTTGTATTACTAATCCCCAACAAATCTTTATACATGCTAGTTGGTCTTAAAGTTCCAGACATGAAAATACTAGAATGTGCCTTCTTTAAGATTGGATCAATTACAATACTAGGATCTAAGCACCTATAACTAACTAAGGTATATGGTTTTTTATTTACAAAATATCCTCTTTTCATTATTCTAATAAATCCTTCGTCTTGATTTATCCATGCTTTTAAAAAATTAGCTAAACTTCCAATAAAAGATCTTCTTTGTTTTTCTCTCACTTGCTCACTTAGATGCTCTAAATCATTAATTAGTTTAAAATAGTCTATTTTCTTTGATATTCTTGATATAATATCGTCTTTAGTAACTATAACTTCATCTTCATCCAATAATAGCTTTTCTTTAGCAATTTCAGCATAGATATTATTTAACAATTCAATAAATTCAACATGTTCAAGAAAATCAAATTTCTCTGCTTCTCTTAAAGCATAATCAATTGTATTACTTGATAAATTTTCTGTCATTAAATCTCTGCATCTATCAGGCAAATTATGACTTTCGTCAAATATTATAATAGATTTTTCAAGTGTTTTGTTTATCTTAGAAAATAATGCATCTCTTATACCTTCATTTAAAACATGAAAGTAATCAGCAATAATAACATTAGCATTCTTTGCTATATCGCAACTAATTTCAAATCCACAAAAACTCCTATTTTTACTTAAATTAACTATTTCTTCAACATGCAAAGGATTTATCTTGGATATTTCATCAATTAAACTTTCTCTTTCATACTTTAATTTTTTACTTTTGCTATTATCAAAAAAATTGCATAAATTTTTTTCAACAACATCATTGCAATAATCATAAAAATCTCTTGTGCTAAAATCAGTAATTCCTTCCACACTACACATATTCTTCTTTCCAATAAAATCTGCAACTAAGAATTTTTCATTATGTATTTTTTTAATTTCTTTCAATGTTTCAATTACAATTTTATGTTGTGTATGTCTACTTGTTAAGAAAAAAATTGTTAAGTTATTATCAATAGCATATCTTAATGCAGGAGCTAAAACAGCAACAGTTTTCCCAATTCCAGTTGGGGCATGAACCATTAAATTTGTTTTAGTTTTTATTGCATTTAGAACTTCATCAATAAAAGAGTCTTGTCCCTCCCTCAAACTTTTATATGGAAATAAAACCTTAGAATCTAACATTACTTTTTTTAAAAAAGCTTATTTTATAAGTCTTTCTAACTGCTTCAAATTGATTTATATACTACAAAATAGAATATAACTTTCAAAGATTTTCTAGGAAAGCATTATAAATATTTTCAATATAAATCAATTTATAGTATAAGGTATTCAATTAAAAATATAGTAAATCACTAACTGATAAAATTAAATTTTATAGAGGTTGAGAATTTATGAAATTAAGAACTAAAATATATTTCAGATTAAAAAATTACCCATATAATATGACTGCTGAAAGAATGGTTGAAATACCATTTATTATCAAAAATTTACCACTTGATAAAAATAAAATGATTTTGGATGTAGGATGTGATGAAAGCATTTTACCTGTTATGCTATGCAGTTATGGATATAACGTATTTGGCATAGACATAAATCAATATAACTTTAAGCATCCTAAATTTAGATTTGAAAAAATAAATCTATGCAAACTAAAAGATGTAAAAAATTCCACTTATGATATTGTTATTAGTATGTCCACTATAGAACATATGGGATTAGGGTATTATGGAGAAGATAATTGTAGCCAATCCGAAGCTTTTGATGTGATTTATGATATTCTTAAAGAAGAAGGCATGTTTATTCTAACAGTTCCATTTGGTAAATATTCAGAAAATAAACTACAAAGGGTTTATAATAAGGAAATGCTAAACAAAGTATTAAAGAAATTTAAAATCTCAAAACTAGAATTTTATATGAAAGAAGGAAATATATGGATTCCTTGTTTATATTCAAGTATTGAAAATTTAGATTCAACAGATTCAACAAATGGCATAGCTTGTATTGTTTGTCAGAAAGTTAAAAATAGTACTTAATACATTATGAAGAATTAAGAAAGTAATTAAATAATGTAACTACTTATACTTCAAGAAATTCTGATTTAAAATATCTAATTCTAAGTAATTATCTTGTATTATAATAATAATAATAGAAAGCTTTAAAAGTTTATCATATCTTTAAATTTTATGCTTAAAAAAATTGGTGGTAGTATTAAAAGATTTCTTAATAGCTTATTTAAAGCAAAAAAACATGTTAAACTGGGTTTATATGGTCCTCCTAATTCTGGTAAAACTACTTTAGCAAATAGAATTTGTAAAGACTGGCTTGGAGAAGAAATGGGCCAAGCTTCTAGAATTCCACATGAAACAAGAGAGATTCAATTTAAAGAAAGTGTATTAATAAAATCCAATGGAAAAGAACTTTCATTTAAATTAATTGACACTCCTGGAATAGCAACTAAGATAGATTATGAAGATTTTCTAAAATTTAATTTATCTCAAAAAGAAGCAAAAGAAAGAGCTAAAGAAGCAACAAAAGGAGTTATTGAAGCAATTAAGTGGCTAGATAATATGGATGCTGTAGTAGTAGTCCTGGACTCAACAAAAAACCCATATTCTCAAGTTAATATCACAATAATAGGAAATTTGGCAGCAAGAGAAATTCCAGTTTTAATTGCAGCTAATAAAGTTGATTTAAGAAAAGCCAATATTAAAAAAATTGAATCTGCTTTCCCTCAATATAAAGTAATGGGAATTAGTGCTGAAAGAGGAGACAACATAGAACAATTTTATAAAACATTATTTAAGGTGGTGAGATAACAATGTTAACTTTACAATATATTCCTCTAAATGAAATAGAAAATCTTGATTCTCAAGATAAAATCAAGAAATTATTATCTTTGGTAAAAGAAGATAAAATTCTTCTAGTAGAAGGAAGATTAACTCCTGCAGAAGAAGTAAAACTAATAGAATCAACAATGGAAGAAATCTCAAAATCATTTAAAGGCATTGAAATATGTACAGTTTATCCTCAAAAGAAAAGAGAAGTTCAATTTTTTTCTAGATTAAGAAAAGAAGTTCTTAATATACTTGGATATAGGCAAGGCATTACAATAATAGGTCCTGCTTCAATAATTAAGGATATAAAAAGAGATCCAACAAAAATAGAATTGTTAACCAGAAACAGCAAAAAATTTAGGAGGATGCAAGCAAAGAAATAAATAAATGCCACACCAATGCGTAAAGTGTAACACATTTTTTCCAGATGGTTCAAATGAGCTTTTAAAGGGATGTTCCAGCTGCGGTGGGAAGTTTTTCTTTTTTGTTAGAGATAAAGATCTTGAAAAAGCTAAATCCTTTACAATTAATCTTAGTAGTGATGATAGAGAACAAATTCAACAAGATGTTTTTGATATTCTTGGTCATGATTCTGATGATCCAGAACCAGTATTTCTTGACTTTGAATCTATAAGAATTTTAAAACCAGGTCATTATGAACTTGACCTAGTCCAATTATTTAGAGGCAAGCCTCTAGTATATAAATTAGAAGATGGAAAATATATAATTGATTTAGTTTCTACATTCGAATCTAGTAGAAAAGAAAAAGAAAAGAAAGATAAAGAAAGCAATAATTCTCAATAAAAAGCTTTATAAAAGTTAATAGAAATTTCATTTTATAAGGGGGCGTAGTATAAAGGATAGATGAGTAATTATTTATCCATATAAGCCGGTAGTACAGTTGGCTCCAGACCTTCTAATCCAGGTTCAAATCCTGGCGTCCCCATAAATTTAATTAAGCCATTTTTCCATAGGGTACATTTGAATTCCGTGATGAGATTTTTTTCTACCCCTGGGTTTATATTCCAAACTCTTATAGAACCCCAATGCATATGGTGATGAGTTTAGTAGTATTTTTCTGTTTCTAGTTCTTTTCAGCCAGTTTTCCAGCCTATACATTACAACTTTTCCAATCCCTTCATTCATGTAATCTTTATCAACATAACAATGGGTTATCCAACCGTTTTTCTTTGCTCGACCGATCGCAATAATCTTATTTTTATCTTCCACAATTATTACATAATCTTTTATCCATTTTTCTGAAATCTCTTTTTCACTATATTTTTCCATAAAAAATTGGATACTTCTTTTAGGCAGGCCCTTTGCATTAAATTCTTCAAATATCTTAAAAATCAAATTACTAACTTCTTTAGAATCTTTCTTTTTAAACCTTCTAATATTAAAATTCATTATTTAATTATAGATACTTTGATGTTATAACCTAAAGAGCTGAGACTATTTAAGAATTTCTAATGCCCTTAGTTTTGTAGAACGCAAAAAACGGTTCTGTAACATAAACGGTTGATAAAAATAAAAATTGCTTATCTTTGTGGATGGACAATAATTGCCGTTTATTTAATCATAAAATTCTTTAACAGAAACATTAAATAATTCAGCTAGTCTTCTCACTTGTGACGGTCTTGGTCTGGTTTCACCAGCTTCCCATCTTGTGATTGATCTAGGATTTACATCTAATTTTTGTGCTACTTCAAATTGTGTTAACTGTGCTTGTTTTCTGTAACTCTGCAAAATTTCATAGAATCTTTTACTTACTCTACCTTCGGGTAATGGTTCAACATTTGAATAGCCCTTTGATATTCCTAAGTTTTGTAATTCTTGAATGAGACCATATAAATTACTTTGACTTGGCAATTGATCTGATACTGCCACAATTCTCTCAAGGGCAGAGAGTATTAATCCTCTAACATAAGGATCCTCATTAGCTACATATAACTTTCTAAGCCTAGACTCTCTTTCATCATATAATTTTAACCAATTTGCCTGTTCACTTTCCATATATGTATTTGCCATTATTAACTATATAAATCTTTCTATTTTAATTACTTGACAATAGTATCAAATCTAACCATTTATTCTTTCCTAAATTCAAACTAATCTCTGCTTTCTCTGCTGGCGTCATTTTAATGCCTTGATGTACTCTAATGAAATTATACCAAATACAAAATAATTCCAAGGTCAATGTAGCACTGTATTCTTTTTTAAAACCTCTAATGACTTTAATTCTTTCTCTAATAGTTCCCTGAATTCTCTCAATTATATTATTTCTTTTATCTATACTAGCTTTAAGTCTAGTATAATATTTCTTATCTTGACTTATTCTTTTCTGACCCCATACTTTTCTGTATGCCTTTCTATAACCCGCTAATGAATCTGTAAACAAGTGTAAAGGCTTATGTTTAGCTTTTAAGAATAAAATCTTAGCGTTTTTACTATCTCTTCTAGTAGAATAATGGGTTGAGACTAAAAATCTAGTTCCTTTATCTACCATATCCCAAAAATAATGCTGTTCTTTATTACATTTAACAAATATTTCATCAGCATGAAATATTCTGCTTAAATTTGGTTCTAAACTGTCTGTAAAGCTTTTAATTATCTTGCTAAATTTAATTATCCATCTCCAAACACTCATGTGAGAAACGCCGTCTAAAGTAAATTGCCTTATATGATATCTAATTTTCCTTAAAGAAAGTCCATTAAAATATA
>Ga0209542_10000780_pt1 | contig 76815 bp, 90 predicted proteins | sample RifCSPhighO2_01_FD_184028 | JGI IMG/M metagenome (GOLD analysis project Ga0209542, IMG submission 184028) | Soil microbial communities from Rifle, Colorado - Rifle CSP2_plank highO2_0.1 (SPAdes) (version 2) | ecosystem: Environmental > Terrestrial > Deep subsurface > Rock core/Sediment ...
AGGGATATATTCACTAATCTTGATAACTTTCCTGCTCCCGGAAGAATGAAATGAGCTTTCATAGAGGCACCATTATACCTGCCGTTCATAGTTAATGAAGTCTACGGGATGTGTTTGGACCTGGGCATATCAATCTTATGAAATGAATGAGGATGAACTAATTTTTCTCAAAAATAGCCAAGAATTCCTGTGGAGATATTATAATAATTTCATCACCGCTATAATCAGACTTATTCCGGGTGACCAAATATTTTACCTGACTGTCTATAGCACAATAATATTGGATTGCATCTTCAAAATCCTTAAATCCCGAAGCCAGTGCTTTATCCACTATACTTTCATTTATTCTGGTAATCTTGAATAAAAGTTTTAATTTGCGTAAAGCATTCCAAGCGGTTTCTTTATTTTTTGCTTTTGAGATCAGAAAGAAAGTATTGGTAAAAATGATTGGTGAAGTTAATCCTATTATTCTTCCCTCTTCAATATATTGAATTATTTTGGCCGAATATGGAAAATCCTTCCTCTCGAGTAAAATATCCAAAATTACATCATTATCGATAAATACCCTCATTTATATTTTCCCAAGAGATAATCATAAATTGTTTCTTCTTCAGATTTTTTCACTTTTTTGGCTAAACCGCTTAACTCTTTCACGATAGGAGAGAAAGGTTTCTTCTGATCTTTTGTTTTAATTAATACCCGAAAATAATCCTCGACCAAACCGGACAGACTTTGGTTACCGGACTGTATAGCTTTTTTGGCTTTTTCAATAATATTCGCATTGATACTCAATGTGAGTTTTGTATCCATAGCCTTATGATATACGTAGATAATTAGTTTGTCAATACGTATAAGATTTGGGCATCCGACCCGATATTAAAGTTAAATTAAGATGAAAATTCGGAAAGATTTTTAAAAAAGGCCTGCGGAAGTTAATAAGCCAGATTCTGTATCTAGATGACAATTTGTCTCGGTTTCCCCGACTTTCATCGGGATTGACGATTTTGGTCGTCTCAACCGCCCTCCGAATCGGAGGGTGCTCTCAATCTTCGGACCTCGGGAAAGCGTCCGTCTTTATCGGTCCGTTCGGAGATTGCTGCAGGTGGGATTGCCCTCGCCCTCCGATTCGGAGGGCTTCGTTTCACTCGTCAGCCTTGTCTTTCGATTTAGGCCTCCGCTCGTCTCTGTGGCTCTCTCATCCCGTCAATTCGGGATTCGTTCCTGATCCCTTTCGGGTTCAAGGACACCAGGTCCGGCTATTCGCCGAGACTCGGAGCTTACGCTCCGTCCCCTGCTTTCTGCAGTCTGGACTTTCCTCCCCCGATTGTTATCGGGAGTAGTCATCTTACCTTCCGCAGGCAGGAGAAATTATACCAAAAACGATCAATGAGGACAACTGTTTACGAAACTTCTTTCAGTCTGAAGTATTCTGTGAAAATGGCTTCAAAGGTGACGACGACCGGCACAGCCATGATGGCTCCTCTGACTCCGGCCAGCTTTACACCGATCAGGATGGCCACGATTGTCACCAAAGGAGGAAGACCGACCATTCTCCTCATAACAATAGGTACGATGACCTGATTTTCCAATTGCTGGATGATGATATACATAATGATGGTAAACAGCGGATGGAGGGAAGAAACGGCAAATGCAACGATCACTGCCGGAATGGCTGACAAGACAGGCCCGATATTGGGTACGATCTCAAGCATGGCTGCCAGGATAGCCAAAGGTAAAGCATAGGGAATGCCTAAAATAACCAAACCGATATAAGTCAAAATACCGATAGCAAAGATTAAAGTGAGTTGTCCCCTGACCCAGGCACCGAGACGCTCCTCAACTTTGTTAATTACCGTCACCACATTATTGCCGGCTCGCTCCCCTAATAAAAAGGTCAGATAAGAATTGAGATTTTTCCTTTCCAAAAGTAAGTAAAAGGTGATAACTATGATGGTGAATAGGGCAATAACATTGCTGAATATTCCTAAAGACAGCCTGACCAGATTCTGACCCAGGGGGGCGATTTGCTGGCTGACAACAGCAGGATTAATAGTCACAAAAGGCAAAACAGATCTTAAATATCCGGGCAGTCTCTCTATAAGGGTGATAGTCTGGGAAATCAAGGGCGGCACGATGGTTGAGACAACAAAAGAAACTGCAAAAAGCAGAATGGTATAAATCAGCAAAATGGCTAACACCCTGGGAAACTTTTTTCCCTCCAGATAATCAACAGTCGGTTTGAAGGCTGCCATAAGGATAAAGGAGACAAACAGCCAAAAAAGAATATCGGCTATCTGGACTAAAAACCACAGCGAGAGGAGAAAAACGACGGTAAAGATGATCGTCCTGTGGGATATTTCAATTTTCTTCGGCATGTCTTTCAGTATACCATTTATCTATTGCCTGCTCTAATCCGGACTGAAAATTTTTAGTGATATCAACGGTAATAACTCTCCCTTTATCCGCTAATTCCTTGGCCATTTTGTTAAACCAGACTAGCTGCCTGGCGGCATAATCCACTTCCGCTTTAAGCCACCTGCCGACTGCTTTGGTTTTCATTTCCGGCAACTTACCCGATTCGAAATATTCTTTAAACTGCCTGTAGGGAGAGGCTGAAAACGAGGGAAGATTGAAATCGTAACCCTTTTTGAGCAATTTTTCCGTTTCCTCAAAAACCCCGGCCGCAATTCTCGCTTTAACCCTTTCTGCAATATTTTCCATCAGGTAATATTTGGGGGCGGTAAGATACACGAACAAAAAATCGAATTGGGAAGGTTGGAACACTTCTTTATATTTTCTCCCGGCAATTTCGATAGCTCTTATCAAACGCCTGGGATTTTTCCTGTCCGACTGATTCATCGACTGCCATTTTTCAGGATCTTTCTTTTTCAAAATTTCTGAAAGTTCAATGGCGTTTTTATCTTCCAATTGCTGTCTTAATTTTTGGTCAGGCAGAATATCTGCCTCAGGCATAGATATCAACAGGGATTTTATATATAGACCGGTACCTCCGACGACGATAGGCAGTTTCCCCCGGCTGGAAATGTCATCTATGGCTTTTAAAGCCAATCTGCGGTACAGACTGAGATGGAAATGATAATCCGGCTTGACGATATCAATCAGCCAAACGGGAATTCTCTTTATTAAATAATATCCCATGTCTGTACCAGGATCCTGTATCTGCATCACCTCGAAGGTCTGATAAACGGAACCTTTGGACAGGTCTTTGCCGGTGCCGATGTCCATCCCCTTATAAACCTGGCGGCTGTCGGCTGAGATTATTTCCCCATTATATTTCCGGGCCAAACCGATAGCGAGAGCTGTTTTGCCCGTGGCTGTGGGGCCGGCGATGATGAGGAGTTTTTGCATACAAGTTTAAATTCAAATGACAAAATTCAAATATCAAATCAAACTCAAAGTTCAAATGATAAAAAAATTATTTAAATTTTAGATTTTGGATTTAATTTGTAATTTGTTATTGGAATTTTGAATTTTTTTTAAGTATGGCCTGTTGATCATTTCCTCCAAAATCTGCCAGCGTTTCTTTTTCAGCGGATGAGGCACGTCGTCTTTGAAGACTCTGTGCGCAGCTGTACCCGGGCGGTCCGAGTACATGGCAAGATAGGCTTTGTAAAACTTGGCTTTTTTAACCAAATCTATTGTTTCCCTGAATTCATCATCAGTCTCGCCGCAAAAACCGACGATGATATCTGTCGAAAACTCAACACCGGGAATTTTATCCCTCATTTTCTGAAGCAGTTGGAGAAAATCAGCGCGGGTGTACCAGCGGTTCATCCTTTTTAAAACAGTATCGCTTCCCGACTGGACAGCCAGATGAAGCTTCCTTGTAATTTTAGGATTTTTAGCAATCGTCTCAATCAACCGATCGGAAAAATCCCAGGGGTTTGAAGACATGAAATCAATTGATTCAATCCCCTCAATTGCCGCTATATCCTCCAAAAGATAAGGGAAAAGTGTGGGAATGCGCAAACGGTTGAGGTGTTTAACCAAAACCGGTTTTACTTTGCGGCCGCCGGGCAAAGTGTAGCCTTTATCAGTCATAGGCCGATCGTCCTTTGGACGAAAGTATTTTTTATCGATATCCCTCATGACCTGGATATTATCCGCTCCGACAATCAGATCAGCCCCGTAGGAATTGACGTTCATACCTAAGAGGGTGATTTTTTTGAAACCTTCCCCGGCTAGCTTTCGGCACTCTGCTAAAATATCGGCGTAAGGCCGCGATATCTCGCGGCCGCGGGTAAAGGGGACAACGCAAAAAGTGCAGAAATTGTTGCAGCCGTTGGATACCGGCACCCAGGCGTTGACGATATCGCTGCGCAATGGCGGAAGGTCAAAGCCGACTTCTTCAATTGCTAAAAACTCGTCAACATAAGGCATACGCTTTTTAATAAGCTTCATGAAAAGCCCTGACTTATCCCTGACAGCCATGCCGACCATGCAGCCGGTAACAATAATTTTGTCCGGTTTGCCCTTTTTCAGCTTGTTTTTGACCAGATTGTTGACTCTGCCGTAGACGCGGTTTTCGGCCATTTCCCGGATCATGCAGGTATTGATGACCACCGTGTCAGCCTGATATATAGCCTTCGCTCTTTGGAATCCGCGATTTTGGAAATAGGAGCCGATCCTTTCAGAATCAGCCTCGTTCTGCTGGCAACCGAAGGTTTTGATGAAGTAAGTCGGTGACATCCGCTTAATCAGCTTCAAGTTCTTCGATTTCTTTTTTGAGGTCATCGACCCGGGTAAAGAGCATAATCAAATCCTGGTGTTTGATCGATGATGCGACACTTTCCGAGACAATGCCATTGTAAGAAGACATTTGATCCAACAGGCGTCCCTCGTAGAAAGACAATTTTGCCTCGAGATCACTAATTCTTTTTTCTTTATTAAACAGTTTTCTTTTTTTAATCATACTGTCATTTCCAGAAGCTGGGCGGCAATTTTATCCTTGGCAGCTTTTTCTAATTTTACCACTGTTCCTTTCTTTGTCACCAGGAAGATTTCATTATCATCTGCTTCAAATCCGCTGTCTTTCCGGCTGACATCGTTAACGGCAATAAAATCAGCCCGGCTACTTCTGAATAGATCTCCCGCTATTTTTTTCATTTCTTCCCTGTTTTTTCCAAAAACAGCTTTGAAACCTATTAATTTTATGCCCTGATTTATTTTTTTTATCCTCCCGATCAGTTTTGCGGTTTGTATCAATTTCAAATCCAATGAGCGTTTGCTTTCGATTTTGCCCTTATATTTTTTTTCAGGTATATAATCGCTGACCGCTGCTGAATGAAAGATTATATCATAGACTGGCGTGTGTTCTTCCAGCAGTTTTTTAAGATCAGCGGCAGTCGAAAATGTTTTTTCGGGAATCGACGGGTCTGATACTGCTTTTTGGCTTCTCAAAAGTAAAACTTCCGCCCCCTGTCTTTTTGCCTCCCTGGCAATGGCCAAACCCATTTTGCCGCTTCCCCGATTGGTAATATAACGGACGCTGTCTATCGCCTCCATTGTCGCTCCGGCTGTGACCAGTATTTTCCGGCCGCTTAACTGTTTTGATTTTTTAAGCAGGTTTTCCAAAATTCCGGCGATCTCTTTAATATCCCTGAGTCGGCCGACTCCGGTATAACCGCAGGCCAGATCACCGCTATCAGGCGGAATGACAATAACTCCCCTTTTTTGAAGTTTATCCAGATTTTCCCGGGTCTGAGGATTTTCCCACATATGGACGTTCATTGATGGACATATAACAATTGGGCAGGCAACGGCCAAACTTAATGTCGTCAGAAAATTATCGGCAAAACCTGCCGCCAGTTTGGCAATGGTATTGGCTGTTGAGGGAGCAATCAAAAGTAGGTCAGCTGAGTCAGCCAGTTTGATGTGATCAACTTCCCGTCGCTCAACTATCTCCCGATAATCAAAATCCTTTCCCAAAAGCTGATAGAAAACAGGTTTGCCTGTTTCTTTTTGGAATATCTCTGTCCCGAACATTTTGACAGCAGTTTCCGTCATGACTACCTCGACGTGATAATCTTTTTGCTTTAATAGCTTTATCAAACCGCTGATCTTATACCCGGCAATACCGCCGGTGATGCCGATAACTATTGTTTTATTTTTATTTTTCATCATATATTCCCTAGGTGTCATACCTATAACACTCCCGAGGTGTAATAAACTTAGCTGGAGGCGGAAGTGTATTTTTTTAAAGAATAATTCCAGAAGTTGATGCTCAAAAAAAGAAGTGTCAGGGTGAAGATAAAAGTGTATAAAACCAGCCGGAAATTCAGAACACCCAAAAGAGCTTTAACCGGAAATGTCATCATCAGTCCCACCGGAATGACAAAAGTTATTAAAGACCTTAACGGCTCTTTGTAAATATCTATCGGAAGTTTGCCCATACCGACCACATCCCGGTAAATCATAATGGCATGATCAATCTCAGTCGTCATGACAGCCAGGGAAAGAACCATAATATGGAAAGAGGTCGCGAGCAACATGCTGTTTATAATCAGAGCGAAATAAACAAAGAGGTGTCCAAAACTAATGGCAGGTATTTTTGTCAAAACGAAAATTATCATCAGAATAAAGGGGCCTAAAGTAATCAGATCCAGGATATCAGTCCAGCCGAAAAGCGATCTGAAAAGCGGATTGACCGGTTTGACCAGAAGCATGTCGAAATTGCCGCTGACTATGTAGTAGCGGAAGCGGTAGACCTCCCGAAAAAGCATCTGGGTGGCCGAATCAATCAGATTGAAAGTAAAGTAAAATAAAAGCACCTGGTTCAGGTCATAGCCTGCAAAAGTTTTGGTCTTGGTAAAAAGAAGCAGCAGAAAGCCGAAGAAGAAAATAAAACGCATTATTTTTCCCGACAGGAAAAGAAGCGCTCCCAAACGCGACACAAAAAACATCTGTATGGAATGGCTGGTCATCAGCCACCAGACTCTGAAATATTTAAGCAAAATTGTCATTTGCCCTCTGCAGTATAAATTTTCAGGCCGTTTCGCCAAACTTTTCTCATGATAAAATAAAGCACAAAAATCCAGCTTGAGGAAACAGCTAAACCGGTAGCCATAAAAGACACACTTACTCCTCCTAAATAAATTCTCAAAGGGAAAAAAACCAGATAGGTAAAAGGCAAAAGTTTCAAAAAAGAATAAAGGGGAGCAGGCACAATATCCAGGGGAAAATAAGTACCGGCCAGAAAAGCAATGAGAATGAAAAAAATAAATCTGGGGGCCCAAACTTCCCTGGACCAGAAACCGATTAATGACAAAAGCATGCTGATTTCAAAAAAAAGCAAAGTTGACAGTACCAGGGAGAAGAAGAATAAAATCAAGTTGAGAGGGTTGGTTTGCCAAAAAAAGGGCGGACGGAAAATTAAGATGATTAATGGCACTTCGATTGTAGCAAAAATAATGTTGATAATTTTATCCGCCAAATCCCGGGAAAGATTAAAACGGAAATAGCTTAAAGGACGGATGAGAAAATTGGACAAAGAGCCTGAATTGATTTCTTCGGCCACCCGGAATGTCTGGGTGGACATAACTACCGCGCTGATAAACGACAAAAGAATGACATAGGTCATCATTTGGCTTTGGTTGTAGTTAAAAATTTCCCGGCGTCCCGAATAAATTGTCTGCCAGAGAAAAAAAGTAATCAAAACGGAAATCACCACGCGCACCCGCCATAAGACAAAATTAAGCCGGTAAGTAAAATATTCCGCCAGGGAGTTTTTGGTCACAAACAGGTATTTTTTCATGAGGTTTTGTGACTGAATATAATGGAAATGATATCTTCGAGTTCTGGTTCTTCTATATCGAAATCCCTGATGCGGTAGTTATTGAGAAGATCGGTAGCTATCGAAATGGCTTTTGATTTGGGCACGGTCAGAACCAGTGATTTCTCATTGACAGTTTTTATTTTGCCCAAATGCTTAAAATTTTCTCCATTGACCGCTTTTTCAAAATGGGCGGTAATGACTTTGTGATCAGCATATTTACGGCCTAAATTGACCAGATTGCCGTCATAGATAAGTCTCCCCCTGTCAATGATGATAACCCTTTTGGCCAGTTCCTTTACATCGGCCATATAATGGCTCGTGAGAATAATGGTGGCTTTGTGGATACGGTTGTAATTGGCGATAAAGTCCCGCATTTTTTTCTGCATGACGATATCAAGACCAATGGTCGGCTCGTCCAGAAAGAGAACTTTGGGATGATGGATGAGGGCAGCTATCAGTTCCATTTTCATTCTTTGTCCCAAAGACAGCTGCCTGACCGGTACTTTACCCAAATCGCCGACATCCAAAAGTTCAGACAGCTCTTTCAGATTTTTTTGATATTCGTTTTCGCTCAAATCATATATTTCCTTGTTCAATCTGAAAGACTCGACAGAGGGAAGATCCCACCAGAGCTGGTTTTTCTGACCCATGACCAGACTTATCTGCTTCAAATACCGGCTGTCTCTTTTAAATGGTTCGTAATTTAATACCCGGACTTTGCCTTCTGACGGATAGAGAAGGCCTGACAGGCATTTAAGAGTGGTCGTCTTGCCGGCACCGTTTGGACCGATAAAACCTACCAGTTCCCCTTCTTCTATATTAAAGGAAATATCATCTACGGCTTTGACGGTTTCAAAGGGCCTTTTTACCAAAGATTTCAGAGTCGGCAAAAGCCCCTCTTTTCTTTTAAAGACACGGAAATATTTTTTTAAACGGGAAACACTGATTACCGACATTTGAAGATATAGTATATCACTTGCCAGGCTTATTTTCGGATATAGAAGAATCCCGACTTATGGGTCGGGGTTCTTCTATATAAAATCCCGATAGAATCGGAATTATCTAATTGACTTTTTAAGCGCTTTGCCTGCAGTAAAGCCGGGAGTTTTTCTGGCAGGAATATTAATCGGAGCTCCTGTCTGCGGGTTCCGGCCTTTTCTGGCTGCTCTGGAGCGGACCATAAAAGTACCGAATCCTGTCACGACAACTTTATCACCTTTTTTTAGAGTTTCTGTGACGGCGTTGAAGACGGAATTGACGGCATCTTTGGCGGCTTTAGCGGTCAGATTGGCTTTCTTGGCGACGTAATCAACCAAATCAGATTTGGTCATTTATCTTAAATTCACCTCCTTTTTTTCCACGACTATATTTAGTCGCAGGGGCAGGCGAATAATTTTTCAGATTGCTGTGAAAATCCAAAATCCAATGTAGAATTTTTTTTGGTTGTTGTCAAGCCCCAATTTAAGTACCTGTGATTATTTAGACCGTTGGAAAGGCCTAATGTACTGTTTCCGTCACCCGCAGTTCCCTGATGGAAGTTATCTTTATCTGGCCCGGGAAGGTCGGGAATTTTTTCTCAATTTCATCACGGATTTTTCTGGTAACTACCGTCACTGCCGCATCATCCAGTTTACCCGGATCAATGATGACCCGAAGTTCCCTGCCCGCCTGCAATGCATAGGCTTTATCAATACCGGGAAAAGCAGTGGCTGTTTCCTCTAAAGTTTTCAATCTTTTAACATACTCATCGATATTCTCATAACGGGCTCCGGGCCGGGAACCTGATATGGCGTCAGCAACATAAATAATAACTGCTTCCAATGATGGAAACGGGATATCTTCATGATGCGAGGCGACACAGTCGATAACCGCCTGCGGCATACCGTTTTTCTTGAGAAGCTCCACACCCAGCTGGACGTGGCTGCCTTCTTTGTCTGTGATAACCTTGCCGATATCATGAAGCAGGCAACCCAAACGGACAATGTTGACATCTGCTCCCAATTCATGGGCTAAAGCTATACCGATTTTGGTTTCCTCCAAAGTATGGGCAATCATATTCTGGCCATAGGAAAAACGGTATTTAAAACGGCCTAATAGAGCAATTTTATCGCTGGGAAGATTGTAGACGCCCACAGTATGACAGAGCTTTTCCCCTTCCTTAAACATCACCCTTTCCACTTCCTGCTTTGTCTGCCTGACCAGCTCTTCTATCCTGACCGGCTGGATACGTCCGTCCTTTAAAAGCTTCTCCAGAGTGACTCTGGCAATTTCCCGTCTGACCGAATCAAAAGAAGACAGTCTGATAACCCCTTCCTCATCCAGATCAACATCAACTCCGGTGGCCATTTCAAATGCCCGGATATTCCTGCCCTCTTTGCCGATTATCCTGCCCTTGAAATCCTCATCGCTGATTTTGATGGTGGAAACAGTATATTCAGGCACATAATCGGTAGCGCCATGCTTCATGGCATCAATCAGGATTTCCCTGACTTTGGTATCGGCTTCCTGTTTGGCTTGCGATTCAGCTTCCCTGATCCTCTTGGCAATTTCCTCTTTCAATTTCTCCTCCACAGCCGATAGTATCAGCTTTTTGGCTTCATCCCGGGTCAAATGGGCCACACTTTCCAGTTTATTAATAAGATCGCTTCTTAATTTATCGGCTTCCCCAGTCCGGCTTTCGATGGAATCCTCTTTCTTTTTTAATTCCCGCTCCAAAGCCTCCATCTGGCTGATTTTTTTATCAATTGATTCCTCCTTGGCTAAAACCCTGTTTTCAATCGAGAGGATTTCCTGTCGTATCTTTTGTGCTTTATCCTCAGCCTCTCTTTTAAGACGGAAAGCTTCATCCTTGGCTTCAATCAGGATAGCCCTGGCTTCCTGCTGTATCTGCCCCAGATCAGCTTTTTGGGGCGGTTGTACCTGCTGTTTAACCTCTGCAACCGGCGGAGTAACTTTTTCCGTATCCAACTGTTTTTCGATCTTTTCTAATCTGGATAAAATGGTCTTTAGAACTGACAACATAAAATATACCCTCCTTAGGATAACGGCTTGATAACAGTGTTGCTTACGGGATTTTTTAAGAAATTGAAGAATCCGCGGAAGAAAATCCGCGTATTGCGGCTGGAAATATGTATTTTTCTAAATATAACTGAAAATGCATATCTAACCTTTTCTAATTTCCCTTAAAATCCCGAAATTATGGTTCTATTTTAACTTCTTTGCCTTAAAGAGTCAATCACTTTTTTGATGATATCGTAAGAAAAACCGCGCCCGGTCAAATAGCGGCCTATTTTAAATTCCGTATCCCGACTGATTTTCACTGAAGCGAATTTTTTTTCCGTTAATTGAAGGGCTTTATCCATTTCCTGCTCCGGTTCCAAACCGGTTAATACTTCGGCAATCACCTCCCGGTCAATACCCTTTTGCAGAAGTTCCGCCCTAATAAAAGTTTTTCCTTTGATATTAGCTCTCCCCCGCTGGTCCAGCCACCAAAGGGCAAAATCCTTATCATTCAGAAAATTTAAATCAGCCAATTCTTTAATTAGACGGTCTAAAATTTGGACGGGGAATTTTTTCCTGGCTATATAAGAAGTCAGTCTTTTTTTTATTTCCGCCACCGATCTGGGACGGATGGACAGCAGTTTCAGGGCGTAATTTTTGATCTTACCGTATTCCTCATCCTGCATGAATTAATTAGTATCTTCTTTGCCGACAATTTTATCTTTCTGCTGGCCTGTTTTATACGCTTTCCAAATGCCTTCCATAATTTCTTTGGCCAGTTTGGGGTTTTCTGAAAGATAGATCCTGACGGCTTCCCGTCCCTGACCCAGAACTTTATCCTGATACTTGATAAAAGCACCTGCTTTATTCAGAACGCTGAATTCCAGGCCGATATCGATGATAGCCCCTTCCTTTGAAATGCCGTTTTCCAGGATATCGAATTCGGCAATCCTGAAAGGAGCGGCTACTTTATTTTTAACAATCCTGACCCTGTGCCGGGAACCAATCGCTTTATCCTGGGCTTTCAGCGTTTCAATTTTTCTGATATCCATACGCATCGTCGCATAGAATTTCAAAGCTAATCCTCCGGGTGTTGTCTCCGGATTGCCGAACATAACGCCGATTTTCTGCCTCAACTGGTTGGTAAACATGGCTACCGTCTTCGATTTGGAAATAACGCCGGTCAGTTTTCTCAAGGCCTGGGACATGAGCCGGGCCTGAACACCCATCATGGAATCACCCATTTCCCCTTCAATTTCCGCTCTGGGAACAAGGGCTGCCACTGAATCGATGACTACCAAATCAATTCCGCCGGACCTGATTAAAGTTTCAGCAATTTCCAAAGCCTGCTCTCCGGTATCCGGTTGGGAAACCAGAAGATCGTCCAGTTTGACTCCCAGCTTTTCCGCCCAGATGGGATCAAGAGCATGCTCGGCATCGATAAAAGCCGCTACTCCGCCCAGCTTTTGCGTTTCGGCGATAATCGACAGAGTAACAGTCGTCTTGCCGGAAGCTTCCGGACCGAAAATCTCGATAATCCTGCCCCGGGGCACACCGCCGACTCCCAAAGCGATATCCAAAGCCAGCGATCCGGTAGGAATAACCTCCATGGCAAATTTACCGGCTTGTTGATCTCCCAAACGCATGATGGAACCGCGGCCGTACTGCTTTTCAATCTGGTCCATGGCAACGCGGATTGCCTGCAATTTTTGGTTAACAGTCATTGAATCTCTTTATTTTCGGCAGGCCCCGATTAAATCGGGGCAGGAAATGCGGATAAAAATCATGATTATTCTGTCACAATCTATGGTAAAATACAAGGGATTAACGGGGCGTAGCTCAGTTGGTAGAGCACACGGCTGGGGGTCGTGTGGTCGCACGTTCAAATCGTGTCGCCCCGACAAGGAGAAGCGTATAAAAAAACTTATCATTCTGCTTTCATCGATTCTTCTTGCCTATTCTTGACGAAAAGTACAATATGTACTAATATCAAAATATGACTATAAACGTGTCTATCAGCCAGTTTCGTCAGAATATTGCAGATTACATCGCCAAAGCCAAAGATGGATATACCGTCATCTTAAGGGATGAAAAGAAAGACGAACAGATAGCTATGCTCACCGGTAAGAAAAAATTCAATCCCGGGACATTTGAAAAAGCATTAATGGCAGCCAGCGGAATATTCTCCGATAAAAATCATCCCGAATGGCGGACAAAAAAAGATGTTGTTAAATGGGTTGAACAGGAAAGAAAAGCCGCCAACAGAACCTTCTAATCATGTATTTAATCGATACTGATGTCCTTATTTGGGTCTTACGGGGAAATAAGAAATATACTGATTTATTACTTAGACTTAAAGACAAAGACCCTCTTTCCATCTCAACTATTTCCATTGCCGAAATTTATAAAAACATTTTTCCCTCTGAACTCATGAGAACAGAAAACATCTTAAATGAATTTCAGACTTGGGATATAACCCCGCTGGCTGCCAAACAGGCAGGACTGTATTTTCAGCAATTCAGTAAACAATATAAAAATCTCAGTCTGATTGATTGTTTGATCGCAGGTTGCGCCAACGTCAATAATCTCATTCTCGTTTCCCTTAATCTTAAGCATTTCCCCATGAAGGATATCAAAACCATGAAACCTTTGTCATAAAGACATTGTCAAATTTATTTTCCATAGCTTATACTGGAATCAGTGAAAAAAACTACTTATCTGCTGGTTATTCTGACACTGATCGAGTCTGCGGTCGTCTGGATGCTGAATCAACCTCTTAATGCGCAAAAATCCTCTGCAACTTTAGGCTGCATACCTGTCAACAGCCGGCAGGAACTATCCGAACAATATGATCCTTCAGAAACTTCCGGAGAATATTTAGGCTATAAAGTGACCGTGCCTGCGCTTTTTGATTCTTTTGCTTACGTCTTAGGAGAATCGGTCGGGGTTAAAAGGATAGAAGTCAATTTGGCTGCCCAACACGTCTACGGTTTTGACGGTAATACAAAATTATTCGACTTTGTCGTCTCCACCGGCAAATGGGCGCCGACTCCCAAAGGTACTTTCACCATCGAACGCAAAATCAGGGCGCAAAAAATGTCCGGCGGCAGCCGCGAAAGGAACACCTATTATTATCTGCCCAATGTGCCCTGGGTCATGTTTTTCGGCAACAGCCAGATTCCCTGGTACCGGGGCTTCTCCTTCCACGGCACATATTGGCATAACAATTTCGGCCAGCCGATGTCCCACGGCTGCGTCAATATGAAAACACCCGAGGCTGAACAACTCTTTAACTGGGCCCCAATCGGCACTCCGGTCATCATTTACTGAAATTTTCAAATTTTGAGGCAAATTGGAGGGCTGAAGGCGGATATAAATCGAGAAAGAGGTGCGGTTCAACCAATTCCAGTTCCATCAGCATAAACTTTCCATCATGAATAATACCGTCCACCCTGGCATATAACAAATTTCCTTTTATGCTATCAATAATTTTTTGGCCTTGTTTTATCAACTCCGGAGATAAATTAGTTAATTCTTCCGTCCCTCCTAATTCTATCTGCACTCTAAATTCATCTTGCCGGGGTTGTTTTAAGATTGCATGACTGAATTTTTTTCCCAAAAAAATCATCGATATTTCCCCCTCAAATATTTCTTTCATCAATGGTTGGATTAGACAATCGGTTTGAGTTAACATCTGCTGAAAATCTTTTAGTCTTATTTCAGCTTCGGATACAAGAAAACGGTTTATTTTATAAGCCGAAGCACCGATAGTCGGTTTGACAATAAGTTCCTGACAATTGAAATCTGAAAAATACTTCTTGAGGGTAGAAACTGCATTTTTTTTAATGAGTTTTGTCGGAATGATTCCAATGCCTTTTTTCTCCAAATCAAATAAATATCTTTTATCGATATTCCAAAGGACGATTTGATAAGGATTCCAGAGTCTGATACCTAACTTTTTTATCTTTTTTAACCAGGACAGAAATCCGTCAATATGTAGATGGTAATTCCAGCAGGAGCGGAGAATCAAAACATCAAACTTCTGCCAGTCAATTTCCGGATTGTCCCAGGGAGCCGGAAATAGTTTGTGTCCAAACGACTCTAATGGTTTGACCAGTAATTTATCGCTGGGGGTAAACCGGGGTGATTTGGCATAGGTGACAAAAGCGATATTCATCCTGTTTATATAGTAGCAGGGGTATAAAGGGAACCGCGGGTGATGCCCAGTTTTTTGATAAAGCCGTGTTTAATTAATTGCTTTAAATCATAGTGTATGGAACTTACAGGCACCTTATAAAATCTCCTTTTGATGGCATCGAATGAAACCATTTTCTGGTCTCTGATAATCTCCAGTATTTCCCGGCGTCTGGGCAAGAGACTGTCTTCCGGCCGCTCCTTTTCTGTTTTTCCCAGATTCCCCACCGCTTTTTCCGCCTGGATAAGCAGTCCTTCCACAAAAAATTCCACAAATGGGGTGATATCCTGGGAACTTATGTTTAAAAAATAATAATACCTTTCACGTTCATTTTCCAAATACTCTTCCAGGGAAACTAAACTTCTGAAGTCATAACCTGTCTGTTTCAGGATAAAAGCGGAAACCAGTCTGCCTACGCGGCCGTTGCCGTCCAGAAAAGGATGGATTTTCTCAAATACAAAATGAAAATAGGCTGATTTTAGAGGACCGGAATCCTTTGAAAGGTTGACTCTGTTTATCAATCTATCTACTGATGCTTCCAATTCTCCGGCAGGCGGAGGCATGTAGATGGCGACTCCGGCTTGATTGAAAATGGCAGATTGCCCTTGCCTGAATTTCCCCAATTCTTCCGTCAGACCGGACATGATATAGCCGTGCAAATTTTTTAAAAGGACTGCTGATAACACCGCTGGAGTTTTTTCGGAATCCAGCCAATGAATGGCTTTTAATATATTGGCGATCTCCATTTTTTCCTTGGTTTCAGAGCGAAGGCCAAAGGCGGAATTTTCCACATCTTCCATTCTCAAACGGTTGCCCTCAATGCGGGCAGAATAAACGGAACTTTTAAGAAGCGATTTTCGCCTCAGATTCTCTTCGATATGGGGAAGAGGCGGCATCAAAGTTAAAGCTTTTTTCAAAACGTCAAGCTGATAAAGATGATTTTTGATGGACTCGGTTATGGAATAAGTGTAATCAAGCTGCATAAAAAAGATGCTTCCATATATTTTTAACAAATATTAGTAGAACTTACAAGATATTAGAAGATACTAGAAGATATAAAAAGATCTCAAAGAACAGGTGTAGATTCGGAATACCCGACGGGTGGAGGTAATTAACGCTTCGGGGATTGTTTTTTGGCCCGGGCTTTTTGGGCTAAACCGGCTTTGCGGCGCTCTTTCATACGGGGGTCTCTTTTTAAGAAACCTCTTTTTTTGAGAATCGGGCGAAATTTGTCCTTGTCAATTTCCAGAAGTGCTCTGGAGACGGCATGGATGAAAGCACCCATCTGGCCGTATGTGCCTCCTCCGGTAACCAGGGCCGAGACGGTAAACCTGCCGACAGTATTGGTGGTGCGGAACGGTTCCAGATAAATACTTTTGGCAGTTTCGCCGGGGAAAAATTGCTCCACGGGCTTTTTATTTACCATAATATCGCCTTTTTTTATGGAAACACCACCGATATCAATGGTGTCCTGGGTCAGAACATAAAGCCTGGCACGGGCAGTCGCTTCTTTCCGGCGCCCGACTGCTTCATAATATTGCTGTTTTTTATTTTCAGTTTTTTTCGCCATGTGATAATTTTGCCTCATAGGGATGTTTATCATCATGATAAACATAAAGCCGTTTGAGCATGGAATCGCGCAGTTTATTTTTCGGCAGCATCCCGGAAACCGCCTGCTGAATAATTCTTTCCGGCTTCTCCAGCATGATCTGTTTATACAGTTTTCTTTTAAGGCCCCCCGGGTAACCGGAAAAATGCATGTATTCTTTTTGGGAGGGTTTCTTTCCCGTGACTTCAACTTTGGTGGCATTGACGACGACTACATGATCACCGCAGTCCAGATTCGGAACATAATAAACTTTGTTTTTGCCGATTAACTTAGCGGCAATATCGGTGGCAGCTCTTCCTAATATTTTGCCTTTAAGATCAACAATGTGCCATTTTCTGACAATATCCTTTGCTCTGGTGGGTTTTGTGTACTGTTTTATCATTTTTTGTTTTTCTTTTTCCCGGAAATTTCTTTTTTAACGGCTGTTTTGACTTTGCCGGCTTTTTCAATTTTCGGCTCCGGTACCGTCCATTCCAGTAAAACTTCCTGGGCATTGTCACCGCTTCTTCTGCCTAAACGGATCATTCTGATATAACCGCCGATTTTATCCTTGAATCGGGGGGCAATCTCATCGGTCAGTTTTTTAACCGGTTCCTTGTGGTTAAAAAATGACATCAATTGAGTCATCGAGGCGCGGGATCCGTCTTTGGCTTTGGTAACCAGTTTTTCGATCAAAGAGCCGACGGCGCGCGCTTTGGCATAAGTCGTCTTTATTCTGCCTTTGTCGATAAATGCCTTTACCAGACTGCGGAAAAGCGCTTTGCGCTCTTTGACGTCACGATTCAGTTTCCGGCCGAAAACATTATGTCTCATATTTTTAAACGGTCAGAGCTATGCCTTTCTCCCGTAAAATCCCTTCAATATGGGTAATTGATTTGGCTCCCAAATTTTTGATTTTATAAAGCTCTTTTTTCGGTGTGCCCAAAAGCTGGCCGACCGTATCAATACCGCCGTTATGCAGTGCATTGACAATCCTGGTCTGAAGATCAAGCTCCTCCAAAGTCATTTTGAGTACCTCCTCAGATACTGCCGGTGTCACGGCAACACTGTCAGTACTTTTGGCTTTGGGTTCATAAATCTGCAGGAAATAGGCAACCAGGATTTTTGAAGCTTCTTTGACAGCCTCAATTGGAGAAACTGTACCATCCGTCCAGATTTCCATGATCAGCTTATCCAGATCGGTCACACGGCCAACCCGGGTGGCTTCGACTTTGTAATTAACACGGGTCACCGGGCTGTATAAAGCGTCAAGAATAATCATGTTCATTTCCTTCGATCCTCTGTACTCTTCGGTCGTCAGGTATCCGTATCCGGGCTCGATATAAATCTCCATATTCATCTTGGCTTTATTGGAAGTCAATTCACCCAGATATAAGTCCTTATTGATGATTTCCGCATCTGGTACAGCAATATCCTTGGCATAAAACTTGCCCGGACCTTTGACATTCAATTTGGCCGTAACCGGCTTGTCTGATGGGAGCTGAACCCTAAGTTTTTTGATATTTAAAATGAGCTGAATGACATCCTCTTTCAATCCCGGCAAGGTGGAAAATTGATGTTTAACTCCGTCTATTCTGACTTTGGTGACGGCTGCCCCCTTGAGGGATGTCAAAAGTACGCGCCTTAAAGAAACTCCTAATGTATGACCGTAACCCTGCTCCAAAGGTTCAAAAGAAAACTTACCGTAATTTTCGCTTACGGTCTCCTCTTTGACTGTAAATCTTGGTTCAACCATATAAACCTCCTTAAATATTATCTGGAATAAAACTCAATAATAAGCTGTTCATTAATAGCTTCGGCAATATCTTCCCTTTTCGGCAGTCTGGTAATTTTGCCGACCGGCCCTTTTTTGGATAACCAGGCTGCCAGTGAGGCATCTTTGATTTCCAGCATTTGCCTGACAACAGGGGTCTCCAGAAATTTCGGCTTCATGGAAATAACCTCCCCTGCCCTAACTGAATATGAAGGGATATTCACTTTTTTATTATCAACTAAAACGTGGCCATGGGTTACAAATTGACGGGCGCTGGTCCTGGTCGGCGCCAGATTAAGCCGGTAGATAACATTGTCCAGGCGCCTTTCCAAAAGCGATAAAAGCACCTCTCCCGTGTTTTGCGTGTGGCTTGAGGCTTTGGCAAAATAATTCTTGAATTGTTTCTCCAGAAGTCCGTACAGCCTTTTCACTTTCTGTTTTTCCCTCAATTGTATTCCATAATCGGAAGGTTTTCTTTTTCTCTTTTGGCCGTGCATGCCAGGTGTGATTTTCAACCGTTTCATAAGATTGGCATGGGCGGCTGATCCGGGTGTTTTAAGCCCCAGATCAATACCTTCTCTTCTGGCAATCCTGTTTTTCGGTCCTCTGTATCTAGCCATCAGACTCTCCTTTTCTTTTTAGGTCTTACTCCATTGTGAGGCATCGGCGTAACATCGGCAATCATGGTAATGAATAAACCCGCGCTTTTTAAAGCTCTCAAAGCCGCATCCCTGCCGGAGCCCGGACCTTTGATAAAGACTTCGACAGTCCTTAGCCTATTTTTCATCATCACTTTTTTAACTACCTGGTCAACGGCTGATGTGGCGGCAAACGGAGTGGATTTGCGGGTACCTTTGAATCCCACACTGCCTGAAGATCCCCAACCCAGGGCATTGCCTTTTTCATCGGTTAAAGTCACGATGGTATTATTGAAGGTTGAAGTAATAAAGACTTTGCCTTTTTCGGCAATTTTAGCTGTTTTTTTCATAATATTTTACTTGGCGGCCGGTTCCGGGGTGGTTACTTTTGCCCGCATATCCTTTCTTAAAGCTCCGACAGTCTGTCTTTTGCCTCTTTTGGTCCTGGCATTGACCCTGGTCCTCTGACCGTGTACCGGCAAATTCTTAACGTGCCTGATACCGCGGTAACAGCCTATTTCCTTCAATCTTTTAATATTCTCCGTAACTTCGATCCTCAGATCACCCTCTATCTTAAAATCTTTATCCAAAACTTTCATAATGCGGCCGACGTCTTCTTCGGTTAAAGTGCCCACCTTTTTCCCGGCCTCAATTTTGGCTGTGGTCAAAAGAGTTTGGACATTTCTCCTGCCAATCCCATAAATATAGGTCAGGGCAATATCTATTCTTTTATGATTCGGTAAATCAACTCCTGCTATACGTGCCATAATTATCCTTGTCTCTGTTTATGCTTCGGGTTCTCACAAACTATATAAACGTGGCCCCGTCTCACTACCACTTTGCATTTTTTACATCTTTTTTGAACTGATGATTGGACTTTCATAATTTAGTTTAAGGTTATTAGTTCATAGTTCTTAGCTATAAACTACCAACTACTTCATTCTATAGGTAATCCTGCCTTTTGTCAGATCATAGGGCGTCATTTCTACTTTAACCATGTCACCCGGCAGGATTTTGATGTAATGAATCCTCATTTTACCTGACAGATGACAAAGTATAACTTTTTGGTCATCCATTTTGACCCGAAACAGGGTATTGGGCAATGCCTCAATCACCTGACCTGTCTTTTCGATTGTCCCCTGATGTGCCATTTATTTTTGTCAAAAGAAGAACACCGTGGTTCGATACCCCCACGGTGGCTTCGAAAAGTCCTGATATTTTATCATCTTTAGTTTTGATTGTCCATCCGTCATTTCCTTTATAAATGACGTCACTGCCACCCATATTATAAATTACTTCGATAGCTAAGACCATTCCCTGTTTAATGGGAATACTCTCACTCCGTTTCCCCCGGGCCACACCGGGAATTTCCGGTTCCTCGTGAAGGGAGCGGCCTACCCCATGGCCGATTAAACTCTTAACGACACTGAAATTTGCCCCTTCGACTTCCGTTTGGATGGCGCGGGAGACATCAAATATATAATTGCCTGTTCTAACCTGCCTTAGGGCATTTCTTAAAGCTTTCTCTCCGACTTCTAAAAAGCGGTCAATCGCCTTGTCGTTTGAACCGTGCCCGACTCTTATAGTCCAGGAAGCATCTGTATGAAAACCCTCATAATAAACTCCGCAATCAATACCGACCGCGTCACCCGGTCTGATTTTATAGTTTCCCGGTATGCCGTGGACGACGATTTCATTAATACAGGCGCAGATACTCCATTTATATCCCGGTACTTTTTTAAATGACGGTTCTGCTCCTCTTTTTTCAATTTCCGACTCTGCCAACCGGTCCAATTCTGCCATACTGACACCTACTTTCGCAGTTCTTAACAGCAGATCCATAACTTCCGAAAGGATGATGCCTCCTTTTCGCATGATTTCTATTTCTTCGTCTGTTTTATAATCAATCATTGCTTATTTTTTTGACAAGCTCTTTAATTTCTTCTTTTAAATCGGAAAGCGTACCTGAATTTTTAATAAAATAATCCGCCTCTTTTTTAAGCCTGTCAGTCCCTAAATTTATTTTTTCGTAATTTTCCCTTAATTCTATTTGTCTTAATTTTAAGGGACGGTTTTTCCTTTTTAAGAGCCTTTCTTTCCGTAATCCGGAGGGAACTTCCAAATAGAGTAGCCGGCAATTACCAAATTCCTTTAAAAACGTCTGCCTCTCTTCTTCTGAACGAAGGCCTTCAACTATCACCAAACGGCTGCTGTTTAGTTTATTTGCGACTTTGGGCAACGTCTCCCTGGCATAATAATCGCTGCCGTACTTCAGTCTTAAATTGCGTCTCACCTTGCTTTCATTGGTCTCATCCAACACTAATTTTTCTCTCCTTAGATAACGGTCGGTCACATCTCCCATTCTGACTACAGGGATATTAAATGAACGAAAAAAGCCGGAGGCTGTTGTTTTACCGGTTCCGGCCAGTCCGGCTAAAAGAAGTATTTTTCTACCCTGAAACAATCTCATGGAAAACCTCTTCTACCGCTTGCTCTCCGTTGATTTCCGTAAGCAGTTTCATCTCCTTGAAATATGCCAATGTTTCCTTTTCCCGCGCCCGGTAGGTGGCTAAACGCTGGGTAATCCTTTCCGGACTGTCATGAAACTCCGTACTCCCTTCAAAAAGTTTGCGGTTCCTCTTTTTCAGCCGGCGGTGAGCTTCCTCATCACCCAGAGTAATATAAATTACCCTGTCAATTTTATAACCGTTTTTCTTAACCTGATCGAGCAAAAATTCCGCCTGATGTTTATTTCTGGGAAAACCGTCTAGGATAAAACCTTTTTTCGCTTCCCTTGTGGCCAATTTCTGCCGCCAGATTTCAAACATGACGTCATCCGAAACATAAGTGCCTGATTCTAATGCCTGACGGCAGGCTTGCCCGATTGATCCTTTATCAGCTTCAGCCATTGCTCTGACCAAATCGCCGGAAGTTATTATGGGCAAATGGTAATATTTACTTAGAACATTGGCTTGCGTGCCTTTGCCTGAGCCTTCCGGACCGTAGATAATAAGGTGCATAATTACTTCAGAAACCCTTCATAATTACGCATAACCAGTTGGGCTTCTATCTGTTTGACTGTCTCCAAAACAACCGAAACAACAATTAGAATACTGGTACCGCCGATGGTCAAATAGGAAATACCGGTCGCCAGACGTGCCAAAGAAGGCAGGATGGCAATCAAACCTAAAAACAGGGCTCCGGCTAAAGTAATCCTGGTCAGAATATAATTAAGGTAATTGGCGGTAGGAGTGCCCGGCCTTATACCCGGTATAAATCCGCCGTACTTCTGGATTTCTCCTGATATTTTCTGGGGGTTAAAGGTAATCGCCGTATAAAAATAAGTAAAGCCGATAACCAGAAGAAAATAGAAAACATTGTAAACTATGCCTTGAGCTGAAAAAATAGCGGCCACCCGGGAGGCCACGGAGGCTAAAGCCTGATTGGGAATTTGCGACAGAAATTTGCCCAGAAGCTGGGGGATTAAAACGAGGGAAACGGCAAAGATGATGGGAATAACTCCGGCCTGATTCAATCTCAAAGGTAAATAGGTCGTTTGTCCGCCATAAAGACGGTTGCCCCTGATCCTTTTGGCGTAGTTGACCGGCACTTGCCTGACAGCTTCATTGATAAAGACGATTCCGGCCACTACCGCAAATCCCAAGATAACAAAAATAAGCAGATTAACCAGCATTTCCTGGGAAACCAGAGAAAAAGTCTGGCCCAGAAAGACCGGCATACGCCCGACGATTCCGGCAAAAATTAAAAGGGAAATACCGTTGCCGATGCCGAACTCGGAGATAAGTTCCCCCAACCACATTAAAACAACTGTCCCTGCTGTCATTGTCGCCACCAGTGACATCAAAGTCACAGGGTTCAAATTTTCGATAATCCCCTGGTTTCTCAAAAGGGCATACATACCCAGAGACTGCAACGTGGCTAAAGGCACAGACAGAAAACGGGTATACTGGTTGATTTTTTCCCTGCCTGCCTCTCCCTCTTTTTGAAGTTCCTCGAGTTTGGGAAAAACAATCGTCAAAAGCTGCAGGATGATGGAAGCATTGATGTAAGGATTAAGACCGATAGCCATGACCGAGAAGTTAGCCAAAGTCCCTCCTGAGAAGATATCCAACAGTCCCAGGAATTCGCTTTGGGAAAAGAGGGCTCTCAATTTCACCAGATTCACCCCCGGCACAGGTACATGGGCAAAAATCCTAAAAACCAGAAAAATTACTGCCGTAAAAATTATTTTGCGGCGAAGTTCCGGTGTTTTAAATGCCAGACTAATGGATCTGAGATATTTATTCATTCAACTTTGCCGCCGGCTTTTTCGATTTTATGTTTCGCGCGTTTGGAACAGGCTATTTTAACAGTTACCGGCATTTTAATTTCACCGTCTCCCAATAATTTAAGACCGTAACTTTCAGCAATTTCCTGTTTGACTAATTTTGATTTTACCAAAAAGGCCAAATCAACGACCGTATTTTTGGCTAAATCCGGCAGATCTTTAAGATTAATGATAAAAGGCTTGGTACTTATGCTTTTATTCCTGCCGCGGCCTCTGAAAAGAGGTAGTCTCTTGACAAAGGATATTCCCCCTTCTTTTATCCTGACGGGAATATTCCCTCTGGCTTTTTGTCCTTTGGTTCCCCGGCCGGCTGTCTTACCGCGGCCGCTGCCATGCCCGCGGCCCAAGCGTTTGCCGCGTCTGTCTGTTTGTTTGGGAAGATTCTTTAAATCGATCATATGCGCCTTTCTTTAAGTTTTTGTAATGCAGCAAAAGTCGCATAGACATTGGAGGCTTTATTGTCCGTGCCTAAGATTTTAGAAACAATATCTTTAATGCCGGCTGCCTCGACAACAGCCCTGACACTGCCTCCTGCCCTGATGCCTGTACCGGGTGGAGCCGGTTTAAGAAGAATTTTGGCCGCACCCAATTTAATTCTGATTTCATGAGGAATGGTCGTCCTGACCAAAGGAATTTTGACCATATGCTTTTTGGCATAGGATGAGGCTTTTCTGATTGCAGAAGCAACATCAGCTGCTTTGCCCAATCCCACACCGACTTTGCCTTTTTTGTCACCAACAACAACCAGTATAGAAAAACCGATCTTGTTGCCGCCGGTGGTTTTTTTGGAAACCCTGTTTACCTGAACAACTTTTTCTGAAAATTCTTCATCCATAATTAAATTTGCAGGCCTTTCTCCCTGGCTCCTTCAGCTAACTGTTTTACCCTGCCGTGGTAGTGGTAATCCCTTCTGTCAAAAATGGCTTTTTTTATATTTTTCTTTATTGATTTTTCTGCCAAAAGTCCCCCGACGAGTCTGGCTGTTGCGCTTTTTTTGGTAGATTCTGGTTTTTTGTCCCTGACTATCTCCTTCTCGCTGGCCGAAACCAGAGTCTTACCGCTCTCATCATCGACAAGCTGGGCATAAATATAACGGTTTGACCTGAAAACCGATAACCGCGGACGCTTAGCCGTCCCCTTATGCCCGGCTAGTATTATGGATTTGGATTTATTTTTGCGTGCTAATAGTATTTTTCTGTTCATAAGTTTACTTAGCTGCCGAAGCTGCACCGACTGCTTTGGCTGCTTTACCCAGTTTTTTGCGGATGACTTCATTTAAATAGCGGATGCCCTTGCCTTTATACGGTTCGGGCGGCTTGACTCTGCGCACGCTTGCAGCTGTCTCGCCGACCAAATATTTATCCGCTCCTGAGACGATAATTTTGTTCTCACTGACTTGGAAAGTCACGCCGGGAGGCGCTGTTATTTTAACCGGATGGGAAAATCCAACATTTAAAATAAGTTCACTACCCGTTCCTTGAGCGCGGAATCCCACGCCTACCAATTCCAAAGTTTTTTGCCAACCGCTGGAAACTCCGCTGATGGCATTTCTGATGAGGGAATTATAAAGTCCTAAGAGAGGATTATCCTTCTCGTCGGCTACAGTGAGTTTGACTTTCGTAGGCTCAAGTTGGGCGTCTATTTTTGCCGGTATGTCAATTTGCAGATCGCCTTTGGGGCCTGCCATTTTAATTCTGCCGTTTTCCAGCGAAACATTGGTAGGTGCCTGAAAAATTATCGGTTTTTGTCTTAATTTTCCCATATATTTTTACCACATTTTACAAATCAATTCGCCGCCTAAGCCTTTTTTTCTGGCCTGCCGGTCGGTCATTATTCCTTCCTGGGTAGAAACAATCGCCATACCCATACCCTGCCTGACCCTGGGCAATTCATCCCTTTTAACATAGACCCTTTTACCCGGTTTGCTGACCATGATAATGTCTGTTATTTTTGGTTCCTTGTTCTGGTACAGCAAACTCATAATCAAATCTTTATGCGTCGAACCCTTTATTTCCACTTTCCCCAAATATCCCTGGTTTTTCAGAATTTCGGCCAAGGCTAATTTCATTTTGGAATAAGGAACATCTGTTTCATTTTTACCAGCCATATAGGCATTTTTAATTCTGGCGAAAAAATCTGAAATAGGATCATGCGTCATAATTTTTTACCAACTGGCTTTAATTACTCCGGGCAATTGGCCTAAATTAGCTTTTTCCCGGAAACATAAACGGCATAGTCCGAACCGTCTCATATACCCACGAGCCCTACCGCAGAACTGGCAGCGGTTTCTCTGTCTTACTTCAAATTTCTGCTTTTTCTGAAATTTAATGATATCTGATTGTTTAGCCATATTTTTTTAAGTGTCTGATTATATCACGATTAAATTATTTCCTGACTTTCATAAAGGGAAATCCCAGGTTTTCCATCAGTTTTTTTGTCCCTTCTTTTCCTGCATTGGTCACCATTGTTATCTCCAGGCCTCTGGCTTTATCGATTTTTGACATATCGATTTCCGGAAAAACAATCTGTTCGGAAAGACCCAAAGTGTAATTCCCTTGCCCATCAAATCCGCCAAGGGAAATACCGCGGAAATCCCTGATACGGGGAAGGACAATCTTGATCAGTTTTTCTACGAAATCGTACATTTTGCCGGCTCTTAAAGTGACTTTTACTCCGACTATTTCACCTTTTCTTAATTTGAAAGTGGAGATATCTTTTCTGGCACGGGTAGCCACGGGCTTTTGTCCGGTAATGAGGCTTATCTGATTCATAACGGTTTCAACCGCTTTTTTATTACTGAGAGCTTCTCCCAAACTTACATTAATAACCACTTTTATAAGTTGCGGGACCGCCATGATATTGCTGATTTTTAAATCCCTGGCTATTGTTTGCCTGCCTGTCTTTAGATATTGATCACGAAAAGATGACATATGCTTAATTTAGATTACCGCCTGACATTTACGGCAGATTCTTTTTTTAATTTTATTATCAAATTTAAAGCCAATCCGGGTCGGCTTGCCGCATTTGGAACAGATAAGAGCCACTTTGGCGAATGCCAGTGGCCTGGGGAAATCGACAATGCCCCCCGGATTTTTTTCATCCCTTTTTTTCAAATGCCTTTTATAAAGGTTTAAACCGGGAATAAGCGCAGTTTCTCTCTGAGCATAAATTTTTTCGACCTTGCCCTTCTTGCCTTTATCTTTGCCCATGGTGACGATAACTTCATCACCTTTTTTTAATTTCATCATTTTTTAGTAAACCTCCGTAGCCATGGAAACAATTTTGTTAAACCCTAAATCTTTAAGCTCCCTGATAACCGGTCCGAAAATTCTGGTGCCTTTGGGATTTTTATCCTTGGGATTATCTATAATCACAGCGGCATTTTCATCAAAACGGATATAGGAGCCGTCGGTCCGTCTGGTTTCCTTACGGGTCCTGACAATAACCGCTTTGACTATTTCATGGTTTTTTACCATACCTTCCGCTGCGGCTTTTTTTACCACACAAGTAACAACATCACCGGCATAAGCTATCATCCGGTTGCCGCGGCCGTGGACTTGGATAACCGAAAGCCTTTGGGCACCGGTATTATCGGCCACATTCAGTATGGATCTTAACTGGATCATATCTTTTCAACGACTTTGAAATACTTTTCTTTTGACATTGGTTTCGTTTCGGCAATTTTGACGGTATCCCCAGTTTTTATACCGGAATCCGTATTGTGTACTTTGTATCTTTTGCTTCGTCTTAAGATTTTTTTATATAAAGGATGAATCGATTGTCTGACTACTTCTACCACCAAGGTGTTTAACATTTTGTCCGAAACGACTTTGCCTGTTAACATTTTCATTTTGTCGTCAACTCCTTTATTCTGATAACGGTTAATATGCGGGCTATGTCTTTTTTTACACTGCGCTTCCAGCTGACATTTTTAATTTTACCGCTGGCATCATCAACCGACTTTTTTTTAAGTTCCGTATAAAGATCCAACAAATCTTTATTCAGCGCTTTTACGGTCTTATTTGGTAATTCTTTGGCTTGGCTTTTTTTCATCTTATGTTTTAACGATAAATTTTGTTTTAACCGGGAGTTTACCTCCGGCTGTAGTTATGGCTTCCTTTGCCGATTCGGCTGTAATACCGCCCATTTCGAAAATAATACGTCCGGGTTTGACGGTGAAAACGTACTCAACGACATCGCCCTTACCGCCACCCATCCTGACTTCCGGCGGTTTGTCGCTAATGGCATGATCAGGAAAAATTCTGATCCAGACCCGTCCGCCTTTTTGGGTATAGCGGGTCAGAACACGGCGGCCGGCTTCGATTTGCTTGGACGAGACCCAGCCCGCACTCATGGCTTTCAATCCGAATTGCCCGAAAATAACTTCCGAACCGCGGCTGTCCATACCACGCATTTTACCTCTGAAATGTTTGCGGTGTTTTGTTCTTTTTGGTGTTAACATATTTTTATCTGCAAATCCAAACTTTAATGCCGATATAACCTGATTTTGTTAAAGACGGTACGGAAGCAAAATCAATATCTTCCCTGATGGTTGATAATGGTAATGTGCCTTTTTTATAAGTTTCCCGCCTGGCAATTTCCGCTCCGGCAATTCTGCCGGCTATGATTATTTTGGCTCCGCGCGCTCCGCTGTTCATCATTTTCTCCAAAGCAAAATTGACGACTCTTTTGTGAGGCAGTCTCTTTTGCAACTGTTCGGCTATTTGAGTTGCCATAAAGCGGGCATTGAGATTGGGTTCTTTCACCGGTTCCACTTTCAAATCTATTTTCAAAACATTTTTTTTATCCAAAAGACCGCTCTTTTTTTGGCGGAACGCCAAAAGGCTTTTTTGCACATATTTTTTCAGATCTTCCATACCCTGGCCACCCCGTCCGATTACCAAACCCGGACGCACAACATGCAAAATAACATTAATGGTGTTTATTGATCTTTCGATTTCTACCTTGGTTAAACCGGCACCTTTTATCCGGTTGAAAAATAAATCTCGCAGGAAATTATCTTCCATAACAAATACTTTGTATTGCTTGTTGTCCGCAAACCAGCGGGAATCCCAAGTATTGACAATACCCATGCGGAAACCTATCGGATTAACTTTTCTACCCATTTTTTTTATCCCTTCCCTTCTCCTTAATTTTTGCAGCCGGTTTTGATTCTGCAGTTTTGTTTTCAGCGGACAATTCAGCTTTTTTCTCCGTGATCTTCGCTGTTTTCTCTGCTACTTTGATCTTTAAATGGCTGCTTCTTTTTTTGTAAGCATGGGCGGTTCCGCGCGCCACCGGCTGCCATCTTTTCAAAAAAGGTCCTTTTTCAATAGAAATCGCACTGACTATTAGATTTTTTTCATCAAGTTTTAAATTATTGACGGCGTTGGCGCGGGCTGAAAGTATTGCTTTGAGAAGAAGGATGCTTGATTTACCGGGGGTAAATTTAAGTCTTTCCAAAGCAGAAGTAACCGGCAAACCAACCGTCAGCTTGGCTAATGATTTGACTTTTTTAGGCGAAATTTTGACGTATTTGATATAGGCTGTCGCTTCCATATTTTTTAGGTTTTCTCCAACACTCTCTTAGTAACCTGACCGTGGCCGCGGAAAGTCCTGGTCGGTGAAAATTCTCCCAAGCGGTGTCCAACCATGGTTTCCGAAACATAAAATTCTATGAATTTCTGGCCGTTGTAAACAGCAAATTTATGGCCGACAAAATCCGGGGAAATCTGGCAGGCCCGAGCCCAGGTTTTGATGGCTGAACGGTCATCCCCCTTTTTCTGTAACAGAACCTTCTTTAAAAGATTAGCGTCAATATAAGGTCCTTTTTTACTTGATCTGGACATAAAAATTTATTTAATCCTTCCTTTTTTCTTCCTGCGGGAAATTATGTATCTGTCGGAGTATTTACCCCTTTTCCTGGTTATTAATCCGCGGGCTATTTTACCCCAGGGAGTTTTGGAACTTTTTAGTCCCTCTCCGCTTCTTCCTTCTCCGCCTCCGTGAGGATGCGAACCAGGATGCATGGCGGTACCGCGCACACTCGGACGTCTGCCTAAAAGTCGGGCCCTGCCGGCTTTACCGATGGGCGTATCTTTCCATGCCTGATTGCCGAGCTGGCCGACAGTAGCCATGCCGTTTTCCCGGACTTTCCGGATCTCGCCTGATGGCAGTTTCAAATGAACGAAACCGCCTTCGCGGGCCAGAATGGTAGCCATGGTTCCGGCTCCCCGGACAATCTGACCGCCACGGCCGGGGTGCAATTCCACATTGTGAATGGGCATACCGATGGGAATTTTGGACATGGGGAGAGCGTTGCCGATATTTGATTCAACCTCCAGCCCGGCAACCACTATTTTTCCCAATTCCAAACCGATTGGAGAAAGAATATATCTTTTTTCACCGTCTGAATAATGGACCAAAGCCAGATGAACATTGCGGTTAGGATCATATTCAAAAGCGACGACTCTGCCTGCAACTCCGGTTTTATCCCTCCTGAAATCTATTTGCCGGTAATACCTCTTTTGCCTGCCTCCCTGATGCCTGATGGTAATTTTGCCGGTTGAATTCCGGCCGGAATTCTTCGACAAAATCCGGCTTAAATTTTTTTCCGGTCTTTTTTGGTTTAATATGTTCATGATGTTTGTCCGACTTCAAATAAGGGTATGGTTTGACCAGTTGAAAGACGCACGCGGACTTTTTTCATATCAGGCCGTTTAACTCTGAGCTTTTTTCGTCCTGTTGATTTTATTTTGCCTTTAATTATTTCTGATGTAATGCTGACCACTTTAACATTGAAAAGCTTGCTTATTTCCGAAGCCGCCAAATCTTTATTGGCATTTTTAACCACTTCGAAAGTAAAGACACCGCGCCTGGCATCACTTAATGACCGTTCGCTGATAATCGGCCTGACAACAATAATATTTTTTTTCATGATTTTGCCGTCCCTTTCAGCGGTTTTACTTCTTCATCTTTCTCTCCCGATAAAATATTTATGGCTTTTTGCATCATTAGCAAATTTTTATTCGCTAAAACTTCATAAGCTGACAATTGATTAACTGCCGAAATTTTAAAATTGGGCAAATTGCGGCCTGCCTGTACAAGATTATCTGATTTGCCGTCTGTAATTAAGAGAGTCGTCATTTTATCATTTTTTTTATCAGGTTCTAAATTCAAATTTTTTAAAACCCGGAATAAATCTTTTGTTTTAGGTTTAAGCTCTTCAGTTTTCGCTAATATTTTCAAACTATTTCCGCGGAATCTGGCGGTTAATGCTCCGAAAAGTGCCAGCTTTTTCATTTTTTTGGGAAAGGCTAGCCGGTAATCCCGGGGGAGCGGTCCATGGGAGACACCGCCGCCTATAAAAATCGGAGCTTTAATATCCCCATGACGGGCGCGGCCTGTACCTTTCTGCCGGTATATTTTTCTGGTTGAACCGGTCACCTGTCCCCGTGTCTTGGCTTTATGCGTACCCACACGCTGGTTAGCCTGATAAATCCTGACAGCCATATTGAGAAGCTCCGCTTTCACCTCGACATCAAAAACATCACTAGGCAATGAAATTTTCTTTACAACTTTGCCATCCGGATTATAAACGGCTGTTTCCAATTTATTTTTAATCTCTTTTTTGGCTGTTTTTTTCTTCGGCATAAAAATTTTTCCTTAATATTTCCTGATTAAGAGCAATGAATTCCGGCCGCCGGCCACTAAGCCTTTTATGGTCAGGATATTCTTTTCCGCATCGATTGCCACGACTTTCAGATTCTTGACGGTAACTCTGTCCTGGCCCATCCTGCCGGCCATGCGTTTGCCTTTATAGACTCTACCCGGGGTTGTGGTTTGTCCTATCGATCCCGGAGCCCGCTCGCGGTCTGACTGGCCATGCGTTCTGGGTCCACCGGCAAATCCATGCCGTTTGACAACTCCGGCAAAACCTTTGCCTTTTGAAATACCGCTAACCTCAATCCTGTCTCCTTCCTTGAATACGTCCGAAACGCTAAAACTGGATCCGGGTTTGATTTCCCCGTTTTCATCTCCACTCCCGACTTCAATCTCTTTTAAAAAGCGGGGTGCTTTGTTTTCTGCCAGCCCCGCTTTTTTGAAGTTGCCCTGTTGCGCTTTGTTAACGAGTTTAGTTCTTTTAATTCCAAAACCGATTACTAAAGCAGCATAACCGTCCCGATCGGCAGTTTTCACTGAAATAATATGACAGGGACCGGCATTAATACGTGTCACCGGAATCCTGTTGCCGCTCTCATCAAATGTTTGAGTCTGGTTTATTTTTGATCCTACAATTGCGTTAAACATAAAAAAATTAGCCCCGAATCTCGGGGCTTTTTTAAAAAGCAGATTCCCAAAATCCGTCAAAATATGGCTCTCATTTTATACTTTGTTTTTAACACAAGTATGAAATTAAATTGTCTTACCCTTACATTTTAATAGCAATATCCACCCCGGCCGGAAGATCCAAATGCATTAAAGAGTCAATTGTTTTATCCGTGGGCTCAATAATATCGATCAGCCTTTTATGAATTTTAATCATAAAATCCTCACGTGAGTCTTTATCGGTAAAAGGAGAACGCTGCACAGAGTAATGACCTTTATCTGTAGGCAACGGAATCGGCCCGACAACCCTGGCACCCGTTCTGATTGCCGTATCCAGTATTTTCTGACAGGAATCATCTATGATCCTGCCGTCATAAGCTTTCAGTCGGACTCGTATTCTTCCTTTCGGCATTATTAGATTTTCAAGTTACTTTATGATCTTGGTGATCACTCCGGCGCCAACCGTATGGCCGCCTTCACGGATGGCAAATCTCTGGCCTTCTTCCAGAGCAACCGGTACAATCAGTTTGGCTGTCATTTTGGTGGAATCGCCCGGCATCACCATCTCTACCCCTTTAGGCAAAGTGACCTCTCCGGTCACGTCTGTCGTTCTGATATAGAATTGTGGTCGGTAACCGGTGAAGAAGGGTGTGTGTCGACCACCTTCTTCTTTGGTCAGAATGTATATTTCCGCCTCAAATTCGGTATGGGGAGTAACTGAACCGGATTTAGCTATCACCTGGCCGCGCTCCACCTGGTGCTTTTCCACACCGCGAAGTAAAAGACCGACATTGTCGCCGGCCTGTGCTTCATTGAGGGTTTTTCTGAACATCTCAACTCCGGTAATGACAGTCTTTTGGGTGGCCTTTATACCGACAATCTCGATTTCTTCATTTACATTTATTTTGCCTCTTTCGACCCTGCCGGTGACGACCGTCCCGCGGCCTTTGATCGAAAAGACATCCTCAACCGGCATCAGGAATGGTTTATCCAAGTCGCGTTTCGGTTCCGGAATGTATTCATCGACGGTCTTCATCAATTCTTCAATTGATTTAATGGCTTCCGCATCTCCCTGAAGCGCTTTAAGAGCGCTGCCGCGGATAACCGGCACTTTATCTCCGGGGAATTTATATTTGGTCAGAAGTTCCCTGACTTCCATTTCGACAAGATCCAAAAGTTCCTTGTCCTGGACCATATCGGTTTTGTTCATGAAAACGATAATAGCCGGAACATTTACCTGGTTGGCCAAAAGAATGTGTTCCCGGGTTTGCGGCATCGGTCCGTCAGGAGCTGAAACCACCAGAATGGCTCCGTCCATCTGGGCGGCGCCTGTAATCATATTTTTGATGTAGTCGGCATGTCCCGGAGCATCAATATGGGCATAATGCCGTTTTTCGGTTTCATATTCTGAATGGTGAATATTTATGGTAACGCCTCGGGCTTTTTCTTCCGGGGCGTTATCAATTTCTTCGTATTTTAAAGCTTTGGCAAGTCCTTTAGCTGCCAAAACATGAGTAATGGCCGAAGTCAGGGTAGTTTTACCGTGATCGACGTGACCGATTGTACCGATGTTTAAATGAGGTTTATTTCTTTGAAATACGCCTTGTGCCATAAGCACTCCTTTCCAATAATTAATAAAAAAGACTCCCAATTAAATTTGGGTAAAAAAGATTATACAACATCTCCCCAGCCAGGCGCAAGAGGAGGTTGACAGGGAACTTTCCTTTATCTAACATGGAGTCATGAGGGTTATTTTGTCTTGGATAAAAAACAATAAAATAACGGCACTTCTGGCTGTAATGGTTGCCTATTTCCTCCTGAAAAATTACTTCGGAGTATCACCTCTTAAATTTAGAAATTATTCCCCAATACCGAATTTGGGTATGACCGAAAGCTTCGATATGGCTGCACCGGAAATGGGAATTGGCTCGCGGGGTTTCAGTAAAAGTATCATCCCTCCGTCACCGGACTATCCTCCGACAACCAATGTTCAGGACCGGTTGGTAATCCGCAATGCCGATATTTCTTTGCAGGTCAAAAACGTCCGGCAAGTTGCGGATGAGATATTAAATCAGGTCAAATCTGCGGGCGGTTACATGGTCAACAGCAGCTTGTCAGCTCCCGAAGACGTTCCGAATGCCAATATAACGGTACGCATTCCTGCTTCCAAATTGGATACCACTTTAAATTTTTTAAGAGGTTTATCAATTAAAGTCGTCTGGGAAAATGTCTATGGTGAAGATGTAACCGACCAATATGAAGATATTAATGCCAAATTAGCCACTTTAAATAAAACCAAAGCAAGAATTGAAGCTTTATTTGACCAGGCTGTCGAGGTATCAGATCTATTGGGAATACAGCAGGAAATAATAAATATTGAAAGCCAGATTGATTCTCAAAAGGGTCGGCAAAATTACCTGGAAAAAAATGCCCAATTGGCCAGAATCTCCATCAATTTATCAACTGATGAATTTTCCTTGCCTTATGCGCCATCTGAAACCTGGAGACCGGAAGTTATCTTCAAACAAGCCGTCAGATCACTCGTCGGTCTTTTAAGGAATTTAGCTACAGCCGTCATCTGGCTGACTGTCTATTCGGTCGTTATCATTCCATCTGTCCTGGTCCTACGTTACCTTCTGCGCAAAAAAGAACTCAAGAAGTAAGATCTATTTTATTTTTCCCGGCTTTTATCCTCTTGTAGATGTTGGAGAAACGAGGGTGACGATTTTTTTTATAATGGCTAGGCAATATTGACAGAAATACGGAAATTCTGTATTATGGAAATAAGGAATAAATATGCAACAGTCAGTTGATGACGAATTAATCAAAATTCAGCCTAAGGGAGTTATTACCATACCCAAAAAATTCCGGGAAGCTTTGAGGATATCCGATAATAACATCATCAGGATGAAAAGGGAGAAGGGCAAGATTACCATTGAACCGGTACGGACACTACCTTATCCGGTAAGATCATATACCGATGAGGAAATCAGGGAGTTTCTGGAATTAGACAAAGCCGAAACATTATCCCTCAAAAAACAAAAATTATTAAAGTGAAAAAAACTCCGAGGATCCCCGTTGTTTTTTTCAATGCTTCTGTCATTCTGGCAGGATTATCTTCAGCGAAGGGCGGATCGGCAAAACTCTTAAATTTTGTCCGTGAAAATAGAATTAAGGGAATTATCAGTGACATTATTCTTGATGAAGTAGAAAGAAGAGCTGAAAAAATCGGTAAAACTGAGGAATTTGCCCAAAAAGAAACTCTAAAAATATTTAAATTTATATTATCTCCTCCAAGTTTAGAAGCAGTAGAAAAATTCTCAAATATTGTAAGCGATCAGGGTGATCAGCATGTACTAGCTTCCGCTAGAGAAGCAAAATCTAATTATTTAGTGAGTCTTGATAAAAAACACATTTTAAGTCTTAAAAATAAAATCAGAAAGTTTAAAATATGTTCTCCAAAAGAGCTGATTGAATTTTTAGCGGAAAAGGCGCCACTAATTAACCCCTAGTGGATGTCGGGGAGACGGAGGCGACGATTTTTTCGGTGATATTTTTAGGGACTTCTTCGTAATGTGACGGCTCCATGTAGTAGGTAGCCCGGCCTTGGGAAACTGATCTTAAGGTTGTGGCATAACCGGAGAGTTCTGCCAACGGCACCATGGCGACAATAATGGAAACTTTGCCCCTTTTTTCCGTACCTAAAATTTGCGCTCTTTTACTGGAAATATCACCTATGACTGTACCCATAAATTCATCCGGAGTCGTCACTTCCACTTTCATAATAGGCTCCAGAAGAATTAAACCTGCCAATTTGGCTGCATTTTGAAGTGCCATGCTGCCGGCAATTTTGAAGGCGATATCCGATGAATCAACCTCATGAAAAGTACCGTCATAGAGGGTAACTTTCATGTCAACGACCGGATAACCGGCCAGAATACCCTTATCCAAGGCTTCCTTTACACCCTTTTGCACTGAGGGGATAAATTCGTTAGGGATAGCGCCACCCCTGATAGCATCGACAAATTCATAGCCTTCTCCGCGGGCTTTTGGCTCTACACGCAAGAAACAATGACCGTATTGTCCCCGGCCGCCTGTCTGACGGATGTATTTACCTTCCCCTTCCGCCTTACTTTTAACCGTTTCCTTATAGGCAACTTGAGGAGCACCAACATTGGCATCGACCTTAAATTCCCTTTTCATCCTGTCGACCAAAACTTCCAAATGCAATTCTCCCATGCCCCAAATAATCGTCTGGCCTGTTTCCAAATTGGATTTAACCAGAAAAGTCGGATCTTCTTCGGCTAATTTCTGTAAAGCAGTACCCATTTTTTCCTGATCTGCTTTAGTCCTGGGTTCAATAGCCAAAGAAATAACCGGCTCAGGAAAGGTAATTTTTTCCAAGACAATCGGATGAGCATGATCACTCAAAGTATCACCGGTACCGGTTTCTTTAAGACCGACTGCGGCTACTATTTCTCCGGCATAAGCCTCTTCAATCTCCTCGCGGTTATTGGCATGCATCAGAAGAAGTCTTCCCACCCGTTCCTGCTTGTCTTTGATTGAATTCCAGGCATATGAGCCGGATTTTAATTTGCCTGAATAAATCCTGATATAAGTTAATTTTCCGACATGCGGATCCAGCTGGATTTTAAAAGCCAATGCGGAAAAAGGCTCTTCATTATTGGTCTTTCTAAACTCCTCCTGGTTTGTTTTAGGATTGATGCCTCTGATACCCCCCACATCCACAGGCGAAGGCAAATAATCAACAATGGCATCAAGAAGCGGTTGAACACCTTTATTTCTCAAGGAAGAACCGGCATATATCGGAACCAGTTTATAGGCAATAGTGGCAGATCTCAGTGCTTTTTTTAAATCATCAACCGAAGGTTCATCTCCGTTCAGATATCTTTCCAGAAGAGAATCATCCTGCTCGCAAATCTGCTCAATAAGTTTATGGCGGTATTTTTTCACATCTTCTTTCATCTCGGAGGGAATTTCATCGGAAATATCATATTTAGCCCCCAATACATCACTGCCCCAGACTAGACTTTTTTTAGTCAGAAGATCGACCACACCCTTGAAGGTTTGCTCCTTGCCTATAGGTAAATTCATGATGGCGGTGTTTGCTCCGAGTCTGTCTCTGATCATTTGGATTGTTCTCATATAATCTGCCCCTAGTTTATCCATTTTGTTGATAAAACAAACTCTGGGGACTTTATATTTATCCGCCTGATGCCAAACTGTCTCTGATTGGGACTGTACGCCCTCCTCGGCATCCAAAACAGTCACTCCTCCGTCCAGAACCCGTAAAGATCTTTCAACTTCAGCTGTAAAATCGACGTGTCCGGGAGTATCTATAATGTTGACCCTGACTTCTTTCCAAAAAGTGGTGGTGGCAGCTGACATAATGGTTATGCCTCTTTCTTTTTCCTGGGGCATCCAATCCATTTGAGTGGTGCCTTCATCGATATCGCCGATTTTGTAAGACTTACCGGTATAATAAAGGATTCTTTCTGTCGTGGTTGTTTTGCCGGCATCGATGTGGGCAATAATGCCGATATTCCTGATCATGTCCAGAGGGACATTCCTGTTTTTGCTGACGGTTACGTTTTGTGCCATATAATAAAAAAGAACCCAATACTTCCATTTAGCCCTGGGGATAAGGATTATTGGGTTTTTAATCCTACCAACGGAAATGGGCAAAGGCTTTGTTAGCCTCTGCATTCCTAAGCATCATATCACGTTTACGGATGGCTTCTCCAGTATTATTGTATGCATCAATAAGCTCAGCGGCCAATTTATCCGCAAAAGTATGATATTCTTTACTCGACCTTTTTCTGGCTGCCTCAATCAACCAACGGATGGATAAAGCCACTTTTCTTTCACCGCGAACTTCGGTCGGTACCTGATAAGAAGCACCGCCGACTCTTCTGGGTCTGACCTCCATCCGAGGACCGACATTGGAAAGCGCAGTTTGAAAAACGTTCAGCGGTTCCATATTTTTTTTCTGGATAATCTCAAAAGCATTGTAAACCATTTTTTGGGCCACACTTTTTTTACCGCTCTTCATAACCCTGTTGATAAAACGGGCCAAAAGTTTATTGTTAAACTGAGGATCATTCTCAATTGATCTTCTTTTTATTTTGCCTGTTCTTGACATATATTTGAATTGAATAATTAAGCAGCGGGAGCTGCAGCTACGGCTGAAACAACACTTTCACCTTTTTTCGTACCGTATTTAGATCTGCCCTGTTTTCTATTGACAACCCCGGTCATATCAAATTTTCCGCGGACAATATGATATTTGACACCCGGCAAATCCTTAACACGGCCTCCTCTGACCATGACTATGGCATGCTCTGACAGTTCATGTCCGATTCCGGGAATATAAGCTGTCACTTCCTGTTTATTGGAAAGCCTGACCCTGGCTACTTTTCTTAAAGCCGAATTAGGCTTTTTCGGTGTCATGGTTTTTACCAAAGTGACAACCCCGCGTTTGAATGGTGCGGCCATTTGTTTCATTTGCCTGTCTTTGGCGTTAAAATATTTACGCAAAGCCGTTGCTTTAACTTTTTTTATTACTTTTCTTCTGCCTTTTTTAACCAGTTGATTTATTGTCGGCATAATTTCAGTCTCCAATCTTGGCACGGTCTGCCGATACCGGAATTAATCGGCCGATTATAACATTTTCCTTTAACCCTAACAACCGATCTACCTTGCCGCCTAAAGCTGCATCAGTCAAAACAGAGGTCGTTTCCTGGAAGGAGGCACTTGATAACCATGACTCAGTATAAAGGGATGCCCTGGTAATGCCTAAAATAATTACTTGAGCTGTGGCCGGTTCTCCGCCCGAAGCCAAAATCCGGGCATTTTCTTCTTCAAAGACAGATTTATCCACCATTTCCCCCGGCAAAAGTATGGTGTCTCCGGATGTTTCCAATCTGACTTTATCACTCATTTTGCGGATGATCACTTCGAAATGTTTATCGTGAATCGGGATACCTTGGGATTCATAAACTTTCTGCACTTCGCTTAATAAATAATTCTGTGTTTCCAAAAGATCCCTCACCTGGAGTACCTGTTTAATATCAAGCGATCCGGTTGTTAAAGCTTCTCCGGCAGAAATTAAATCTCCGCTTTTAACCTTTAATTCACTGGCTTTAAGAACCGTATAAGTCCTCAGTTCCACCGGTTTAATTCCGACGCTTTTAATGGTGATTTGATAACCCTCATCACTATCCTCAACAGTGACTTTTCCTGAAATTTCAGCCAACGGGGATGAAACTTTGGGTGTTCTGGCTTCGAATAATTCTTCTACCCTGGGTAACCCTTGAGTCACATCCAGACCGACGATACCTCCGGCATGCCTGACTCTCATGGTTAGTTGAGTTCCGGGCTCCCCTATTGATTGGGCGGCCAGGATACCGACCGGAGTACCCAGTTCAACATATTTCTTACTGGACAAATCCATCCCGTAACATTGCGCACAAATACCGTATTTCAATTCACATGTTAAAGGTGATCTGACGAAAATACTCTCAACATCTTTTAACAACGGTAATTTCTCTTCGGTAATCAAATCTCCTTTTTTAATTAAAACTTTTTTCTGTTTAGAAACGTGGATATCGGACGCTGCCACTCTGCCCATAACTCTTAATTCCAAAGTTGCCTGTCTTTTATCAGTACGATTAAGTTTCAGGCCTTTTTCGGTCCCGCAATCCTCGCGTCTGATAATGGCATCATGAGCAACATCAATCAATCTTCTGGTTAAGTATCCGGCATCAGCTGTTTTCAAAGCTGAATCAGTCAATCCTTTACGAGAACCTCTTGTTGAGGTCACATATTCAAATATTGAAAGCCCTTCACGATAATTGGATTTCGTCGGTAATTCCACAATTTTTCCCAATGGATCGACGACTAATCCTTTTACTGCTGAAAGCTGTTTTAACTGGTCTTTAGAAGCCCTTGCGCCGCCAGAGTTGATGATAATTTTTACCGGGTTATCAACGGTCATTGAATCCCAGGTAGCATCAGCCAGTCTTTCTGTAATATCAATCCAAATTTCATTTCCCAATCTTTTTCTCTCTTCATTGGTAATCAACCCCTGTTGATAATTCTGTTCTACTTCCGTCACTTTTGATTCGGCTTCATGAATCATTTTTGGCTTTTCCGGGATAATGATATTGTCGAAAACAGAGACGGAAACTCCTCCGGCTATAGTCGCTCCGTAAAAACCTAAATCTTTGAATTTATCAATCAGTTGGGAAACTTCTTCTTTGGAATAAAGGTCGAATGCCCGTGTTATCAGCGACTTGATCGTACCGATTTTGACCTCTTCATTATAATATCTCAGATCAGCCGGGAGCATTTCATTAAATAAAACTCTGCCGACACTAGTTCTGATAATTTTCCCTTCAATTCTTACCCTGATCGGTTGTCTGATTTCGATTTTACTATTCTGATAGGCTAAAACTGCTTCGTCTCCTTCGGAAAAGACGGGTAATTCACTATCAGGAATTTGAGAAGAGGCTTTGGAAAAACTGGTTATGTAATAACATCCCAAAGCCATTTCTTTATTGGGAATGGTAATGGGTGTTCCGTCAGCCGGTTTCAATAAATTATGAGAAGGCAGCATCAAACTTTTCGCTTCATCCTGGGCGGCTTGTGATAATGGGACGTGAACAGCCATCTGATCCCCGTCAAAATCAGCATTATAACCGGCACAAACACAGGGGTGTATGCGGATGGCTGAGCCTTCGATTAAAATCGGGAAAAAAGCCTGGATACCTAATTTATGAAGTGTCGGCGCGCGGTTTAAAAGTACCGGATGATTTTTGGTAATTTCTTCCAAGATATCAAAAACTTCTGCTTCCCGACCGTCAAGAATATTTTTTGCACTTTTAACATTCGGGGCCAAACCTCTTAAAATAAGCTCTCTAAGAACAAAAGGTTTGAATAATTCCAATGCCATTTCTTTCGGCAAACCGCATTGGGTAAGTCCCAGTTCCGGACCGACAACAATCACGCTTCTTCCGGAATAATCAACTCTTTTACCTAAAAGATTCTGCCTGAATCTTCCCTGTTTACCCCTCAACATATCCGAAAGGGATCTTAAAGCCTGTCCGGCTGATGTTCTGCCTGACGGCCTTTGACTGGCATCAATTAGTGAATCAACTGCTTCCTGAAGCATTCTTTTTTCATTTCTGAGGATGATTTCGGGAGCACCCAGTTCGATTAAATGCTTAAGCCGGTTATTGCGGTTAATCACCCGGCGGTATAAATCATTTAAATCTGAAGTGGCAAATTTACCGCCTGTCAGCTGAACCATCGGTCTTAAATCGGGAGGAATGACCGGTAAAACCGTCATTACCATCCAGGAAGGATCAATTTCTGCTTTTTTAAGGCTCTCGATTACCCTCAATCTTTTTGTGGCTTTTATTTTTCTTTGACCGGTTGAATCCTGGGCTTCTTTACGCATATCAATTATGAGTTTTCCCAAATCCATTTTGCGCAAAATTTCCAATAAACATTCTGCCCCCATGCCGACTTTTATATAGGAACCGACATTGTATTCCCGCAGTTTCAGATATTCATCTTCAGAAATAACTGACAGGGGTTTTATACGGTTTACTAAATCAAGAATGGTATTAAATATTTCCTTGGCTGTTGATTCCTCGGAAGCATTCTCCTCGGAAAGCATAGTCAGTTGCTGTTTTTTTCTGAAATCCAGTTCCTGTAATGTCAAATCTCTGGTTTCTTTATTTTTTATTTTATCTTTAAGATTATCTTTTTCCTGAAAATATTCTTTTTCTATGGCTTTAATCTTATCCTCATAAATTTCATCTCTTTCTTCTTTTCTTTTTTCAAAAGCTGACTTTAAAGTTTCCTGCGCTTTTTTATGACCTTCCTTATCTACGTCGATAACTAAATATGAAGCAAAATAAATAATATTTTCCAAAGCTTTAGGAGTGATATCCATAATAAGTGATAATTTTGAAGGAGTGCCTTTGAAAAACCAGACATGAGAAACCGGGGCTGCTAATTTAATATGGCCCATTCTTTCCCTTCTGACTTTACTTTGGGTAACTTCGACACCGCACTTATCGCAGATTATCCCCCGATATCGGATCCTTTTGTATTTACCGCAATAACATTCCCAATCTTTGGTCGGACCGAAAATTCTTTCGTCAAACAAACCGTCTTTTTCCGGTTTTAGAGTCCGGTAATTAATTGTTTCCGGTTTGGATATTTCACCATATGACCAATTTAAAACATCCTGGGGAGAAGCCAGTATAATTTTTAAACCCTCAAAATCGACAATATTTCCAAAATTGCCTTTTTTATCCATTATGCGTTTTCCTCCTTACTAACTTTTCCATTGCCTTCATTTACCACCGTCATGCCTTTCTCTTCTTCAGAGGCTATTTCTTCTCCGGATGCTTTTGCTAATTCCCCTGCCTGCTTTTCCACCTGTTCCTGATTTTCATCTATTGTTTGAATTCCGGTAGTTTTTTTGGCATAAGTCACAATACCTGTTGGTATAACATTTAAACCTAACGCTTGTAATTCTTTAACTAAAACTTTAAATGATTCAGGGATAGTCGAAGCGGGAATATCGGTTCCTTTGACAATCGCTTCGAAGGCACGAGCTCTCCCAACAACATCATCTGATTTAATTGTCAGCATTTCCTGAAGCGAATAAGCAGCGCGATGAGCTTCCAATGCCCAAACTTCCATTTCACCCAAACGCTGTCCACCCATTTGAGCTTTACCTCCCAATGGCTGCTGTGTAACTAAAGAATATGGACCCGTAGAGCGGGCATGGGTTTTGTCTTCCACCATATGAATCAGTTTCATAATGTAACCAATACCGACAACAACAGGTTCTTTGTAAGCTTCTCCGGTCCTCCCGTCAAAAAGAATTGATTTTCCATCAACAGGAAGATTGTTTTTCTTCAGCTCTGATACAATTCTCTCTTCCTTTATTGGTTCAAAAACAGGTACAGCCACTTTATATCTTCCTTTTTGGGCTGCCCATCCTAAATGCGCTTCTAAAAGTTGACCTAAATTCATCCTTGATAAAACAGACAACGGAGAAATAATGACGTCAACAGGAGCACCATCTGGCAAATATGGCATATCGGAAGCAGGCACGATTTTCGAAATGACTCCTTTATTACCATGTCTTCCGGCTAACTTATCTCCGACAACTACTTTTCTGACTTGAGCGACTTTGACAATAATTTTCCTTATAGTTCCGGGATGGAGTTCGTCACCTTTTTCCCGATCAAGAATTTTAACATCAATTACCACACCTTTTTCCCCATGGGGCATCCTCAATGATGTATCTCTGACTTCCCGGGCTTTTTCACCGAAAATAGCTCTTAATAACCTCTCTTCAGCTGTAAGTTCAGTTTCACCTTTAGGGGCGATTTTGCCAACTAATATATCATTCGGGCCTACTTCGGCACCAATAATTACAATACCTTTTTCGTCAAGATTGGCAAGTGCTTCTTCACCCACATTAGGAATATCCCGGGTTGTTTCCTCCGGACCGAGTTTAGTATCAACTACTTCAGTCTCATATTCTTCTATCGAAATCGACGTAAAAATATCTTCCCTGACTAAGCGATCTGAAATGACAATAGCATCCTCGTAACCCATTCCATCAAAAGAAGCATAAGCTATAACTAAATTCTGCCCTAAGGCTAATTCCCCGCCTTCACAAGCTGGACCGTCAATAATAGGCTGGTTTTTAACAACGGTATTTCCTAGAGACACGAGTGGATTCTGGGAAAAACAGGTATTCTGACTGGTTCTCTTGAATTTCTCAATTTCAAAATTATATTCTTTGCCAGATACACCCTTAAGAGTCAACCTCTGCGCATCGACATAAGTAACTTTCGCATTTTCAGGGGCTGTTAAAGTTCTACCCAATGCTTTTGGGACAACTGATTCCATACCAGTTCCGACAACCGGCGAATCTGGTTTAACAAGTGGCACAGCCTGACACTGCATATGGGTGCCCATCAATGCTCTATTAGCTTCATCATGGGCGATGAATGGCACTAACGAGGCAGCAATTCCTACCACTTGCCTTGGTACCACATCAATATAACGGATATTCTTAGCATCTGTTTCTAGAAAGTCACCTTTATAACGTGCCGCCACTCTCTCTTCAGAAATATATTTTTTGCTATCCATTTGAACACTAGCATGGGTGATATAAAATTCCTGCTCGTCATCAGCTGTCAAATAAACAATTTTCTCCGTAACTCTAGGTTTATTGTATTTATTATCAAATTCTACTTCACGATATGGAGCTTCCAAGAAACCATATTCATTTACTTTGGCATATAATGATATATAGGTAACTAAACCAATATTGGGACCCTCGGGACTGCGAACAGGACAAATTCGGGAATATTGGCTAGAATTGATATCACGGATAGAGAAAGAGGCTCTTTCCCGAGAGATACCTCCGACTCCCATAACAGTAAGTCTTCTTAGATTATCTATTTCGGATAATGGATTTGTCTGATCAAGAATGGTTGACAGCTGGCTGGTCCTGAAAAAATCATTGATTGTAGCAATTATAGGTCTGGCATTGACTATTTGGCTTGGGGTAATTTCCATTTGGGTTTGAGCCAAACTCATCCTTTCTTTAATTGACCTTTCCAGTCTCATCAAACCTATTTTAAAAGCACTATTAGCAACTAGTTCTCCTACTCTTCTTATCCTTCTATTACCTAAATGGTCAATGTCATCAACATCACCTTTGCCTTTAGTCAATCCAATTAAATATTTAATTATGCCAATAATATCGTCTTTGGTTAATATCCAATTATCAGATTTGTTTTCTATGTTTAGTTTAAGTTTTTTATTGATTTTATATCTACCAACTGATCCTAAACTGTATCGGCGGGTATTGAAAAAGAGGTTTTTAAAAAGTTCTTGGGCATTATCCAAAACAGTTGGTTCTCCCGGTCTCATTTTCCGGTAAATCTCGATGACTGCTTCCTCCTGGGTTTTGGTGGGATCTTTAAGAAGTGTATTGGAAATATATGTGTTTTCAGGATCAACATCTGCAAAAAGCCTTAATAACTCTTCATCTGATGAAATGCCAATAGCTCGAAGAAGAGTGGTAGCAGCATATTTTCTTCGGCGGTCAATCCTAACCAGCATGACATCATTTCTGGAAATGGAAAAATCCAACCATGAACCAAACAATGGTCGTACTTCGGCTAAATACAGCATTTTACCCGTATTAGGATCAGTATCTCCGGTAAAATATACACCTGGAGATCTGACAATTTGACTGACAATACAACGCTCAACACCATTAATGATGAAAGTTCCGTTATCAGTCATTGACGGAATATCACCCAAAAAAACACCCTGTCTGATTTCTTTGCCGGTTTGCTTATTTAATAGAGTGGTTTCCGCTTTTAAGGGAGAATCATAAGTTAATCCTTTTTGAAGACATTCATCCGGAGAATAACGAGGTTTATCAAAATAATACTTGCCAAAAGTCAAACTCCAATTTTTTCCGGTAAAATCCTCAACTGGTGAAATCTCCTGCAGAAGTTCTGACAATCCTCTTTCAATAAACCAATTATATGATTCTTTTTGGACTCTAGTTAAATCCAGTTCAGGTAGATTAGTGGTTTCTTGTCCCCAATAAAGTCGTTTGGGCAATTCATGTTTCCGGGATTCAGTTTTAGATTTTGGCATCGGGAATTTGGAAGATGCAAAAACAACAAAATAAGCGTACTTTGACAGCTGTACGCCTCTTGTCTCGCGAATTTATATTTATTTTAACAGAGAAATTACTGATGTCAAGAGACTAATATATACATTATAAATGTAGGGTCGTAGGGTTGCATCGTACCTATATTTATGATAGCATCTAAATCGGTAAGAATTTCAAGTGGTGGGAAATACCCACCAATTTTTATATAGAGGGAGTTTATATAATGCCGGCAATAGTCAGAAGTGAATTTGCATTAGCTTTAAATCAGGTAGCCACCGAAAGGGGCATTGATCCTGATATCGTTCTTGATACTATTAAAGCTGCTATTTTGGCAGCTTACCGCAAGGATTATGGAACAGAAGAAATTGAAGAGTTGGAAATAACTATCGACCCCCAATCTGGAGAGGCTAAAGTTTTTAAAGATAAAAAGGATATAACACCTGCCGGTTTCGGCAGAATTGCCGCTCAGACAGCCAAACAGGTAATCCTCCAAAGGATCAGAGAAGCGGAAAAAAAGGCCATCATTGCAGATTACACAACCAAAGTAGGCACGATTGTAAACGGTATGATTCTCAGATTTGACGGTCCTAATATCATTGTCGATATCGGCAGGGCTGAAGGAGTCATGCCACCTCAAGAACAAATACCCAACGAAAAATACCGGCTTAACCAAAGATTGACCTTTTATATTGAAACTATAAGACAAACCATGCGTGGAAATGAAATAATCGTTTCCCGCGCCTCGAAAGGATTAGTTTCTGCGCTTTTTAAACGCGAAGTACCCGAAGTAAATAACGGCGCAGTTGTTTTGAAAATTATTGCCAGGGAAGCCGGTAATCGTACCAAAATCGCAGTAGCCTCTACACAATCTGGTGTTGATCCCGTAGGCAGTTGTGTCGGACAAAAAGGCGTCAGGGTCCAGGCTGTCATTAATGAGCTGGGAGGGATGGAAAAGGTTGATATTATCCAGTGGAGTGATGATTCTAAAATATTTATAACCCAAGCTTTAGCTCCGGCAAAAGATATCGATATCATCTTAAACCAAAAGAAAAAAACTGCCGAAGCGATGGTACCAGAAGACCAGCTTTCATTGGCTATCGGTAAGGACGGTCAGAATGTACGCTTAGCCGCAAAACTCACCGATTACAAAATTGATATTAAATCTAAGTCCGGAAAATCTGCAGTCAAGACAGAAGAAAAAACTGTGAAAAAAACTGTGGAAAAAAAGGAAAAAGCTGAATCAACCGAGAAAAAAGAAGATACCGAGAAGACTGAGAAAACCTCCGGATCATGAATAAGTTAGTTTTCCGGTACAAATATTATGGCCAAAAACAAAAAAGTCGAAGTTCAAAACTCTGTGATAACCAAGCCTCCTGTTGTAGCTGTCTTAGGCCATGTTGACCACGGAAAGACGACTCTCCTTGATACTATCAGAAAAACTAATATAGCAAACCGGGAGCATGGAGGAATTACCCAGCATATCGGTGCTTACCAAATAGATGTTCCAAAAACCCTTTTAAAACAGCCAAACTATCCTAATAAAATTACTTTTATAGATACTCCCGGTCACCAGGCCTTTGCGGAAATGAGAAGCCGGGGAGCCACAGTTGCCGATATTGCCATTCTTGTCGTTGCTGCTAATGACGGGGTAAAACCTCAAACCATCGAATCAATAGAACATATTAAAAAAGCTAAAATTCCTTTTATCGTTGCTTTAAATAAAATTGATTTGCCCAATATTAATCAGGAAATAGTTAAAAAACAGCTGTCAAAAAAAGGAGTTAATTTAGAGGAATACGGCGGAGAAACACCCATGGTCGGGGTTTCCGCCAAAGATGGCACGGGTATTGATAAGCTTTTGGAAATGATTTTGTTATTAAACGAGCTATTCATGGTCAAACAAACCGAAAATAATTTTGAAGCGGTTGTCATTGAATCTCTACTCTCAAAAAATAAAGGAATTACAGCCACCATAATAGTCAGAAGCGGATCTATAAGCGTAGCTGATGATGTAGTTTACGAAAATCAGGTTTTCAGAATCCGGGCTCTAATCAACTGGCAGGGTCATCCTTTAACATCGGTTACCGGCGGTGATCCGGCTGAAGTCTTAGGCTGGAAAGTATTGCCTAAAATCGGTAGCAAAGTTTACCTCAAATCAGAAACGGAAATCATGACTTCTCCTGCCAAAGTGCTTACATTTCCCGAAAAGAGAAATATTATTCCCCCCGAAGGCGAGGATGCGTTGGAAGAACAACACATCAGGATCATTTTGAGAGCTGATACTGCCGGAACTTTAGAAGCTATCACTTCCGCAGTCGGCAACAAAGTTGAAACAATCTCCTCAGCTGTTGGCAATATTTCCGAATCGGATGTTTTGCTGGCCAAAACCACAAAGGCCTTGATTATCGGTTTTTCTCTGAAAGTTGATACCAGAGTCCTTAAATTAGCCCAATCGGAAAAAGTCCTTATCAAAACTTACAATATAATTTATGAGCTTTTAGATGAATTGGATGAAGTCATTGAAGCTTTAAGAAAAGGTGATTTGGTTGAAGTTTTCGGTACAGCTAAAGTCCTAGCAGTTTTTAATATTAAAGGAGAGACGGTTTTAGGAGCCAAAGTAACATCCGGAAGAATCGCTAAAGGGGATCAAATAAAGGTTACCCGTAATGACGAAGAGATCGGCAGGATAAAAATTAAATCACTGAAACAGCAGAAAACCGATATCACTAAAGCAGAAACAGGCACAGAAATCGGTATCGGACTTTCCGGCAACATGGCTGTCTTGACAGGTGATAGTATAATATCTATAGGCTAATTTGACCCCAATAATCAGGGGTCTTTTTAAAAGTCTAAAAATTATGGCCAATCTTAACCGGGATAACATCAATCAAACCAGAACCATTCTGGAAAATGCCAAATCCATCCTGATCGTACTTGGGCAAAACCCATCATATGATGCGGTAGCTTCGGCCTTGTCTTTCTACTTGTCGCTGTCAGCAGCCGGCAAACAAATATCGGTGGTTTCACCCACAGAAATGACTGTCGGATATAACGAACTTATCGCTGTTGATAAAATCGGCAAAACTATAGGCAGCGATAACGGCAGGAATTTAATTATATCCTTTCCTTATCAGGAAGGATCAATCGAAAAAGTCAGTTATAACATTGAAAACGATACGTTCAATTTAGTCATCGAACCCAGGGAAGGATATCCGGCCATTACCCCTGAAATGATGCAATACAAATACAGCGGCGGTTCAACAGATGCCATAATGACCATCGGAGTCAATAAATTGGACGATGCTTCCAACCTCTTTAATGCAAATCAAAACTTGTTTCAGGAAAAACCGCTCATCAATATAGACATAGAAACAAGCAATCAGAATTTCGGAAAAATAAATCTTATCGATGAATCAGCCTCTTCGATCTCGGAGCTGACTGCTTCGCTCATTAGTGATATGGGATTGTCTATGGAACCGGATATTGCTACCAATCTTCTGGCCGGTCTTACTGATAAAACCGACAACTATTCATCTGCCCGGGTATCTGCTTCCACCTTTGAAACAGCCGCTTTGCTCTTGAAAAACGGGGCCAGAAACAAGCAACCCAGAACAAAAATAGCTCAAAATCTGCCTCAATTCCCGCAGCAGACACCTTCTCAAAAACCTTTCACTTTCTCCAAGAGTCCGCGTCCTTTTGTCAGACAACCGCAATCACCACAACCGCCACAATCCAATCCTCAACAACCTTCTCAACCTTTCCTGTCAAAGGGACCGCAAACCCAGCAAAAACAGGTTGCCGGTCAGACACCCTCAACCAGGGAATCCGGCTCCCCTCCGGAAACACCCCCTGATTGGTTAAAGCCTAAAATATATAAAGGCTCAACGCTTCTTTAAAAACTTCTTATTGAAAATTTTATAAATACAAGGTATAATGCCCAAACTAACAACGATTTATCTCATTTCTCCGCCAAATAATTTCGGGCGGATGAATTTTATTAATGGCCTTACCTCTTGACGACAAAAAGAAAATTATCGGCGAATTCGCCACTAAACAGGGTGATACCGGCAGTCCGGAAGTGCAAATCGCATTATTGTCACATAAGATCGATAAACTGGTCGGCCACCTGAAAGGCAATCCTAAAGACAACCATTCCAGACGCGGTTTATTAGGGATGATATCAAAAAGGAGACGGCTATTGACTTATCTTTCCGGTAAAGCGAACGACAGGTACAAGGAGATCATTAAAAAACTCGAATTATCAAAATAAAATATCCGTTATCTCCCCTTGTCAATCTTTAAAAAAAATAAATAATGAAAATCACTTCAAAATCAATAGAAATCGGCGGCCGTCCGCTAACTTTGGAAGTCGGTCGCTTCGCCCAACAGGCAACGGCAGCTGTTTTGGCGCGTTACGGCGATACCATGGTTATAGCGACAGTGGTTGCATCGGCCCGCGAATCCAATCTGGATTATTTCCCTCTTTCAGTTGAATACGTAGAAAGATTATATGCCGGAGGCAGAATAAAAGGCAGCCGTTGGGTTAAACGTGAAGGCCGGCCTTCCGATGATGCCATTTTAAGAGCCAGACTGATAGACAGATCCATCAGGCCTCTTTTCGATACCAATTACCATCATGACGTTCAGGTGATTATTACCGTCCTGTCTGTGGACGGCCAAAATGAACCGGACATGCTGGGAATTATAGCCACAAGCGCTGCTCTGGCCATTTCCCCTCTTCCTTGGGACGGTCCGATTGCAGCAGTCCGCATAGGTTATGTTCCGACAGAAAACGGCCACAAAGGCTTTTTTGTCAATCCCGGTGAAAAAGAAATGGAATTTTCCGAAATGGATCTTGTTGTTTCCGGCTCACCTGATAAAACTGTCATGATTGAATCGGGAGCCAATGAAATCAGTGAAGAAAATATGTTTGAGGGCATTACTTTTGCCCAGGCTGAAATCAAGAAAATAATAAAAGTAATTAACGAATTAAAATCAGAAGTCGGTAAAGATAAAATTATTGTGTCCCCGAACGAAAATATCGAAAAAATCAAAAACACCATCAAAAAAGACTATCATAAAGAAATTGAAAAATTAGTCGAAGACCGCATCTCTAAGGAAAGAGAAGGCGACGAAGTGTCGGTTCTGATTGATACCATTGCTACTGCCTATCCTGAAACCTTTGACAAAAAGGACATCGAAAAAGCGGTCGATTCAGTTCTAAAAGAGACCATCCGCAAAAATATCCTGGATAAAAACAAACGTCCGGACGGGAGAAGTGCTGACGAAATCAGAGATATTGAATCCGAAGTCGGTCTTCTACCCAGAACACACGGCAGTGCCATGTTTAGACGCGGCCAGACACAGGTCTTGACGGTGGCCACTTTAGGCTCACCTTCTTTGGAACAGTTGATTGAAAGTCCGGAGGGAGAAACAGCCAAAAGATACATCCATCATTACAGCATGCCTCCGTATTCTGTCGGTGAAACAGGCCGTGTCGGTTTCCCCTCGCGGCGCGAAGTCGGGCATGGCGCCTTAGCAGAAAGAGCCCTTCTGCCGGTTATCCCGACACAAACCAATTTTCCTTATACCATCCGTTTGGTATCAGAAGTCATGTCTTCTAACGGTTCGACCTCGATGGCTTCAACCTGCGGTTCCACTTTAGCTTTGATGGATGCCGGCGTCCCCATAAAAAATCCGGTCTCCGGAATTTCCATCGGCATGGTTTCAGCTAAAAATAAATATGTGCTTTTGACAGATATTATCGGTATGGAAGATTTCACCGGGGATATGGATTTCAAAGTAGCCGGTACAGAAAATGGCATAACAGCCATCCAAATGGATGTCAAAATAGACGGACTGACTCTCAAAATGATTGAGGAAACTCTGGCAAAAGCCAAAACCGCCCGAAAGTCTATCCTGAAAAAAATGCTTGAAGTCATACCTGCCACCCGCGCCCATATTTCCCAATACGCTCCCAAAATTAAAATCATCAGTATTCCCAAAGAAAAAATTGGCGAAATTATCGGACCGGGAGGCAAAATCATCCGCCAGATCATTGCTGAAACCGGCTGTGAAGTCAATGTCAACGATGACGGACAGGTAACAATCGCCGGAACAGATCCGGAAAAAGTGGAAATCGCCATGAAATGGATTTCGGGAATCATCAAGGAAGTCCAGCCTGAGGAAGTTTATGAAGGTCTTGTCAGGCGGATTTTGCCGTTCGGCGCTTTTGTGGAAATTCTCCCGGGCCGCGAAGGCATGGTCCATGTTTCGCAAATGGCAGCTGATTTTGTAGCTAATCCCAATGATGTGGTACAAATCGGCCAGAAAGTGACCGTCAGGGTCCAGGAAATTGATGACCAGGGCAGGATCAACCTCTCCATGCTTTTCGGTGAAGATGCCAAAAAAAGACCGCCGCAACCAAGACGTGATGCCGGTCCTCCCCGCCGCGACCGCTTTCCCCGGAAAAGAAGATTTTGATAGACAAAATGGCCTTTATCTGCTATTATTTAACTCTAAATATGCAATCCCGAAATCTTATTGAAATTTGCTGTTGCCTTCCGTAAGGGAAGTTGGATTTTCTGTTCATTTAGAAATCTGACTCCTTTCAAGGAAGGCTTTTTTATGAAATTTGATACCAAAGCCATACATATCGGCAATGAGTCTGATCCCATAAACGGAGCCGTCATTCCGCCTGTTTATCTGACAACTACTTACAAACAAAAATATCCGGGAAAATTTGAGAAATATAATTATGCCCGCGGCTTCAATCCCAATTTTACATTTTTGGAACAAACATTAGCTGCTCTTGAAGGTGCCTCCCAAGCAGTCGTTTTTTCTTCAGGCATGGCCGCCTTTACCGCCGTTATTCTCACACTTCTAAAATCAGGAGACACGGTACTTGGTATCGATGATTTATACGGCGGAACATACAGACTGTTCATCAATGTTTTCCGTAATTTTAATATCGGCTTTGAACAGGTTGATATGTCTAATGAGGAATTACTCGAAAAAGCCCTTCAAAAAAGACCTAAACTCTTGATTTTAGAATCCCCAACCAATCCATTACTTAAAATTACCGATATTAAGAAAGTAACTGAAAAAGCAAAAAAATACGGGGTCGCAACTTTGGTTGACAATACTTTTGCCAGTCCTTATTTTCAAAATCCGTTAAAATTGGGTGCAGATATTGTCCTTCATTCAACTACAAAATACATCGCTGGTCATTCCGATGTCATCGGCGGAGTGGTAATTTCGGACAATGAGAATCTGACCGGCAAAATCCCCAATTCCCATATGAACCGACTGGAATATATCAGGAACGCCGTCGGTTTAAATCCGGGTCCGTTTGAATGCTGGCTGATTCAAAGAGGCGTTAAAACTTTGGGGGTGCGCATGGAAAAACACCAGGAAAACGCTCTGGCAATTGCGGAATTTTTACTAAAACATCCCAAAGTTAAAAAGGTGTATTATCCCGGCCTGCCAATTCATGAAAATCATAATATTGCCAAGAAACAAATGAGCGGTTTCAGCGGAATAGTCTCGGTAGAATTTAAATTATCTTTTGAGGAAGCAAAAAAACTTATTACTTACTTTAAAATAATTACTTTAGCAGAGAGTTTAGGAGGGATTGAATCTTTGGTCGATCATCCGGCCAGCATGACACATGGAGCCATACCGAAAGAAGACAGAGCTAAAATCGGTCTTTCGGACGGCCTCATCAGGCTTTCCGTCGGTATCGAAGATGCCGATGATTTGATTGCGGATATATCCCAAGCTCTGAATGCTGTTTAAAAAAACACTCCTCTCCACATCCGTCGTAAAAGCCTGTTATAATTTTATTTATGGATAACCAAAATCCTTCCCAGTCAGGCGAATTTCAGGAACTGGCAAAACTTAAACAAAAACTAAATTCCGTTCAGATGCCGCAGGATCTTAGGGAAAAAGCGGAAACCATGATTTCCCGGGCGGAAGTCGCCTTTAAGTATCATACCCAATTCAACCAGTTTGACGCTGTGTCCGCTTATATCGACTGGATCTCCCAACTGCCATGGCAGAAAAAAACAGCCGACAACCTCGATATCAAAAAGGCCCAGGAAATTCTGGATAAATACCATTACGGTCTGACGGAGCTCAAAGACAGGATATTGGAATATCTCTCGGTCATGAAACTGAATCTTGATCTTAGCCAAAAAAATCCTGAGGCCAAGCAAAATTTCAACCGCGCCCCTATCCTCTTTTTCGTAGGTCTGGTCGGTACCGGCAAAACAACCATCGCCATCTCTATAGCTGAAGCTCTGGGCAGGAAATTCGTCAGGATTCCTTTCGGCGGCATGGGTTCAGCCCTGGATCTTCGGGGCGAATCGCGTGTCCATCCTGATGCCGAAGTCGGCCAGGTGATGAAAGCTCTGAGACGTGCCGGCAGCCGGAATCCGGTCATCCTTCTCGATGAACTTGACCGGGTTGCCGAACACGCCCGTTCTGATATCATGGGAGTCCTGGTTGAACTTCTGGATCCGGAGCAGAATGTAGGCTTTATCGACCATTATATCGACTACCCGTTTGACCTATCCGAAGTGCTTTTTATCGCCACCGCCAACAATACCAAAAATATCTCAACAGCCGTCATGGACAGACTCGAACCAATTCAAATGCCTTCTTATAATGATGAGGAAAAAATCGTTATTGCCAAATCTTATGTTTATCCTAAAATATTGCTGTCGGCCGGCCTTTCACCCGGGCAGTTAAAAATTGAAGATAATGTCTGGAGTGCAATCGTCAGACCCCTAGGTTATGATTCGGGCATCAGGACTTTGGAAAGGACCATTGACGGAATCTGCCGCAAAGTTGCCAGGCAAATCGTGGAGGATAAAATCGCCAATATAACAATTACTTCGGAAAATGTTAAAAAATACCTGCCAACCTGGTAACAGATAATATGCAATACGAGCCAATATTCAAAAAACCTGAAGAAACATTTTTAAGACTGATCCCTCTGGGCGGAATCGGCAATGTCACCAAAAATATGTACATTTATGAACTGAGGTCAGACAGGAAAACCATCAGCGATATTCTCATTGTTGACTGCGGTATCGGTTTCCCCGATGAGGATATGTACGGCATCGACCTGGTCATTCCCGACATCACTTATTTGAAGGATAAAATAGATAAAATCCGGGGAATTATCCTGACCCACGGACACGAAGACCACATCGGCGCACTGCCATATATTTTGCCTGAACTGAAAGTTCCTGTTTATGCGACCAGGCTGACAGCTGCTTTGGCCAAAGTAAAATTAGCCGATTTCGGTTTGCAGTTTCAAGTCAATGAAATCGATATGGGTAAAAGTCTCTCAATCGGACCCTTTACCATCAACTTTATCCATGTCACCCATTCCATACCGGATGCCTCCAATTTATTCATAAAAACTCCGGTGGGCAATTTTTACCATGGCAGCGATTTCAAATTTGACTGGACGCCAATCGACGGCATGCAGACGGAAGTCGGCAAAATAGCTAATGCCGCCAACAGCAATATTACCTGTCTTTTATCAGATTGCGTCAGGGTTGAAGCGGAAGGTTATACCCTTTCGGAACGTGTTATTGAGGATGCCCTGGAAAAAGAAATCCGCAATTGCCAGGGTAAATTCATCTTTACCACCCAGTCATCAAATATCTCCAGAATCCAGCAGGCCATAGATGTCGCACTTCGCCACAACCGCAAAATCGTCTTTATGGGCCGCTCTATTCTAAAAAATATCGATGTTTCCCGCAAACTGAATTATCTTCATTACAGCGATATCAATACTATCAATGAAAAAGATATTCATAAATATAAACCTAACGATCTGGCCCTGATTGTCACGGGAAGCCAGGCACAACCCAACGCCGTACTTTCCAGAATTGCCGAAGAAGCTCATAAATTTGTGCGGATAGCTCCCGGAGACGTAGTGGTTTTTTCAGCCGATCCAATCCCGGGATATGAAAACGCCGTTCATACTTTGATTGATCTTTTGACGGAGGGCGGGGCCCGTGTCGCCTATTCGGAAATCACTGATGCCCTCCACGTTTCAGGCCACGGATCAAAAAGCGATTTAGCCTTAATGATCGGTTTAACTCAAGCTAAATATTTATTGCCGATAGGCGGCACCATCAGGCATATGAGACATTATGCCCAACTGGCTTTTGACATGGGTTATAAAAGCCACCAGGTACTTATTCCCTCAAACGGAGAGATTCTGGAGTTTTCCAAAAACGGGCAAGTGGCAGTCAAAGAGCGTCTCAATTTAAAAAACATCATGATTGACGGTTTGGGCATCGGGGATATCGGCAATGTAGTTTTAAGAGACAGGCAAACCATGGCCAGCGAAGGCATTGTGGTGGTCGTTGTCCCCATTGACCAATCCACAGGGCGGGTCGCTTCAGAACCGGATATTATTTCCCGGGGTTTTGTCTATATGAAAGAAGCGGAGGGTCTGATTGTCCAATCCAAAAAAGTTGTCACCAGTTCTTTGAAATTGAAAAAAGGCCGTATCATCGACTGGCATTATGTCAGAAAACAGATTGAAGGCAATTTGGAAGAATTCCTGTTTAAAGAAACCCACCGCCGACCCCTCATCATAACCGTTGTCATCCATGTCTAAATGTCGAAAAAGAAAATCAAGGCAAAATTTCCGGCATACCCGTTTCTTCTGATTCCGGTTATACTTCTCTTTTTTTTATCCCTTCATCTTCCTTCTCCCAAAAGATTAAATATCCCGCGGGAAAAAGAAGTTTTCCTGCCGCCGCCTCTTCAATTTACAAACATTTATTTCAATGTTCTGGGGATGCAAAAAATTGAACCGGAGGATATCATCCGTTTCGTTAATCTGGAAAGGCAAAAGCGCGGCATACCCGAATTAAGGACAGCTGATAAATTGACAGAAGCGGCTTCCATGCGTTCAAAGGTCATCCTAAAATACCAGAATTTTTCCCACCAGGATCCATACGAAGGGATTGAGCTCACTACCATCCTGCCGAAAGTTAACTACCACTTTATTTATGCTTCGGAAAATATCGGCATGGGCGGAGTTTCGGCCGAAGATTTTGTGGCCGGTTTCATGAACAGTACCAGTCATCGGGAAAACCTGCTTAATACCAAGCTTATTGAAAGCGGAGCTGCTGTCGCCAGCGGACGGTACCGGGAATATTATGTCAATATAGCCGTCCAGCTGTTCGGCATCCCCTCAGGCAAAGATGAATTTTACGGTTATAACGAAAGCGACAAAAAATATTACCGTATCAGTCTTAACCGACTTAATTACCAGTTGAATCCCGTCATTTTCACCTTTTCAAATATCTTCGGAAAGAAAAACTCAGATTTAATGAAATTAAAACGCCAAAAGGAAATTTTGCAAATCCTTAATAAAAAAATAGAAGAAGAAAATCCGTTCTATGATGATGAAATCACTCTGATAAAAGAATATAACAGCTACCTCTAAAAACCGGCCATAAATAGGGGGGTTAAACAGTCGGACGCTTTTTCCTTATATAAAAGAAGGCTCCGCCCAGAAGGCCCAGGCCGACTATGATCAAAATTAATCCCAAACCTCCGCCGGCCCTGGCAATGATGGACGGTGCCGGAGTCGGAGTCGGAGTGGTGCTAGGAGTTGGCGATAAGGTAATAGTCGGAGTTATTGTCGGCGGCAGAGGTGTAGCTGTTTTTTTAGGCGGAGTTTTAGTTGCGGTTGCCTTTGGTGCGCCGGTTACGGTCGGAGCGCCGGTAGCTGTAGAACCAGTCGGGCTGGGATTCCCTGTAACTGTCGGAGTAGGAGACCCTACGGTCGGTGTTGGTGTTTCCTGGGCATAAGTTTGACTTGGCTGAAAAACCAAGAGCAAAAAAAGAATTGATAGAATAATTCTTTTCATTTAATTGAAGGTCTATTGTAACATAGTGCATGCTTTTTATCCATAAGCCGCTTAGTTCTCCGTAGAAATCCGACAGTCGTCCTCTTTTAATTTTAATAAAGGCGGTTTCATACCAATTCCCATGTGCGGTCTATGGTAATGGTATCTTTTTAAGAATAATTCTGCCATTGTCTGACAGTATGGCAGCTGATAATACCTGTATTTACCCCATCCTAAGCACTCTTTCCTGAACGACCTGTTAAAGCTTTCAATGAATGACTGTTCATTTTTCCTGTAAGGTCTGGCTACTCTGTGCCTATCACAATATTTTTCAACATTCTTTTTGAATTCATCTTTGAATTCCGGTCCGCCGTCTGTTTGGATCAGGTGGACATGGTTATCAAATCTTCTTCTCATACTTTGAAGGAGGAATTGATAGCCAAAATCAGCTGTTAATTGAGGAGCAATAAGTACATCCGCCTCTCTCGTGAAGATGTCGATACCTGTGAAGGCAAAAAGGTCACCAAAATCCACAGTATCCATCTGAACAACTTCCCTGGATTGGATAGCGTCAGGAATTGGCCCTCTTTCCTGGTTTTTCTTCCATTTGGATCTGACTGTATATTTCTCTTTTAAAATCTCGTAGATTTTGGGGACAGAGATATGGGAATTGTATTCTTTGTTCAGGAAGTATTGAATTTTCTGGCCACAACAATCCATTTCTCTTTCCCTAAGCTCCCAGACTCTTCTTTTAAGGATAGGATCTACCTGTCTTTTTTCTCTTTCTCCCTTTTTAGCATTCTCGTATTGTTCTAGGAATCCGGAAAGTCCAGACCTTTCTATTCCCTGCATCCAAAGGATTATCGTTTCCCTGTGTTTTCCTAAATGTTGGGCTATTCTAATTTTGGGGACTCCCTGCCCATAGAGCTCCCAGGCAAGAGTGATGAGTGTTAAATTTGACATGTCCATATTTTAATGGACTGTCGGATATTTACGGAAACATTGCGTAAGCCGCGGGCCTACCGATTTTGGCAGCTTGGATCAATAAATAACCAGAGGCGAATCCTCCTATATGTGCCCACCAGGCGACTCCGCCGCCTTCCATGGCGGCGAGTGAACCCACCCCGGAAAAAAGCTGGATGACAAACCAGTAGCCTAGCATTATCGAAGCCGGCATCTTTATCTTATGCAGAAAACCTCCAAATGAAATAATCAAAGTATCAATTTTATGCCGCGGATACAAAACCAGGTAAGCTCCCAATACCCCGGCGATGGCACCGGAAGCACCCAGTGTCGGAATATCGCTTCCGATCATGAAAAAATATTGGATTAAAGAGGCGATAATGCCGGTCGCCAGATAAAACAGCAAAAAAGCGATATGTCCCAGGTATGCTTCGATATTATCTCCGAAGATCCACAAAAACCACAGATTGGAAACAATATGGAGCCATCCTCCGTGAAGAAACATTGACCAGATAAAAGGCCAGAGCGTGGCCGGGATGCCGAAATCAACTTTAGATGGAACCAAGGCAAAACTAAAAATAAACGCTTGCGGGTCGCTTGATGTCAGTTGAAGGTAAAAGACAAATGAAGTTATTAAAATTATAAGTATGGTTACAAGTGGAAAACGGCTTGAAGGATTATGGTCTTTTATCGGAAACATTCAAAATTATATTTTAGACAGTTCCAGAAATTTGTACTTATAATCTTTATAGCTGCCGCTCTTTTCAACGATTACATTTTTAAACTCGGAATAATCCGGGAAATAGGTATCCGCCTCAAATTTTCCTTCGACCACTGTCAGATAAATTTTATCTGCCAGTCTGATGGCCTGATGATAAACGTCCCCGCCTCCGATAAAAAAGACTTCCGTGGCATTGCGGCTTTCTGCCAGACTGATAGCCTCAGGGATGGAATGAGTTACAAAGACGCCTTCCGGACGGAAATCGCGGTCTTTGGTCAAAACAATATTGGTGCGTCCCTCCAGCGGTTTGCCGATCGATTCATAGGTTTTTCTGCCCATGACGACCGGATGTCCCAAAGTAATCTGCTTAAAATGGTACATATCCTCGGGAATTGACCACAGGAGTTTATTGTCTTTCCCCAATTCCTTGTTGGAGCCGATGGCGGCAATGATGGAAATTTTCAGCTGTACCATAATTAAAAACCTCCTACGACCGTAATCTCGCCTCTTATCGGCGGATGAGGGTCATACCCGACGACTTCAAAGTCGGAAAATTTAAAATTATCGATATTCTTAACCTCCGGATTTATTTTCATTACCGGCAGCGGTCTTGGCGTCCTTTTCAATTGTTCCTTTACCTGGTCAAAATGGTTCTCATAAATATGGATATCGCCGAAAGTATGGACGAAATCTCCCGGTTTATATCCGGTCACCTGGGCCAGCATCAGCGTCAATAGGGCATATGAAGCGATATTAAAAGGCACACCCAGGAAAGAATCAGCGCTTCGCTGGTAAAGAAGAAGCGATAGTTTATCACCGGTAATATTAATGTGGTACATGGTATGGCATGGCGCAATCACCATCGAAGCCGAATGGCTGCCGCTCATTTCATAAATTGAACCGGCATTCCAGGCTGAAATTATATAATGCTTTTTCTGGGGATATTTTTTGATTTTCTCAATCGCCCAGCCCAACTGATCAATCTCTTTCATTTTGGCGGGCTTGCCCGCCGAAGCTGCCCCCTTCGCCGAAGTGGCTACGGAGGCCGAGTCAGCGAAGGCGGGCCAACGCCGCCACTGCACCCCGTAAACAGGCCCCAACTCTCCCCACCTAGCCAGAAATTTCTTGTCTTGGGCAATTTTTTTGGTAAATTCTTCATAAGGTATGGCTTTTTGCTTTTTGGCCTCCATCGCCCAGCTGTATTTTTTATAAGCCCATTCATCCCAGATATGGACGTTGTTTTCGACCAGGTATTTGATATTGGAAGAGCCTGACAAAAACCAGATGAGTTCATGGATGATACCGCGGACAAAGACTTTTTTAGTGGTTAGAAGAGGAAAACCCTGGGAGAGGTCAAACCGGATCTGCCGGCCGAAGACGCTTTTCAGTTTTACCCCGGTCGAATGGGAAATTTTCCACTCCCCGTTATCCAGAATATCCTGCAAAAGTTGCAAATATCGGTATTCCGGATGATTTTCATCCATATCTTTTATTCTATTAAAGAAGATCGCATATGTCGAGATCAAAACGGAGTTATCATACCTCTATCACACCTCGGGGGTGATACAGCTTTCATACATCCGGGTATCAGTTGAGTTTTATCAGTTTGCCCAGCTGTAATGCTTTGGCGTACATCGCTTTTAAAAACAGAATAGCCAAAATCAGATAAATAATATTCAAAATAAAAGCAGCGATCAGCTGGTTTATATCAAAGCGCCCCACGCTTATGACACTTCTCATATTCTCAAAAACATATGACGGCGGGACGAAACGGGCAATGCCCTGAGCCCAGGGAGGCAGGATGGAGACCGGATAAATCACGGCTGAGAAAGGATAAATGACAAAAAGCAGGGCCCAGGCAAAAGATTGGATTTTATAGCCGTATCTTAGAATTAAGCCGTTGATAAAAAAGCCGACTGCCCAACCTGTCAGAATCAGATTGGCAAAAGCCGGCAGCAGAAAAAAACCGTTATCAAAAATATTATATTTGTAAAGAATAAAGGCCAGAAGAGAAAGAAAGCTCATGGTTACCGTCAGTTTGGAAAGACCCAGGACGAGCGTCGCCAACACGAATTCGATGATTGAGACCGGGGTGGTAAAAAGATTAATAAGATTGCGGTTCCAGGCTTCATCCAAAAGGGGCATATTGATTTCGCGCTGGGAGCCGATGATGACCGACCAGAAAATGATACCGCCGATAAAAACCGCCACGATATCAATCCCCGTATTATATTGTTCTATATACTTTGAAGTCAGTCCCCAGAAAATCAGATCAACTGTCGCCCACCAGAAAGCATCAACCACCCGGTCCAGATCCCGCCTCCAGGTAAAGAGGTGTCTGACAATAATGCCTTTGACTCCTGACCAGTTAATTGCTTCCATCTTCAGTGTTTTTGCTTTTTGGCGGTTAACAGGAAAAAATCCTCCAAAGTCGGCTTTTCAATGGAAATTTCCCTGTATGAAATGCCGCGTTCCGACAGCAAATTCAGGAATTTGGGAATTTCCTTCTCTGCAATCTCGACTGTGGTGAAGCGTCCGGAGACTTTTATCTGCCATAGATTTTCCCTGATCAGTCTTTGCAGCCTTTTCAATCCGTCATCGATCATCATTTCAATTCTCGATATTTTAATTCTTTTGGCCAAACCTTCCGGAGTATCGCGGGCAATAATTTTACCTTTATCCAGGAATACTACCCTGTCGCAGATTTGTTCCACTTCCGCCATGTTATGCGAAGTAAAAAGGATGGTTGTCTGGAATTTTCGCCTGACCCTTCTGATTTCCTGTCTGACTCCTTCGGCACTTTCAGGATCGAGAGAGGCAGTCGGCTCATCAAAAAGGATAAACCGCGGATTGTTCAGAAATGCCTTAGCCATATTCAATCTGGTCGTCCAGCCGGAGGAAAGTTCATTGACCTCTTTGTCCTTTTTCCCAATCAAAGAAAAGACTTCTATGATTTCCGTAACTTTTAATTTAGGATTGTCAATTCCGTATAACAAAGCCTGTACGTAAAGATTTTCCCAAACAGTCAGATTCCACGGCAGATGGGTATATGTCGATGAAAAATTAACCTCCTTTAATATTCTCTTGCGATGCATCTTAAGATCCAGCCCGAAAACAGAAATAGAGCCTGAGGTCGGTGTAATCAGTCCCAAAATCATTTGGATGGTAGTGGTTTTGCCGGCCCCGTTCGGCCCCAGGAGTCCGACGATTTCGCCCTCGCTGATTTGAAATGAAATATCATCGACAGCGGTAATTTTTTCTTTTTTGACCCGTCTTAAAGAAAACTTTCCGCCGCTAAAAGTTTTAGTCAGATTTTTAACCTTAAGGATAGTTGTCTTCACCGGTTTTATTTTAGCATAATCTTGACAATCCCCTATTAATACTATAGGATATTTTATGTCGGGTTGACTTTGATATAATAAATCACTGCCTATGGCCAGAAGAAGAAAAAGACATTATCGTTACCGCCGCCGGAAATCATTATTTAAACCGAAGAAAGGGACGATCTTTTCCCTGTTGGCACTTCTGTTAGTCGCCGGTTCCATCCTGTTAACCTTATCATTCTTTGAGCAGGGCTCTGTTTTGGACGGCTTGGAAGAGGAAGCTGCCGTTTATTTCGGCGTCATGAGATTTCTGTTGCCTCTGGTGACGTTGCCTTTCGCCCTCTTTCTTTTAAAACTCAAGACCCCTTTATCCCGACTCGGTACTATTGTAGGCTTAATCCTGGTTTATCTTTGTCTTACCGGTTTGACCCAAAGCGGGCAGGTCGGTCTTGTCATCTGGCTGTTGTTTGCTGATGCCCTCTCGGAAATAGGCTCTTTTGCCATGCTTTCGCTGATGCTTTTTGTCGGATTGATGGTTGTTTTTGAAATTTCCATACAGGAAATTATCAAGGTCTTTGAATCCGTTGCCGCTTTTTTTGTCAAAAACACTTCTGATAAAAAGAAAAAAGATATCTTCGCCGAGAAATTGCCCATCCGGGCTCCGGCTATTCCCAGGATGTCCCCCACCCCGATTGAAAAAGAAATCAGCCAAAAAGAAGCCGCCAAAACCGGCAAACAAACAGCAGCAGTATTGCCAAGCGGTGATCTGGGTACCGGTCTGGTTACCAATCTCAATGCCCAAAGTTCAGTCTGGGAATATCCGCCGTTATCAATTCTCTCATCCGCCCCGGGGCAAAAAGCTGACCGCGGCGACATGAAACAGAATGCCGGTATCATCGAAAGGACATTGGGAGGTTTCGGCATCAGCGCCCATGTCACCGAAGTAAACAAAGGTCCTGCGGTTACCCAATATGCTTTGGAAATAACCCTGGGTACCAAACTTTCGAAAATTACTGCTTTGTCCAATGATTTGGCTCTGGCTTTGGCAGCTCCCACAGGGCAAATCAGGATAGAAGCTCCCATTCCCGGCCGAAGTCTTGTCGGCATTGAAATACCCAACCATTCGCTCGAATATGTCACTATCCGGCAAATGTTCGAAAGCGACATGATGAAACGGGGCAAGGATAAACTTATGGTGGCTTTAGGTCTTGATGTTTCCGGCAGTCCCATAGTTGCCAATATTGCCAAAATGCCGCATGTGCTTATCGCCGGTACAACCGGCAGCGGTAAATCGGTCCTCATCAACTCCTGGATTGCCTCCATTCTTTTTAGAAACAGTCCCAGTGAAGTCAAGCTTATTCTGGTTGATCCCAAAAGAGTTGAGCTTACACTTTACAAAGATATCCCGCACCTTTTGACCCCGGTCATTGTCGAGCCGGATAAAATTTTATCCGCCCTCAAATGGTCGATGGGGGAAATGGACCGCAGATACAAACTGTTCCAGCAGGTAGGGGTGCGCAATATCGACGGTTACAATGAACTGTCCGGTTTCCAGGTTCTTCCTTATATCCTGATTTTCATTGATGAACTGGCGGATCTCATGTCCTTTGCTCCGGTTGAAGTTGAGGATTCCATCTGCCGCATCGCCCAAATGGCCAGGGCGACAGGCATTCATCTGGTGGTCGCCACCCAGCGGCCGTCGGTTGACGTCATTACCGGTCTTATCAAAGCCAATATTCCATCCCGGATCGCCTTTAATGTTTCCGCCATGGTCGATTCCCGGGTCATCATTGACATGCCCGGAGCAGAAAAACTTTTAGGCCGGGGCGACATGCTCTATATTCCGCCTGACCAGGCCAAGCCAACCAGAATCCAGGGCACTTTTGTTAAAGAGGGTGAAATCATCAAACTGGTTGAATTCTTCAAAGAAAAAAATGTGCCTGTGGAATATACGGAAGAAGTCACTACTCAAAAGCTTACCTGGAAAAAAGGTACGGCAGGTGCCACGGGATCGACCGGTGAGGGGGGCCATGATGCCTTTTTTGAACAGGCTGTCAGAGTCGTCTGCCAATACGACCGCGCTTCAGCTTCGCTTCTTCAACGACGGTTATCAATCGGTTATGCCCGGGCAGCCCGGGTGCTGGACCAGCTGGAAGCGGAGGGTGTGGTCGGTCAGGCTGAAGGATCAAAACCGCGCGATGTTCTGGTCAAAAACCCTGACGAATTTTTTGCCGCTAAAAACGAGGCGGCCCCTGCCGCATAACCGTTCATTCTAAATTTTATGCGAACAGTCGGCGAGATTTTGAAAAAAGCCCGTCTGGAAAAGCGTCTCACCCTTGACGAGGTCGAAAAACGGATCAAAATCAGGAAAAAATATTTGGAAGCATTGGAAGAAAACGCCTGGCACAAACTGCCGTCACTGCCTTATATCAAAGGGTTCTTACGCAATTACTCCACACTTCTGGATTTGAGACCTGAAGAAATGCTGGCCGTTTTCCGGCGCCATTATATGTACGAGGAGCACGGAGGCATTTTGCCGGAAGGCATTAGCAAACCCCTCAACGAACCGGTTTTTAGATTTACCCCGCAAAACATTACCGTTATTATTTTCGTTTCATTTCTGCTGATTTTCTTTTCCTATCTGTCTTTCCAGCTGAAAACCTATGTCAGCCCGCCTAATTTGATCATCACTCGGCCGGCCGAGGGGGAGTTATTAAAAAATGAAACGCTGGAAATTAAAGGCAAGTCAGACCATGATGCGGTAGTTGAAATCAACAATAAAAGAATCGCCCTCAATGGCAAAGGCGAGTTTTCAACTACCTTTACCTTACAGCCCGGTGTCAATACCATTATCATCGAATCAATCAGTAAATTCGGCAAGAAAAAAACCCTCACCCGCACCGTCTCCGTAAATACGGAAATATCACCCTCTCCATAATATCTGCATACAAAACTATCCCCGGCGCCTTGACTTAAACCTCGTGGGAAATTAGAATTAAGTTTACTGCCAATGTTAGATACGACCCAAATACTGCTCTTTGCCGTTGTCACCATCCTGACTGTTCTTCTGGTTTTCATCGGCTGGCAAATTTTCCAGATCTTAGGCGAAGTCCGCAAGATGCTTCAGAAATTTAATACCATGGTTGACGGAGCCGTCAATGTGACCGGCAACTTGGGTAAATCTTTTGAAAAGTTAAGCGGTTTCGGCGAAGGCGTCCAGGCTGTCTTTTCCATCTTCAAATTATTTTCAGGTAAAAAGGAAAAAAAAGATGACAAATGAAAACAGTAAACCGGGCAATTTCTGGTTCGGCTTCTTTATCGGCGGATTGGTCGGCGCTTTTACCATTTTTCTTTTAGGCACAAAAGAAGGTAAAAGACTGGCCGAGAAATTGCGTGAAAAAGGCGAGGAATACGAGGAAGGACTGGAAGAAAAGGTAGCCGGCCTTCAGAAAAAAGGCGAGGAATTCCTCTCTGAAGCGACACGCGTCAAGGAAAAAATCGTTAAAGAGTTCGATGAAAAGAAAAAGGAAGCAACTGAGGATCTGGTCAGTAAAATGGATGCCACCTTCTCACGTTTGGAAGAACTGCAGAAAAAAGGCATCGAACTGACCGAAGATGTTCACAAACGCCACTTCAAAAAAGACGGCAAACCCCTGGCTTCCTGATTTATCCGTTCACCCTCTGCCACGCTTCGCCTGCTTCTTTAACAAACTTTTCAATATCTTTCCTATTTTGGGCAGCGGAAATTTGCACCCGGATCTCATCTTTGCCCTTTGGCACCACCGGATAATTGATATTGGTCACCAGGTATCCCCTCTTATACAATTCATCAGTCAAAGCTTTAGTCCGAACCGGCTCAGCGATCAAAATCGGCTGGATGGGATGGATTGATTCTGCCGCAAAGACAAAACCTTTTTCCTTCATCAGCTTTTTAAAATGGTTAATGTTTTTCCGCAGGTTCCGCAAAAGTTTCCTGCCTTTGGCTGAATCGACCAGTTTTAAAGCTGCCAAAGCCGCTCCGGCTACTCCCGGAGAGACGGAATTGGAGTAAATATAGGTAGCTGCCGATTCCCTCAAATAATCAATCAGGATTTTATCCCCGACGGCATAACCTCCATCGGAGCCGAAGGCCTTGCCGAAAGTCCCGACCAGAAGATCTGATTTGCCGCTGGACAATTCCTCACAGCCCCGGCCATTTCTGCCGCAGGCACCGACCCCGTGGCTGTCATCCGCAATCAGAAAAATTCCTTCCTCAAACTGTCTGTCATATTTGTCGCAGATTTTTTCCAATTTTCCGATATCCGCATATTCCCCCAGCATGCTGAAGATGCCGTCGGTAATGACCAGCACCCGTTTAAATTTGCCCAGATTTTCCCTTAAGACCTGCTCCAATGAATCATAATCCAGATGTTTGTAAATCAGTTTCTGTTCTTTGGATAACCCTGCCACTCGGACTCCGTCAATAATACTTCTGTGGTTCAATTCATCCGAGATAATCAATGTATCAGCTAAAACCAATGAATCCTTGCTCTGCCCTTTACTCAAACAGGCAATGACAGCCAGATTGGCGGCAAAAGCCGAAGAAAAAACCATGCCCTCTTCCCGCTGGTGGAATTTGGCAACTGTCTTTTCCAATTGTCTGTAAAGATCAAAAGTGCCGGAAATAAATCTGACAGCCCCCGGCCCGCTGCCGTATTTTTTCGAAGCCGCCTCTTCCCCCTGGCGCAATTCTTTGGCAAAACGCAGTCCCAAATAATCATTGGAATTAAAGATCGAGTATTTTTTGCCTTTGATTAAAGCTTTAGGGAAAGAACCGCCGGTGAAACCCTCAATAATTTTCTCATTCCTCTTGGCCACCTTCGCCTCATCTACCCTTTTCAATTCTGCCTTTAACACTTTATAAAAATTTTGTTTGGACATAAAAATTAATCCTTCCGTTTCAGCTTTATTCCTAACTTTTCCAGCATCAGCCTGGTCATCTTCGGCAAATTGTATTCATGCCGCCAACCCCAGTCTTTACGGGCTTGACTATCATCAATTGTTTTCGGCCAGGAATCGGCAATCTTCTGCCGGTGGTCCGGTTTATAGTCATTTTTAAATCCGGGCATCAGTTTTTTTATTTCCGAAACCAGCTCCTCGGGCGCAAAACTGATAGCCGCAAAATTGTAACTGGTGCGCACGGATAACTTTCCCGGATCTGCTGCCATCAGTCTGATCGTGCCTTTGACGGCATCATCGATAAACATCATCGGCAGGACGGTGCCTTTTTTCAGAAAACAGCTGTATGATTTGTTTTTCAATGCTCCGTAAAAAATATGGACGGAATATTCGGTCGTGCCGTCTCCCGGCGGAGCATTGTAGGCGATCAGCCCGGGATAGCGCAGACTTCTGACATCAAGAGCGTATTTCAGGAAATAGTACTGGCAGAGAAGTTCGCCGGCCAATTTGGTGACGCCGTACATGGTAGTCGGTTCAAGTATCGTATGCTGGGGAGTATTTTCTCTGGGAGTCGTCGGCCCGAAGACGGCAATTGATGAAGGCCAGAATACGCTGCATTTATTCTCTACTGCCAGATCGAGGACATTTCTCAAGCCGTTAATGTTGATATCCCAGGCCAGAGGAGGATTTTTCTCGCCACCAACAGACAAAAGCCCGGCCAGATGATAAATCTGTCCCACATTATATTTCCCGATAATTCTCTTCAGCTGGTTTCTGTCCCTGACGTCGCCGTTCTCAAGAGGGTAATCAACCTGCCGTTTTGTCTCATGGGCGAGGAGGATTATATTTTTTTTGCCGTAAATCCTGCCCAACTCAATAATCAGATCAGAACCAACCAGTCCAAAAGCCCCAGTCACCAGTATTTTTTTCATAGTTGAATATTTAGTCATATTTTTATAACTAATCATTCGGCATAATGATACGTCGCTTCGCTCCTCATAAAAAAAACCTCCCTTTATGGGGGAGGTCGTAAATTGCATCACCGGCACTCCCCTCTTAAAAGAGAGTAGTCGTGGTCATGCCGCTATCAGCTAATATCATCATCTTTCTGAATAGATTAGCTTAAATATCACGTCCTGTCAATCCTCATTTAATTATTTCTTTTTCTCAATTATAATTAATCCGTTGAAATATTCCGATTTCATCAGGAAAAAAACCTTATTTTTTATCATCAGTTTCTTTATACTTCTTTTTCTCCTTACTGCAGTCTCCGTCCCAAAAACAAAACCCCAAGTTGCCTCCTCTTTTGTGACAGCCGCCCCCTCGCCTTTTTATTCCCCTTCCCCTACTCAATCCATACTTCCGTCTGTAACTCTCAAACCGGCCGAAACGCTCACACCTGCCGCCATTCAAACAAATTATCCCGATCGCTTTTCTGTCAAAGTGGTCAATGTTGTAGACGGCGATACCGTCAAAATCGAAACAGGCGAAACCGTCAGGTACATCGGCATCGATACCCCGGAATCAGTCCATCCCAAAAAATCGGTTCAATGCTTTGCCAAAGAAGCATCTTTTAAAAATGAAGAACTGGTTTTGGGAAAAACAGTGGAATTGGAAAAAGATATAACCGATAAAGATAAATACGGCAGACTGTTAAGATATGTTTGGATTGAAGATCAATTGGTCAATGAGATTCTGGTCCGGGAAGGATACGCTTATTCCTTAAGTTTCCCGCCTGATGTTAAATATCAGGACCGCTTTATCGAAGCACAACGCCTGGCCCGCCAAGAACAGACAGGTTTATGGGGATCCTCCTGCCAGTCTCAAAACGCGCCGCAGCCGACTGCCAAACCGCAATCAGTTCAAACAGGTTCTTTTATTTGCGACTGCAGCAAATCCTGTTCAAAAATGTCATCCTGTGCAGAGGCCCAATATCAACTCGAAAATTGCGGTTGTATAGCCCGAGACGGAGATGGCGACGGCCTTGCTTGTGACTCCGACTGCCAGTAGAGTTAACTTTACAATATTTGCTATTATAATATCGTGGAGTTCAATTACAAAGTTGTTTATTATCTTTTACCATCAGGAGAGAATCCGGTTAAGACATTTCTTGATTCATTACAAGAGATTCAAAAAGCTAAAGTATTTAGAATTTTTAATATTTACCAGCAGTATGGATTGTTACAAATAATTCCCCATACCAGGAAATTAATCGGTACTCCATTATGGGAAATCAGAATTAAGGGAAAAGATAATATAAGAATTATCTATATTACACATACGGAAAAATCAATTTTAATTCTTCATGGATTTATTAAAAAAACTCAAAAAACTCCAATTAAAGAATTAAATATAGCCTTGAGTAGATTACAGACATTTAAACAGCTACTTGACAAATAGCTTTAAAATGATATCATATAAGATATCATTATGAAAAATAAATTATATTACTCATTTGAGGATCATTTAAAAGAAAGTCTCAAGGACCCGGAGTTCAAAAAAGTCTGGGAAGAATCGGAACCGGAATATTTATTGGCCAGAGAAATGATCAGAAAAAGACTTGAAAAAAAGATGTCCCAGAGAGATTTGGCCAAAAAACTCAAGACGACACAGGCTGTTATTTCCAGGATTGAAACTATGAATGCCAATCCTTCATTGTCTCTTCTTAAAAGAATCGCTAATGTCTTCGGATCAAATTTGAAAGTCAGCTTTAAATAATTTCCCACATAAACATATTCAGTAGTTTTAATTAAACATTCCTTATCCGATGTGATACTATTACTTTATGAAAAAATTCTTCATTTTCCTGATCGTTATTTTCATTTTAGCCGGAGCAGTGATTTTTTATCTGCTGCAGCCGAAAACTCTCGGCATCAGATATACGGCGGCGGATCTCCAGTCTATTAAAGGAAAAATAAAGATCTCCAATGAACCTTTGCCGACCAATTCTCCGATCGGCCAGACTTTGATTGTCTCGGGCAGTCATCCGGTTGATGCGAGTTTTACGAGTGAAGAATTGACGGCCATTGCCGACAACCGGCACAAAGATTACGCTTATTTTCCCTTCAGAAACGTTCAGATCAGAGTAAACAATGACGGTTCTGTTGAGGGAGGTGCCACCGTCAACTACCAGGATGCGGTCAATTATCTTGTTTCTTTGGGAGTTTCAGCCGCAGATATTGCCAAAGGCGCGGCCAAATTCAAGATCCCGAATGCCAATCTTCCGGTATATTTAAAGGTTTCCGGAACAATTAGTGATAATCAGAGCCAAATCAATGTCCAGCAGGCAAAAATTGCCAATATCAGCATTCCCCAAAATTATATTACTGACTATTCACCGGCTTTAAATAATTTGATTGACTCGATAATCCAAGACAGACAGCCGAGTGTCAATATAAACAAACTGGAAGTTTCCGGTAGCCAAGTTCACTTCAAAGGAACGTCTCCGGATGTCGAAAAGACAGTCAGAAGCAATAAATATTGATATATTATTCTATCCCCCACTCCACCTTCCGGATTTAAACGAATAAAAGAAAAAACCGGAAGACAGACACTTAGGTATTTATATATTTGCCAGCAATACTCCATTTTATGAAGGAAGAGGAGATATCGTTAATGGAATGTATACTGCATTAACAAGTCAGAATCCTGATTTTGCAGCAAGTTGGAATTAGAAAGGTTTTTAAAACTTTCTTATTACTTTTTCCTTTTTAAAAAAATTACAAAAATTACCGCAAATATCAGTACACCGATGAATATAAGTATAGTCGAGATATTAAGAAACGGTGTTGTTTTTGTTCCGGTTTCCTTATCTTCCTGCGTATTACTCTCATCTTTATTTATATTTCCGTTATCGTTAAGTTTGGCCTGTGCCAGTTCTGTTTCAATAAGCGCAGTTTCTTCTTTAAGAGCATCGGCATAATTAAATTCAGTTACGTCATATCCGTCTTCATTTACAATATATCTGTCACCCGGATTAAGTTTTAATTTTCCCTTATCCGGCAGAGTCACCTCTACACTTCCTTCCATGACATCGAATTTAGTTTCATTTGTTTCTTCTGAATGAGATGCGCTAAACGAAGTTCCCAGGACACCGGCAACTGTCTGATAGATTACTAGACGAAAAGTTTTTCCCTGCTTCTTTAAGTTAAACCACGTTTCACCGAATACAATCTGCACTCCCTCAAATAACATAGTTACCTTGCTATTCGATTTTATTTTCAGTATTGATCCGTCGGGATATTTTATTATAAATCTTGAGTTAGGCCCGGTCTTTATTACATCCCCTTCCCGAAGATTAATCGGTCCGTCAGCTGGAATATCTTCAAAAGTCTCACCGTTATTGCGTGAAAACTGAGCAGTTCCTTTCACAAGTCCTCCGTCTACACCTTGCTTAGGAAGAAAATCAGTTTCTATATTCCACGATCCGTCAAAAGCCTCCGGATTATCAACTGTAAAAGTAACACTTGTATCTGCAACGGAGGCTGTAGTAGAGGTACCGTTTCTTAAATTAAATGAAAGGCCATTAACGATAAATTCCCCGTTTGGACCTCCTGAAAATGTACCTGTAAATTCATCACCACCGTATTCGTTACAATTTGAAGTGCACTCTGCCCGACCTACGACCTGTGAGTATTGTCCTGATGGATCCAAAGCTCCTACATTCCAAAACTCCAGATGATATACCAAAGTAAAACCCAATGAAACACCCTCCCACACCTTGACAGTATCTGACGTTGCCGTGACCTTTTGGGGAGGAGGATAAGCATGGACATACCGGATCGGCCAGATGAATATAAAAAATAGTATTAAGCCGGTGATTGAAATTATCTTCATTATTTATTAAAAGGAAGTTTACCAGAAACTACCTAATAATTACAATTGCATCAGTGAGATGGATTGGTCTGACTGCCGCAGCCAATGTTGCCCGGAAGTAACAGCTCCGACTAAAGAAGATCTTAGGAACGCGGCCATTGATAATCCTAATCCGACAGATGAAAATAATGTTTTTGAAGGTGGAGCAAAAGCTGAAGAATTGTTAATTCTGGCTGTAAATAATCTTTGTAATTCTTTCACAGAAAAACCTCTTCCTCCTATTCAATAAATTAATTTAACCCCAAAAAAACAACCCACAGGAAAATACCGACAGGAAGAATACTTGCCTCTATGTTATTCAGGGATTTTGAGGAGGTGAAGCCTCTGCTGATATGTCTACTTTCAGGAAAGCGGAAAGTTGACCGAAAACGTCTTCTCTTAACTGCCTTGCATGACCTAGGCCAATCATAAAAATTACTCCACTAGTGACACCCATTTTATTTAGTTCTTCTAATTCTTTAACACTTTTACCCTTCAAAGATTCAATAATTATCTCATTAGAGATTGGCAAATAAGGGAGTTTATTAATATTTTCTGTGATTTAAATAATGTTCCATACTATACAACATACAGGCATTATACTCAATGATGCTTTAGCCATAAAAAAACAACCCACCGGATTTCTCCGATGGGCTGCTTTAAGTTTATAAACAGACTATTAATTACCGTGGGGTTCGCAATATGTTGCTACCCAAGCTTGTCTCTGTGTTCCAACATCATTAGGAAATGACTGCTTTATATCCATATTTTCTGGAAAAAAGTGAGAACTGGCATAGAAAGCACGGTCCATTCCCCAACAAGCATTTGCATTAGCATTTGGATTTTTAACAGCTGCACCCGATTGAACTGCGAATGCCGGAATAGCCATAGAAGCAAAAAGCACAACTGCTGATGAGACTCCTATAATTGTTTTTTTCATTTATTTTTCACCTCCTTTCGGCAGGTATTTGAAGGCAGGAAAATTCAGGCAGGAGTCAATTAGACTTGAAGCACGGAAAAGCGTAACACAATAGTAAATAGCTTGTCAATTTACGCTAAACCACAAAAAACAACCCACCGGATTTCTCCGATGGGCTGTTCTTAAAAATCCGTTTCTTAAATTACCTTATGGTAATAATATTGACGGGTGCAATCCATGACCTCTATTATCTCCAAGATTCCTAGATATATTATTAACATCTTCAAGATTATCGGGTGTTAAATCCATTTGTATCACAGTGCCGCGCCAATCGTTAAATCCTACAGAATTGTCAAAAATAACTGGATCATCTTCATCATCTCTGGTATCTGTCATCTCAAAAGCAACTACATCAACTAAATTTGAATTGTTGCTTACTAAAGATACTTTGTTTTGGACTACATTATTATTCTTGATTTCCAGTGCTCCAGCTGCTCCCCAACGAAAATCAGCAAAGAGAACAATTCCTGATCCATTATATCCACCTCCTTCACCTACGTAGGAAGTATCAAGAGTGCCGGAAATATTATTATGAGAAACTACATTGTTCTCGACTACTCCTCCTGAATAGTCTCCTATAAGAATACCGATACCTCCACCATTTCTTGTTCTTAAACCTTCAATAGTGTTGTGATGTATATTCCAGTCATTTCCACGCCAATTCGAAATAGCCTGTACAGAATTATAGAAATTATTGTTAGCTATTTCTACGTCATTTACTGCTGCACCATTCATGATGACTAAATCGACATAAAAGTTAAGATGCGAAACAGATGATCCATCGCTCCCAGCCACAAATCTAAAGCCTTGAATTAATCCGCTAACATGAAGAGGACCAGTAGTTATACTTGCATTTCCTGTTCCTTTTATTTGAACCTGACGATTTACTATTGCTCCTGCCCAATTACCTGGAGCAACCATAATTTCACTACATTCAGTATCATTAACTGCTGACTGAATAGTTATATGAGTGGATGGGACATAACAAGCTCCCGGTTTATTACCTCCAAGAACAGTTGCAGGAAGAATAAAAACAAATAAAACTAAGAAAAATAAAAATATAATTTTTTTCATAATTTTTTCACCTCCCTTCATCCATCAGGATATACGCGAAGATGGAATTCGCAACACAAAAAATCCCGCTTGAAAGCGGGAAGACTGTTTTAATTTTGGAATAATCGAATAGATAAAGGCAGTTATCATTACCGGTCTACCCAAAATACCAATCTATAAAATGATTGTCAAGTCTCGATTTCCCGGACAGCTTTGCGGTATCTGCAATAGTCGCAATCTGCTCCCGGAGCCGGTATGGTATCGCTTTTCAGGCATTCAATCGCTTTCTTTATAGTCTCTTCCACCCAATTGTCATTGCCAATATAGGGAATGAGTTTTATGTCAAATTCGAGCCGGGCATCAAAAGCTTCCCTGTCTGCATTGCCGTTGCAATAGACAAAATAGCCGGTATCGGAAACCTTGAAGCCGTTTTTACGAAACAGCCACTGGTAAATTTCCATCTGCCTCTTGTAGCCGATCTGCCAATCAGCATCGATAGTTACCTCTTCTTCTTTGGATGTGGCTTTATAGTCAACGATAATGAATTCTCCCTCCGGATTTACCCAAACATCATCCACTCCTCCGGTGACAATGACGTTTGTTCCGGCAATTTGTATTCTGATTCCTCTTCTCATCGAATCGCGCCATTCATCGATTTTCTCGTGGGCCAGAGGTTTTGCATCAATACCGTAGTTTTCCATTAGAGGATGTTTCGTGCCCTTTGCCCTGTGGATATCAAATTCTTTTTTGAGGAGTTTATCGACAGCGGAATTCAGGGAAAAAGGATATCCGGGAGGCTGCGCAATCCCCAGTCTCCTGTCAAGATAAAAACAGCGGGGACAATTAATGAAGTTGTCGATCCTGCTTCTACTTAAACGGAATGATTCAATCGAATTAGGATCATAAAGATTCCTTAGCCTCTTCGGAGTGTAATATTGTGACATAGAAATATAGTAAATTAAAGAAGTTTATCTTTATGAACCAAAAATATATTCTTTTCCCTTCCGGCTTTTTCCTTGACTCCTTCAGAAAAGCCTGACTTACTAAATAGTATATAATACTCTTTTCTATTTTCCTTATTCCAACTCATGGACAACGCTTTTTTCATAAGTTTATTCAGGACGGTTTCGGAAACCGGATTCTCCGACCATTTTGCCTCGCCGAATATTATTTCTTTGGTCTGCTCATTCAGTCCGACGACATCTATCTCTTCACTGCCCTCCCACCATCTGCCGACTCTGCCAAAGGAGAATATTTTATTTTCCAGCTTCCATAAAATCTCCTGACATAATTTCTCATAAACAGCCGCTTCCAATATCTGAAAACTGTCTTTCAGTTTTTTATTCACTTGTTCAAAGCGTTCAATTTCCAAATCACTGGTATAAGGATAAATATATTGAAACCAAAACCGCGTAAAATTATCAGCGATTTTATATAAGCCCCTTCTAGATTTCAAAAGTTGCTTTTCCGTTACCGGAGCTTCTTTTTCAATAAGCTGCAAATGATCAAGTGTCTGCAGGTACTTATTAAGAACATTTTTTTCCATTCCCGTTTCGTTCACTATCTCGCCAAATTTAGTTTTACCCCATGATATAGCCTTTAATATTGCCAGATAGTTTTTAGGTTCTCTGAGTTCTTCCTTGAGAATGAATTCAATCTCATTAAAAAGAAATGATGTTTTATCAAAAATCTTGCTTTTGATATTTTCCGGGAGAGACAATTCAGAATTCAGCTGCAAAAGATAACCGGGCAAACCGCCCGTTATAGAGAACAATTTCAGGAATTCTTCAAAACTCTTATCCGGAAAAAATTTCCAGCTTTCATAAAATGCCAAAGGCTTCAGTAAAAATTGTCCGGTTCTCCGGCCGTATAACGGGGATTTATAAGACAATGCTTCCGATTCCATCATCGAAACACTTGAGCCAGAAAGTATTATAGTAGCCTTGGTTTTTTTCAAATACTCATCCCAGCCTTTTTGAAAAACGGAAGAAATGGATTTATCGACTTCGGTCAGATACGGATATTCGTCAACCGCGAAAACGAATTTTTCATTTTTTTTCTGGCCCAGATACTGAAATACCTCCAGCCAATTGCCGAAACCGCGCTGGATTAAAAATTGATCGTTAAAGGCTTCGCCTACGAGCCTGGAAAGTTCACTCAGTTGCTCTTTGGTGGTTCTTTTATCCGCCAGATAATAAACAGCCTGTTTGTCTTTTATGAACTGCTTGATAAGCTCGGTTTTTCCGACCCGTCTTTTTCCGTAGAGAATAAAGAGTTGGGGTGTCTTAGACTTCCAACTTTTGTTTAGGGTAGTTAATTCTTTGTCTCGGTTAATAAACTTCATAAGTAGATTAAATTAGTATACTCGTAAGTATTATACTCGTAAGTAGACTATCTTGTCAATGTGGTTGGGCTAGTTGCTCCGTCTAGTGAACTATGTGAGGAACTACTTATTGAATACTATTTCCTGTGAATATATTTTTGCCAAATCGTTTTGAATGTGGGAAGAGTTAAGGTTGAAAGAAGAAAACACTGGTTTCCCAAACCTTATCGGATTCAACCCTCATGTTTCTCTTTTTTATCAGATTTATTTCTTTTTCCAAATCTTCTATTTTTGTCATATCTGATATTTTATCATAATAAAGGGAGCGATGTAGCAATCCTTTCTATCACT